>C687J35021_10000229_pt1 | contig 42636 bp, 62 predicted proteins | sample RifCSPhighO2_12_FD_35021 | JGI IMG/M metagenome (IMG submission 35021) | reverse complement strand
AAGTTTTGGAAAATAATGGAAATTTTAATTTAGTGGTTATCTACCCAACCCGCTACCCCATAACTTTACTACTACCCCGTAGCATACTAACTTCATAACTTATCATATACCTATGTGTTGTAGCACAACAATATTTATATAGTAGTATGCCTACTGATTATATAATAATTATGTAGGTGATGTATATGAGTAACAAAACAAAGCATAGATATGGTATGAGTAATGAGGATATGGTATTAATTAATATACTACGTAGCCCACGTAGTAGTGTGGGTGGTTATTATGTATAATACATGTCATACTGTGTATGATGTTGTAGAAATAGCTCGGATTACTGAAAACATCATACGAAGTATGAGTATAAAAAGTATAAGGAAAGATGACTACAAGAAAATGAGGCTACGATGATTGATACTACTACCATAATAGATAGGATACAAGGTAGTGATAAAGATAAGAAGATGGATGAGTATAACCAAGATGTAATCCGTTCTTTTCTTACTGATGTGTATGTTCGTTTTTGCGGTGCGACCGCACCTATTGTTGCAGAACCGCAAAGTTACGGTATTGTTTGGGGTGGGAATGTCCACTATAGGAAAGGATACGCTACCATGAGAGCGGCGTATTATGGAGTGTGATGAAGTATGAAAACGGAACAAGATATGAAACATAAGATAAGAGCGCATGGCTTACCCGTGACAAGCGATACAACAACCCATAAGTTGATGAGGTTGGTCAGTATCGTTGAATGGTGCGAATATGGTGGGATGTGGTGCGATGTCCATAATCCAAATAAGCCAAATTCCCAAACGCTGTGTAGGAATTGCGGAAAAGAAACTTACAACGAAAATAAAAAATGGTCGGGCTATTGCAGCCAAAAGTGTGAGGTCGCTTAGATGGTTTGTTTTCATTGTGGTCATCCGTGCGACTGTGTAGGTAGTTGTCTTTGTGTGTGCCATAAGGGCACACCACTAAAAAGATGGTAAATTTTACTCGCCTTAAACGGCTCATTTCGGAATGTGAAGATAAAAACGATAGCGAGCAAAGATACTTTTTTGCCCGTTTAAAAGGAATTGCTGAAGAAGAATTAAGGTTAAAACAGGTTAATCTCGGAGGCTGGTTTAGATGAGAAAATGCACAATTTGCGGACAGGATGTTGATATTGATGGCGACGGCTTGAGGTCGTGCTTTAAATGTGGGTGGACACAATGAACGAACGAGAAAAATCGAAGTTGCTCTCGAAATATGACGAATGGTGTTATAGCCACCGATTAGGTTCGGATGTGTTTGACATTCAAGCGGAAATAGACAGCGAAATAAGTTTAGAAGAGAATTGGAACATAATTGAGGAAAAATTAAACCTAATGGTCGCCAACGAAACGAAAATCGAAGAAGCGAGAGAGAAAAGTAAGTTTATGGACATAACGGAAGAAGAGATAACCCATACCGAATGGATTAAGAAACGGACGAATGACAGCGTTATGTTCGTCATTGTTGGAAAGAGAGGAAGTGGAAAGACAGCTTTAGGATTTCATGTTTTGGAGCTGCATAAGATGTTCTCCAAACGCCCGATTTTTATCTACAAATTCCCCAAGCCGAGCTTATTACCCGAGTGGGTGAAGAACACAAACAACGCTGATAATGTGCCCGATGGCGCTGTCCTTTTGATGGACGAAGCCAGCACGAAGTTTGACCAATTCAGCTTTAATAAGGAACGGACGCAGCGCATGGTGGACTTGATTAAAACGGCGAGACACAAGGAACTTTCGTTAATCTTCATAACTCAAAATGGGAATATGCTCACTCGTGACGTAAGAAGATTGATTGACTGTTATCTCTTGCGTGAGCCTTCTCTTGTGCAGAAGTATGATGAGACAGGAATAATTAGAAAGTTGTATGTTGCGTGTGCCACGCACTTCGATAAAAATACAGCAAAGATGAAAGGCTATTACGTGGCTGATAGCCTGTTTGAGGGGTTTGCGTCGTTTGACTTGCCGGACTTTTGGAGCGAAGAGATAAGCCATGCGTATAATGGACAAGAAGAAGTTTTCAACAGCAGCAGTTTGATTAGAAAATGGAGAGCTACCAAGGGGATTGTGTAAAATGCCGAAATGCGAAAGTTGTGGGATGTTCATGCGAGAAACTTATTACTTGGATGACATTAACGTTTGTTATGGGTGTTATCTCGACGCCGTAGACAATGGGTGTCCGTAGGACATGGAGGACTAAAATGGGTTGTTACAGCCAGATGGAAGGAACGTTGAGGATAAGAGAAGTATTGTTGGAAGCGGTTATACGACCAAGTGGTGAATGGAAATGAGATTGGATGAGTTTGTTCGAGCTATCAAAGACGGAGATTTTGCTGTCGGAGATAGCTTTTGGATTGGAGATATTGAGTTTGAGGTGGTGAGGAAAAGATGAAATGCCCGAAATGCAATAAAGAAGATTGGTGGTGCGACATTTCGCAAGGAGTAAGTTGTAGTGTAGATAATGAGTTTGAAGTTACAGATGTGGGGTTTGATTTCAGCGATCCAACGCCCATTAACGAAACGGTTGCTTGCGGTAGTTGCGGCTTTGAGCCGCACAACAAGGGGGAACAATGAAAACAACAGATTATGTCTATTGCGAGGATTGCGGAATGTATTTGGATTTTTACCACTATGACTATAACATAGCGGATGCAGGACACTATAAACATGATTGGAGGTATGTTACGGAAGAAGAACTGAAAGAGTGTGTTCAGGAATGTAAAGAAGATAACTGCGAGGGGATGTATTAAGAGCTAAACGCTCGGAGGAACTATGGAAAAATGTGATTTGTGTGGAGTTGAAGCAGAAGAAACGGGAAAGTTAGGCAATAAAAATGTTGGTGTAGATTGTTATGATAAAATAATGGGGTAAAAAAAATGGAAACGAAAGAAGTTGTAACAAGACAATTAAACGAAAACTTAAATGCGGATAGTGTAGAATTGACAAAGAACACAAAGGGGTTTAATTATTCAGTTAAGATATATGGAAACGTAACGACAGGATTGATTGAGATAATCAAAAAGCTTGATGAAGCAGTTATAATTTTAGAGGGGAAGTATGGGAATAAGGAACAATGAAGTCGTCGGCTATGTAGAGTTTCGTGGGATAAAATTCCCTGTCCTTCGCACACCTAATTTGACGCCCAAAGTGAAGATGACGAAGCTGAATAAATTGAATAGAAGCTATGGGTTTTGTTCGAAGTGTGAGTGTGGCGGATATATCTATCGCCACAAGAACAGAAAGAAATACTGCAAGGGGTGCTTTTATGCCAACAAAAAAATGTGAGTATAACGGATGTCAGGAGCGTATAGAAGAATGGCAGCGTGTGTGCAAAGCACACTACCACCAAGAAAAAGTAGCCGAGAAGAACGGCAACGGTAATAGTGTGCCGCAGGCACAAAGTGAGATGGTTCAGTGCAACGTAAGAAACGCAAAAGTAGAAATAATTAAAGCGTTGATTGCAGCGCACCCAACATTTAATAAAGAGAATGTGATTAACCAAGCAAGAGAATACTTTAAGCTGTTGGGGTGATATGATGGTCATGGAATACGACTGCCCATATTGTGATTATGTGGCTTATAGCAATGTGGGATTAAAAGTGCATTTGGGAGATTGTGGTAGGAAAAAATCTAAAAAGAAGTGGTTTAAATGGTTTTGGTAAAGTAGTCGTTAAGAAGCTAACGATTGCTTTTCTATTTCTTTATTGTTTTCAACAGCTTCGGTTTCTATGCTTATTAACGCTTTAAATCTAACCCCGCAATTGTTGCAGGCAGCAAATTCAATGATCAGTTTCGGCTGCTTTATGAAATTACTTGTTTCGAGCGTCGTCTGGTTTATCGACAGGCACTTCGGGCAATGAAAACAATACTTTTTCTCCATTTTTTATCATCTCCGTTAGTTTTTTGCGGATTTCTAAAATCCGCACTTTCGATGAATACTCTTTAAAGGCGGCTTGGCGGTGTGTCAAACAAGACTCTAATCGATAAGAGAAATCTAATGCTTCGTCGAATCCTATTCCTAATTGTTGGAGCGCTGTCTCACCCGCGCTGATGGTCTGAATAAAAAAATAGTTGTTACTTTCCAAGTTTATTCTCCCCATTTTGTCCTTCGGACACTTTTAAATCCTCTTCGGTGATGTTGAAGAAGTGCTTAATCCATTCAATTTTAGGTGAAATATCTTCAACACAAAAACCTGCATCATCGCATGCCCCACCACAATGGTCTTTAGAAATTCTGTGGGATCCTAATTCTTTGTTAAATTCTTTAATCCATCGGATTGCTTCTTGTTTTAATAATTTATCAGGAACATGACTATGCCCATCTTCACAAAAGCATTTACCATCCAAATTAGTAAATTCTTTCAATGTTTTAAGCTCCATCTAAATCGTCCTCCCACCAATAGACTGTGGCAAATTTATTTGCTTTGTGCTCGTATCTTCGTGTTTCATACTTTAAAAAGACCATGTGCTTATCGCTGGCTTTCCTTAACTTTTTAAGGCCAACATAAATTACAAATTTCCCCAATCCGGTATAAGTCATCAATTGCCGTGCGGTGAATTTCTGGCTAGGGTGGCGCTTGAGCCATTCGATTATTTCAGTTTGCCCCATCTAACCTCCTTTTTTAAATAATTTTTGTTTACAGTCATCGCATATCTCTTTTTGGCTGTTTTGTTCTTTTTTTTGATACTCGTTGCAGTTCTTGCATTGGTATACTCTTATCTGCATTTGTTTATTGGCTCAGTTTCGTTTATCTTCCTCTTTTTGGTGGTGTGATAATAAACCAAATGCGGCTCATTAAGCTCTGCATTCGCATTGCACCACCAGCAGTTTAATCTCATTTCTGTCCTTCGGACACTTTTAAATCCTCTTCGGTGATGTTGAAGAAGTGTTTAATCCAATCAACCCTCGCTCGGGGATTAATACATGCCTCGTGGCTACAAACAAAGCTATCGCAGTATATTTCGCTTTTAATCCATTTGATCGCTTCTCGCCTTAAATCTTCTAAGTCAATAAAATCATGTCTATACTGCCTTTTTTCTAATTTAATTTTATTAACCAAAATTTCTGAATTACTTTTTAATGTTATCATCCTTCTGCCATCATCTGGAAATTCTAATTCTATTGCCCACATACCAATTTTTCCTAATTCTTTCAGTGTTTCCAGTTCAGTCATGGCAGTTCCTCCCCCGTTAGTACAATACTTCTTTTATTCGGCGGATAAATACACCCCGGCACAAAAACCAATCCTGTTTTATGTTCGTTGTAGCCATCGTTGCATATCTGCGGTCTTTCTGGCTTGCCGTAAACGGCACAGGATAAATCTTCAGTTAAATTCTTGCACTTCGTTCTTACGAGCACCAGATAACATTCTTGTCGTTTCACGACACTTACTCCTTCGTGCATGTTGAAATAGTTTATTTGTTCGTCTGATAGTGCCGGGACGGCAAAGCTGATTAGCTTGCAACAAAGAGCCTTACAAAACTGGTGAGCATCTTTGCAATTCATTTCTCTCCACTCTCGTCGAGCCATTCTTCTTTTGCATCGTCAAACGCACTTTCACCAATAACCAAAGAACAGCCAATTTGTTCTTCATCGCACTTATGTTCTTTTAGGCAAAATCTTTCTTTTTCCAAATCTTCAAATATCCCCTTCGTAGTTAATCGGATGGCTTCCCTTATTTTAGGTGCATATAGTCGGTCAAACAATCTTTGCAAGGTCTCTGTATCTTCAGCAAGCCCCAGATGCCCCAATTTCAGGTTATTGCCTTTGAGTATCTTTAGCTCTCTCTTGATAGATTCGTTCCTTATAGCTTCTATAACATCATCTTCTTTGGTCTTGGTCATATCATTCTCAATGCATCGACAAATCCTCTTTCAACCCACAATGTCTTGAAGTCTGCCAGAGCTTCTTTCAGCACCTTATTCCCTTTCTTTGTATGTTTCGCAAATGCCCAGGCGAACTTCCATTCATACCCATTAGCCCTTATTTTCTCCTGAAGCTCTAAATCCTCAAGCCTGCCCTTTCGTGTCAGAACTATACCCTCCACCGCTTTTTTCCTTATCAGGGCATTTGAAGTAAACCCCCGCTGGCATCCTGTCCCTCTGACAAGTATAAGGAACGCCCTCATCAGATTCACCACTGGATTGGCAGTCACAGCGAAACCGCATATCGCACCTGTCTTTGCATCTATGCCTTTCATTATTTTATCAAGCCATCTCCTGTCAATTATGACATCATCATCAAGAAATATGAACCACTCTGTTGCTACCTGTTCCATCAGCTCTGTCCGTGCCTTGCTTAAAGGGGTAGAGTGATCTATCAGTATTCTATTTATCTGGCTATCTGATGAAAATGCGTGCAGTTTTTTCTTGGTAGGTATGCACACATCAAACTTCATCATGTTCCGTGTCATTTTTCCTTATCCTTACTCGCTATTGTTAATCGTATAGCTTCCCTGATATAGTCTCTTCTAGTTGGTTTGGTGGCAATTCCAAGATAGAGAGTCTTATTCTCAACAAGGTCTATCACGGCGTCTACAATCTTGTCTTCTTTGGTCTGTGTCATTCCTTAAACTCCTCTTGGATTTCCGCTTTGATTGTGTCCACGACACACCCGTATAATTCAAGCGATTCGCACACATTGGATAATTGGTGGCTTATCATGTCCCTCTCTGCGCGAATCTGCCATGTGTATTTCTTGCCAGTCGAGGACTGGGCGTTGAGTTCGATTATTGTATCCTGTTGTAGTTGCTGCTGTTTAAAAAGAAACTGCCGATATAAATTTTTGAAATCAACGGTAAGTTTAGATACTTCGGCTTTGTTCACTTGTATCTTAGAAGCCTTCAAGATTTCTGCTTTTGCTTTCTTTATTTTCTCTCCGAACTCCTCAAATTTGATTTCTTTCACTATGTCTTCTATTTTGCTTTCGGGTATCCCTAATTCTTTAACAGTGTCGGGCACGACAACATTTATTTTGTTGATTGTTTCTATTATTTCGCTTTGTAACTGACTTCTTTGCATTTCGTTTAAAGCGCGTTCTTTTCTTTTGTCCATGGGACACCTCCGTTTTTATTCTGTGGCAGTAACCTGCACTATCACCGATTCGCCGCCGTTGCATTCGCTACGCCATAAAATGAAATCATTTCGGTAATTTTTTCACCCCAAATCTATAAGCCCTTTCGGTTTTTTATGCGGAACAACAAAATCTTCTGATTTGATTGACCTGATTTCTGCTATCTGAAAGCCTAAAACTGAGCTTTTCAGGAACACACCGTTACTTAAAGCAAGTAATTGTGTCTCTTTCTTGTCCAGAATGTTGCAAAGTTGCCCTGCAAGGAAGTCTTTTACTTCAGTTATTAATTGTGTGTTCTTCTCTCCGACTGGTGCTTGCATCGTATCTGTCTCGAATGAATGAATTGAGGCAACTGCCTCACCACCACTCAGATACCAATAAGCTTTTATTTCATATTTCATTTTTCCTCCCCCCCTAACCAATCTTCCAGCCTGTTCCACATCACTACAAAAGTTATCTGCTTGGTTGGGTTCTGTGCGGCTTCTATTTCCAGCGATTTCATTTGTTCTTTTGTGGCTTGTTTGGTCAATCGGATGGCGTTTCTAATAGATTCGATAAAAACTCCATCATTCCCAAAATATCTCCAGTCTTTTGGTGGTTCACACCCATCCATTTCTGTAATCCTCGTTCTCATCAGCTTTTCTGCAACAGCCAAGCTTGCTTTTACAATCTTGTCTTCTTTTGTTTTTACCGATTCGTTAGGTTTCGGTAGATTTTGATTTTTAGTCATAAGTATATCACGTTTATATTTATTGGATGCCGTTTGGCTCGGGTTTTGTCAGTCTCTAACTCCCAAATCTCTCCAGTTGTCAAATCAACAATATCCCTTCTGATTGGGTTGCTTGTTTCTTGAGCTTCAGTTATCACCTTGTGAGGATCATGCTTCGGTCTGACACTTTCAGTTTCTATTGTGCGTAAAGCGCACACCACTTTTTCATTAAAAGTTACCTCACCGTAAAGCATGAGTTGTAATGCACACAACGCTTTCCCGAGTTCGTGGCATATTGTGTTTGCACGGTTGAAGTTAACCACATCCACTTTGACACGCTGTAAATTTGTTCCGTTTGGTATCTTATATTTGAACCAGCGTTCTTTTTCCTGGTTGGTGAGGTGTTTCATTTCTTCCTCTTTTCTGTTATCTCGTTTATCCTCTTTTGGCAATACCTACGTAAGGAAACATAAAACGCGAAGCATTTTGGAGTTACCTCTCCAGACGGTATCCTCACGATACTACAATTTTTGCATGTGCAGGTATAAAAGAGCCGTTCAATATCTAACGAATCTATACGCACATCGTCTTTGCCTACTTTTTCCCAGATAATTGAATCTTCCATTTTTGTGTTAAAATAATACCGTTGCTGACGCGGGTCTGTTGCACCAGCAACGGGATGTGGCCAAACTATGTGAGGTAGTTGCCACAGTCGGATGTTTAGTCAGCAAGGCTTTTGTGGAAAAGCCAGCTCGAAACCCTCTTGTTGTGGAGAGCGTCATTCGGGGACATGATAACTTTCTCCTCTTTTGTCGATTATATATTGCAAAAAATACTGTGCAGCTTCTATCCTCCCGTTGAGCCGTGCGAAATCTTTTGTTGTTTTATAATCTTTTGTCAGTCTAGTGCGTTCCTGCATGATCCGCCAATTTTTTAATGCGTAGTCTGAAATCAGTTCAGCTACTTCATCGGTTAATTCCCTAGCCAAGCTTCTCAGCCCTCTTTTTTACCATAAACTCCCAGAGTGTTTCAAATGAAGTGTTTAACACATCTTTAAAATCAGGTAGAGAATCGCTTTTGTTCATTATGCTAAGTGCGGTTTTGACCGCACAATTAAAAACCATGCCGAAAGCCGCGTCCTGGTTGCTTCCAAGCGATTTATGGGCATCATAAGCTTTTGTTGTTTTCTCGGCGATTCTGGTTAGTTCTCCTGAAGCTTCTTTGGATTTTGACCAGCAATCTTTACACATCTTCTTCCACCTGGCTTCTTCCCCCATTAATTCCATTTTTTTCCCGCAATCTTCACAATTTCTTATGGTAATTTCTGACATGGTTCCACCTCGCGTTTTTGTTGTTCGAGCGCAGTAATGCGCTGCACAGCTTCATCTAATCTCTTTTCTATCTTCTCGACTTTTAATTCTAGATCCACCAAGGCTTTATTGAATAATCTGCTCATTATAATCCCCCAGGCTCTTGTTTGGGAAGCTGCATATAGTGCATTTTCCTCCGGCCCACACGCGAATCCTATGGATAGGGCATTCTTTGTATGGAAGCTTACCCTTCATTTTACCCCCTCAATTTCGATTTCTTTGCCGAGTTCGATTATATCTGGTTTTTCAAAAAGTTCAATGATCACTTTCGGTCCATCGGCATCGTAACCAACTATTCTTCCTTTCATGTGCTTCGCACACCTCCGTTAATCATCAAAACAGTCATCGTTATCATTCGGGCGCTTGCATAAAAGACACAAGTTTGTATGCTCCTCGGCCCAGAAGCGCTTGCATCTTTCACAGTGAAATCTTTTTGTCCCCCATCGTGACACGATTTCCGTGACATCTTCCGAATTGCAGTAAGGGCAGAAATGCCCAGGTTTGCCAAACTCCGCTTTCTCCGGCTTTGGGTTATCGACTATTTCTGTTTGTTTCGTCTTGACTTCCATCGTTCTTTGGCACTACTTTTTGCTGCACGCGAATACCTCAATCGCTTGAGTTTTCTCCATAAACATTCAAACGCGAGATTATCAAGATACCAAAAAACTTCTTTTTCCTCGCTTTTGAACTTGATTACTAATAATAATCCTTGCTCTTTGACATGGATAAGATCGCTAGCCTCGATTGTGTAGCTCTCAAAAGGATATGTTGTTATTTTCATAATACCTCAAAAACCTCCCCTTCACATTTAGTAAGGTACTCCCGGTTAACACCAAACTGAGTGAGTTTCTTCACAAGCTCATTCTTCTTTTTGATTACCTCTCTTTGTTGCCGGCATAGCTCAGTAAATTCTTCAATCATTGCTTTTGTCCGGTAGATCTTAACCATGTCTGAATTTTGTGATAGGTAGCAATACACAGCTTCTCTTACCATTGCGGACAGCTTGTCCGCACCGCCGGTTTCGTATGCTTCAACTAATTCACGCACTATGCTGCCCGGTGCACCGAAGTTGATGCACTTCCGCAGATACCTCTTTTTTTGCCCTTTTTTTGTCATTGCTTAGTAAGGTCCGTGTTATTAACACGTGTTATTAACACGACCTCGCACCAATGGGGGTGTTCTCCACCGGCCACGAAACGCCTACGAAACTCATAATTCTCCACTCAGTTTTTTAGTCTTCAGTCTATTGTTGAAGTCTTTTTTCTTATGTTTTGTTGGTGTGTGGCCGTCAAACGAACACACATCATGTTTTTCCTTTGTGAGTTAATAACACGAGTTAATAACACGGACTCTACCGTGCAGGGACAAAGTTATACCTCAAAATCCTCTGTATTTGTATCCTCTCCATCTTCGCCTTTAATCATTTCAGCAAGAGAACATTTTGTGCAAAAAAAGTAAGCCGGGGCTTCTTCAAATCTCTGGTTGAAGCGCAGGCCTATTCCAGTCCACCACATCGCACTCAGCATTTGTCTTTTTTTATAGATAGCCCTGGCGCCGCAGTTAATACATTTTTTAACTTTAGCACTCGCCACCTGACCTCCTTTTCTGCGTATACGGAAAAAGCCGACCGCACGGCAAACACTCAAATCCGTAGTCAGAAGAAAATCAAATGACTATTTAAATGTTTCTATATAAACCTAAGCTTTTCGCCGCTTTTCGCAGATGGCCAAGTCGGCTTTCAATTCGCTTATCTTCTGCCGCAAGTCTTCATTATCCATCCGAAGCTCGTCAAGTTCGCTGGAAAAAAGAAGGGTGAGGATTTTCTTGAGTTGTCTCATGTGAATCCTGCAATCCCCAATGTTCCCAGAAATATAGTTAACAACGCACCTAAAACCCACCATAAGTTTTTCTGCCCTTCTCTTAATTTTGCTATTTTGTTGCTACCGTTGGTGAGTATATCTTTCACTGATTTTACTTCATGCATCACTTCATTGTGGTTCTTCTCGACTCTTTTTTTGAGTTCCTCACTATTTTGCTTCATATACCTAATGTCCGTCTTTAAGACAGCAACAGTAGCTTTTGCGTTGCCGTTCATTTTAATGCGCGTCTTATGCCAAACACACCAAGGAACGCTGATAGCCCTTGTGCTATCGGAATCAACACGGGCCACCCCACGCCAAGCTGTTCCAGCATGAGTGTCGTACCAATACCAACTGCACCCCAAAAGGTCATGCTTTCCCAAAATCTCTTTTTCATTTTATCCCTCCTCGACATCGCCATCAACATCGTCGGCGAGGTCGTTATCGTCTTCCAACCAAAACATTCTTACCATGTTTATCACCTCAACTATTCTCCGTGTCTTGCCACTGGAGAGTAATATCAGATATTACCGGGCTCTTAGTTTGCGCCTGAAGCTTCAGGCGCACTTTTATGTTTGCAGAGCGCACAGCACCGTAGACCGACAAGTCTGCTGTCTTATAACTACCTGAATCGGTGAGAGTTATATTGCTTTGTAGTGCTGCATCACTTGAATCGAGTATATCAACCTGGACTGAGCTTTCCGCATCGCCTGCTTCATACCGGAACCTTAGCGTTCCCCAATACCCGTTAAAGCCCGTTCTGAAGCTCCCTAGCGAGTTTGTGAGAGTTTGGCTTGTCCAACTACCTATCGTGGTGAAATCGCTCATGGGCGTGAAAATAACGTCTCTACGTCGAATATGAGACCTAATGGGGGATTTACTATGTCTATCCACATCCAGACGAATTTAGTGGAGTTAATTGGCATTTCAAAGACACGTGTAAACACACCAGTAGTTAAGGTGGTAGCTAAACTATAATTGCTTGAATTGGCAGCTTTAAAGGTGATAAATGGACTCGTTCTGCTTTCATTAAATACATAAAGATTATCCAAATAAATGTATGAGCCATTAACCGGCTTGGTCTTATTAGTCAGGTTGAATGAGATATTGAACGGATTCTCACCAAAAGTAAACCCACAACTTAGGTTGTGCCACGCAGAATCGTTAAGTGTGGTCGCACCACACAGATTGTTGTTTATCCAGAAGCTCAGGTTATTGTTGCTGTTGTCCCCCCTGTAATCCACCGAGATATTTTTAAACCCGGAAAGATTGTAGCCATCAAAGCTCTTTTTGATATAGTTTGATTCCGGGCAAGTGAAGACAATCGTGCCGTTCAGGATTTGCGTGTTGTTTGAGCTATTTTTAAATTCCCGGTATAAAGAGTTATTAAAGCGATAAAAGATTCTTCCTGATAGTAAGCCGAACGTTGAATTGTCTGTGGATGGGACAAGTTGCAGACAAGAAAGAGAAAGATTATAAGTCGAATTTATGCTCTGGTTGAAATAGACTGTCCAGTTAGTAAATTCAGAATCTAAAATGAGTTGCTTATACGGATCGTTGGTGAGTGTTACTTTAAGAGAAAAATTGTATGGCACAATATCCGTATTTGTCAGATTATAAACTCCAACAGAATCGGTTTGACCTGTTGCATTAACCCCATTCTGCGTGGCGTTATTTGCCCTGAATCTGACTGAAGTTATATTCCCTGTGAAATTCGCACTAGTAAGCACCAAACTTACATTTCTTGTTATAGTATGGTTGGAATTGCCGCCCCTGTCGATTACGGTCACGTTAAAAAAGTAAGTCTTCGGAGCGATCAGATTGTAGATTATTAGAGCGTTGTCAGTTGAATTGTACTGCGCGGTGTCATTGACAAGCTGAGTGCTGTTATAGACAGTAAAATTGATGGTATAGTTTACAAGATTGTCAATGACACTTACGTTTATTGTAAATGTGGTGGCCACAAGTAACGCCCCTGTTGAGGGAGTCGGAGAGCTATAATTGATAAATGGGATAGTGTCGTCATAAACGCTTATATTGTAAGTGACATCTCTCTCGCTGTAATTAGCATCGCCATTGAAGCTGGCGTTTACTGAATATGGCCCTATGTCAGAAAAGTTCTGGATATACAATGCGGAGCCGGCGCTGTTGTTTAACTTGGTGGTCCCGAGCACGAGGCTGACATTTTTATCTGGCAAAATGAGAGTCGCATTGAGGAGTATCGGCCTGCCTTGCCTGACTGTGATGTTTCCTATCGTACCATTAAGCGTCAGATTCATGACTGGCTGGTGAATCAAGATTGTGATATTATTCGAGCATTTCTCCGCGCCGTCAGTCTGGTTATCATTGGGAGTAGTGCAGGCCATCCAGATATTGCCTGGTTCGGTTTCAAATCTTGATAAGATATTTGATTCGTCAGATAATTCGAGTATCTGCTCGGCTGAAAGTGAGCGATTAAAAACCCTGACGTCATCTATCATGCCGAAAAAATTATTAGTGCTTCCGCTTGTCACCTGCGAGCCGATGAGTGTCTTGCCAGACACTGACATTGTTGGCGGGCTTAAAGTGAAACTTTTATCAAGCACACCGCTTACATAAAGACTCCCCGTATTTCCTTGTTGAGTGAAAGCCACAAATGTCCATTTGTCTACATTAACAAGGATGTCACTTGTGATGCTGGTCTGGCCATAGAAAACGACAAGAGAATTATTCCGTGTCCCACTACAACAATAGTCATGTTTTAAAGCAAAACCTTTGTTGGAGCCATAACTAAATTTATTGCTCCAGAAGACTCCTGAGTTATTTCTTCTGGGATAAATCCACATGGAAACCGTAAAGTTCCTATTAGTAAAATTAAGAGAATCATTATTACCAACGTCAATATACCTGTTCCAGCCATCAAAAACATAAGCCCCAAAATTGTTCCTGCCCGTGCCGTTCCAGACTGCACTCGTTACGGTCCCGTTATTATTGAATTGTGAATAATCTTTTGTGAAAGTAGAATTACTCCCACCGTCGAATGGCATGTTTAACACCATAATAGAAGTGCCATTTAATCTCCAGTCGGTTATAACTTTGACAGCATCGTTGTCGGCATCCGACACTCCTTGCGGGATGACTTCCAAATCCGCGTTAGTATTATTGGTAAAGACATCAGAACTATTAAGTAAAGGAGTGTTTTGTGTCGGGCTGGTATTGGTTGATTCTCTTGAAATGTTTACCTCATAAACTTCCGATGTGGTTGTTCCATTAAACCGGTATTGCATCCATCGGTCTTTTGAAGTCAAATTAGTGTCGTGAGAAAACGGCTCGTAAGAAGCTGTGCTTAATCCACCTTCGGTTGAAGCTACTTTGAACTCGAAAGTGACACCGCTGTTGTTACTCACATTCAGCCGCGTCAATCTGAAGTTTGCTTCTGTATCTACAGTTTGGCTGTCATAAGTCCACTGTGCAGCACCGCCTGCTGCAGCCAGCATATTGCTGGCATTTGTAACATTTGTTCCCGAGCCATTAAAATCAGCAGTCAAGGTATGTATCTGGACATCGCCACCCCAAGGCACCCATTCGGTGAAATTATATCCCTGCGCAAAGAGGACATTATCTACCGTCTGCCATGGTTTAAGTTTGCCACTCACTTTTATCCTGACGCTTTCCTCAGCTCCGATACATACCTTTTTTGAATTTGAGAATTGTTCAAAAAATAAAACAGTCTGATTGGGTTGGTGCGTTTCAGTGAAAAGCTTAAATTCTCTCAATACACCTGATTTATCAAAGTTGATTCCCGTATCTGTGCATATCTCTTTATTTGTTGGATTCTTAAAAGTGTAAATCGTTTCACAGTCCGAGAAGCATTTGTCAGTGTTGCTGTCGAGTGTCGCGTAATCGAACTTATTTAAATTACCAACTTTTGGATCGACAAATAAGTTCCCTTTGACTTCTCCATACCAATAGGTTCCGTTCTCATCTCTTTTGAACAGAGTATCTTCCGCATACAGAATACCAGTATCTTCTAACCTTTTCATCCGCAAGCCAATTCTGTGGATTTCGGTATTCTTCTGTAATTTGGTGTTTAATGTGTAGTTGTAAGAAACCTTTATTTTGTCTTCGGACACTGAATAAGTCGTAGTGAGTTTGCCATCCTCGCCTGTCTTCCCACGATAATATAGGGTGGATTTCTCCACGAAGAATCCGCCTGATGTGTTCTTGACTGACAATGTTATCGAGCCTGTTTTCCGATTGTTCCTTATCCATCTGTCCCCCCCATAGGTTGTGAAATATTCGACGACTTCATCAAATTGCGAAGAGATAAAATTGCCGCATTTGGTGGTGGTTTCATCTTTGGTTATCTTAATAAGAGAATAATCGCATTTGCCTTTTGACTTTGTCACTATCCCAATTTTGTCAGGCGACTGGTCAATGATAGAAATAGGTGTGTCCATCTGGGACACAAACTCTTTCAGTTGCTGGTGTGACAGATCTCCAGAAGTCTGGTAAATCCCAAGTCCGCCCACTATCAAAACCAATGCAAGTACAATGCTCCCAATTAGATATTCTTGTTTTTCCATTCACTTTATTCTTTGTATAAACACCATTTCCATATAATATGGGAGATGATCACTAGAAGATATGGTATGGGTATGTGTATATGCCGGTGCTGCTGTGCCAGAACCACTCGCACCTGATATGTTTGTTCCCGCTCCTGTGTTGCCTCCATGATTGTGATCTGCACTTCCCCCAGTAGTACCACTTGTCGTACTGCCTCGGATAAACCTCTGCGTTCCTCCGCCCGAGCCGTTTAAGTTGCGGATAGTATCACCATTCATAGGACTGTCTGCGTCAGAAATAACCTGACCATTACAATTATGCACCAGAATTGAATTGGCAAAATAATTGTTATGTTCTTCAACTTCGAGATTATATTTGGAATCCCAGTCCGTGTTGTAAGCATTGCCACCACGAAGTTCTAAGGGTTGTTTAGTATCTAACAATGGTCTTTTGTGTATACCCCATTCAGTGTTATGAACAATAAGCTTTTCTTCATTACATCTGCCTCTATATTTTTGGGGTAACTTGTATTGGAAACAGTCTATTATGTAGGGCGATATCAATTCAAATAATCTTCTTGAACCATCAGCACTACAACGCACATACCACCCAATATTATCAGGACTCCCTTTGTGGTGATAAATTGCAGCTTCTATGCCAAACTTGTTTTTTAACCATTCAACAAATAGTTCTACTTCTTGTTTAGTAAAATCATTTGTGTAAAAGTTCGCGGCAGTCCAACTTGAGCGATTATCAGATTGTAATGTCCCGTCATCACAATAGAAAAATGCAAGTCCTGCTTCGTCCAATTTATCAAGAAGTTTTTTATTTATTGTTTTCTTGCCAGTTTCGTCTAAACACATCTTTAAAACTTCAGTGACTGGTTCACAAATTTCAAGTGTTAAGCGTACCTGCCTAAAACTACCAAAATTATTGTTTGAGGTATATTCCCAAACATTACTTTCAAAATTTCCAAAAAGTTCCTCAGCGAAAGTTATAGCTTCCCTTTGAGATATTCCGTGAGATATAGAATATCTTAATCCACCATATTGTTCGGCTGAACCATCTCCGAACATAGTGCCCAAAAGATACTGTTTTTGTATCTCCGAGAGTTTTCTTTCTTTTACAAATACATGATCAGTTTCTTCAGGTTTCACCCATCCATTTTCAGAATAGACTGGATGATTTGGAGTGATATTGACCAACTTTATCCTATCTTTTACTATGGTTCTTATTCTGCAAAAATCGCTTTTCTTACTTGGAGTCTTCATCCAATTTTTTACTTTTCTACCAACCACTTTTCCTGTTTTCTCATCATAACACAACACTTTTACTGGGAGTTTGTTCTCAACAATCTCTCTTATTGGCAATGTTGAACCATCTTCGAGGGTTATCTTTGTTTCTCCAGTCAAGCATTCAACCCAACCGTCTGGCAATGTTGCAGGGACACCAGTTTGAGATTTATCCCATGCTATAATCGCGCCTATCGGCGGCATTGTTTCATCTATACTACCGTTCAAATCTGCCGCTGTTAAAATATCTCCTGCGATCCAGTTTAATTCCCCCGTCGTTAGCCACTTATGAAATACCAATTTTAATCATCTCCTTTTTATCTTAGTCTTAATCTCCCATCTTCAATCGACACATTCGGATCAAACGTCCCATTATCCAAATCTTCTCTTTTTCTCCATTCGTATCTTCTTCTGACGATATCGGTCGTCACTTCCAAGCTGTCGGTGGTAAGAACACCAGTGTTGAGAAGCCCTTTTGTCGGATGGTCTAAGATAAGAACGTTTGAAGCGGAATAGTCGACCTGAGTGATTACCATGTTCACCATCTGTATTTCAGGGTGTTCCCTGAACGTTTTGAGTATCGCCTGGACGTCCGTAAGCCCGCCTATCTGGTTCTTTATCCTGTTCTTGTCTTTTATGAGAGACGCAAACGCCCGGGCTTCATCTATAGATGCCATCAGTTCTCAACTCTTACTGTTATGAAAATCTGCAATTCGATTGAGGATGTCTTCGCCAGGTCTGTAAATGTATTCCGCGCGAAGAGCGTTCCGCCAGCGCCGGCATTGAATAAACCGCATTCTCTCAGTGTCTGGCCGTTCTGACTGAGTGTGCCGAGCACACCTTCAAATTTCACTTCTTTGTCTGCCGAGGCGGTTGTTGAATCAAATGCTGCTCTTGTGAGTTCAGTTGTGAGTGTCGTATCACCTTTTGACGGAGCGGTTCCATCACTTCCATATGCTATGTGTGTCGGTGCGGTCGCCGCACTTCCAGCCAACCAGTTTCTGATTACGTTTACGCCATTATTGGTAAAAACCACTTTAGACACCCACCGAAGATTCTATATCTTCCTCTAATCGAATATCAATCATCCAGCCGTTCCTGCTCAGTGTGTGGTTCATGTCGATTATCCTAAATTCATCTTGACTGACACCGGTGGATTGTATCGCGTTGCTACTCACTGTAAGCAAATCTCCCTGTATTGGCCTGTTTAGCTCACTCGCATTATACCAGTGCGCCCCGCGCAAAGTGACGTCAATCTTGGGCCTGACTGTTCCCGACAGGTCAACGACGCTCTTAGCCCATTCCTGCCCTTGGAACCGCGCTTCTTTCCTCAATTCGCTGTTAAACTCAGTATTGGAATTGGCAGTCAAGGCGGCGCCAGTCAAATCACCGTTACTTGCCCTTGTGTTCCATGGCATCGTAAACGGATAACCCGTAGGAAAATTGCTTGTGTCTGCATATTTTCCTTCGTTCTTCATCTTGGTAAGGCAATCATTCACAAGCTGCTGGCCTATCTCGGTTTCAGATTCTTTTGACGGCGCCCATCTCAATCCAAACTCCGCAGCGCTTATTTCATCGTAATAGAGCGCAACGATGGTCCTGCCATAAGCGTCCACTCCACAGTCAACAATCATCGCGTTTATCACATCCCACACTTTTGTCGTCACTTTTATGCTGTTGAAATCGACGCCTTCGGTTATCGTCGCTGAAGAGATCCAGTCTTTTGCCAACCAGACAAAGTTATCATCTGTGTCCATGTAGTAGATGAAATTCCCTGTCTTGTTTATTCCTATGTGGCTTAATTCCTCAATCATCTCAAAGACAGGCTTGTAGCTTCGGTGATAGCTTAGGTTTGCGGTTGTTGTGGCATTTCCGCTGGCCCAGTTTATCTGGTTGATTCTTACTCCGTCGGGCCTTTGCGCCTGACCGTCATTGACATGCCCTAAAAGATTCTGGATGATAGTTGAGGCGGCCTGGTTGGTATAGACAGCAGGAAACACAAAATTAAGCATCTTCTCTACCCTGCTGGTTCCTTTGACTATCAAAAGCCTGCCTTCGTCACCGACTTCCGCGCCAAGCTCGGTAATTAACCCATCCATCCTCTTGTCGCTCGAATCTGTCCATGTCCCTGTTCCGCTATCAACTTTTAGATAGATAGCTATACGGTCGTCTATGTGGAATGTGTTTTGAAACCTGAAAGAACCGTCTGGTTTCTTTGTGTTGTAACCCCTGAATTGGAATGTATCTGCTGTGGATTCTATGCCTAAGTCAGTGTCGACCGCGACACCATCAGTTATCGTCGCGTCTGGTGTGGTTGAATAGATGTTGTCGTCATCTTTCCAGAACACTTCGATCTTGTAGAGTATCTTGCTCACGAGCGCACCTCGACAAGTTCAAGAGTGTAATGCAATAAGTGGCCTTCTATTTCGTTCTTCGCCGCTGTGTCAACTTTCAGTGATTTGATCATTACCCTGACTGTGGTCGCATTGTCAGAAGAATCGAGACTGTGAATCCTGTAGTATCCCGCGTTCGGAGTTGCGCTTTTCGAGTTGTCGTAAATATCTGTCAGGATGTATTCGTTGCCTTTCTTCAGGAATTGAAGCAAGAGTTTTAACGTAACTGATGTTCCATCCACAGGTGTCGATGGAGTTGAATCTTCGACATTGATGACGCCTGTGACAGTCAGGATGGGATTCTCAAAACCCAGATGATCACCGTAGGATAATCTTTCATTCCAGCTTAATGTGGTGGACTTTGCAGGTATAGGTTCGGTCGGCGCAAACGCACCGATGCTCAAACTTATCTGTTCGGTGTTGAGTTCTATGGTTTTGCCGTTGAAAACAGGGCTTGAGCTTGCTGGATCGTATAAGGTTGTGTCCCGTGTGTTTGCTGCGGCTACGGTCATGTTTTCACCAAAGATTTATAAAGTAAAATGTTTTTGATTGAGATAATGGGGTTAGACAAATATATTACAAAAGCACAAAAGAAATGGGATAAGAGTTCTGAAAGTGAAAAACTTGCATGGACAGTGCGAACATTGCTCACTCTTGGGTTAGGCATGATATTCCTCATTATTTTTTTAATTAGTTCAGTTTCCATATTATCCGATTAGCTCCCGTAAGGTGTCGCAGTTGATGTTCTTCCAAAGATACTACTACCTGTCTGCGTGACTTTAACTTTCAAATCTTTCGCGGTTGGCTTCCAGTTCTCCCATGCGCTTATGAGTAACTGGATTTTTCCTGTCTCAGTGTCGACTTCGACACCAAAACTCTGGAATGAAGGTATAAGAGTTTCAGTAATATTTGTAGAAAGACCGCCAACAACCCCTTCATCCCAAAGCTTTTGCATTGCGGTTATAGATTCGGGCGTTGCCAGTTCTGCGAGTTTTATAACATTCTCGTTGATGTTTTTTATTGCTTCTGCGTTATCAGGAATCATACCTCCCATAAAATCCGAATAATCTTTTTTTTCAGTTACTTCAGCTCCCCCAACAAATGGGAATATGGGTAACAATCTCAGTTTTACCTCGTGGGTTCGGAACCACTCAGTAATCTTATCCCAGTTTTCTACCAAAACATCAGTTAGGGTGATTATTAAACCAACAGCAAGCCCCACCAAACCACCGACCAAAGCACCTCCGGGGCCAAAATAGAATCCAATCAAAGCACCGGCTATTGTAGCTTCTGCGACAATGCCGGCGTATTCACCAATGGTTGTTCCATCTTCACTCAAAATTTTCCAAGCCTTTATCGCAAAATGGACAGTTAAAGCAATCCCAATTATACCAGATAATCCTTTAAGTGCGCCTGTTATATTGGTTATTTTTGATGCTACGTTGCCACTCCCCAACTTTATTATATTTGAGACTGCATCGGCAAACAGTTTTATCTGTGAACCAGTAAATAACGCAATACCAGCAATCCAGAGTAACCCGATAGCAACACCAACAGCTTCCAAAATTCTCGGATCCATGTTGGCTATCGCCACCGCCCATTCGGCGAATGTGATGACAAGATTTGTGAGCAAAGGCGACATCGCTTCGATTATGGAGAATTTCAAAAATGTAAAAGAAGCTTCAAGCCTGGTAAGTGCCATAGAGAGGGGGTTTGTGCTCTTATCACGCATCTTCTTGAATGTATCCATCATGTTTTTGAAAAGACCGCCGAACGTTCTTTGCAACTGCATCCCCATAAACATCGTAGAAAGAAGATTCATGTTGAATCTCTTGAGACGGACATCCATCTTTTTCAGCTGAGTTATGTTTTTGGATATTGTAACGTCTCTGAGTATGCCATCTGCGCCGATAACCTGGATTTTTTTTAGGCTGCTTGCTATATTGGTCAAACTTTTTGCTGTTGCATCAGCGCCGATTGCTCTGATGAGCACTTCTAACGTATCTTCTGCCATTTTATTTCTTCTTCGCTGGCTTGTATTCTTCAGCCAGTCCTTCTAACATTGATTTCATCTGTGGAAGTGTGAACTTCCACACTGAATTTGGCGAATCTTTCTGTAACGTGCAGTTGCATTTGCGTATCAGATAATACACATGCTGCACAATATATTCGCTCAGTGAAAGTGTCTTTTTGTTTATGCCTAACTCTACCTGTTGTTGGAGTGTCAGGCGAGGTCTGACTTTTTTGAGGCATCACCTTTAAGCCCATTCACCGCAATAATCTTCTCGACCAATTCTGTCTGATAGTTCGGCGCGAGATGTGTTATCTCATCATCAACTACGTCTGGTATGCTCTTTTTCAGCGTCTTTCTGATGAGAAACTTGAGAGACTCTTTTGTGTCTTTCTTCTCCTGCAATTCCGCAAATTCCGCCAATTCATCCAGGTCAAGCGGATACAGTTCAAACTCTATACCCCCGATTTTCACCGGCATGCATTTCCCCCTCAGTTCTGATAATTTACTCATTTTTCTTTCCTCCAAAACCGATTATCTTCGGCTTTTCCTCTTTCTTCGGCTCAATATTATTGAGCTTTTCCTCGTGCTCCATGACTAATCTGGTTATGCCAAACTCGTAGAAGTCCATCAAGAGGCCAATCCCTTTGCCGTAGTCGTTCTCAGATTCTCTCTCGCAGAAAGTCTTGAACCTCTTGAGGTCGGTGACTGATATCCTGCTTATGCCTATTGGCACAAACGTGATATTGTCAACTGCTTCTACTATTGACTTAACCATCAGTATGAATCAAGCGCGGTAAGTGCGGCTGTGGCCGCATCAGGGGTATATTCTTTTTTGAGGTTCGCGGCGCCTGAAGAATCCTTTGATGGCAGTTTGAAAGTCAGCGCTCCTTTCAGATATTCTTCCGCGTCGTGCTCAGGCTCCCAACTTATCGCTCTTGCATTCTTATACACCCATCTCAGTTTCTCTCCAACTATCGTTGAGGTATTTGCTTCCCACAAGAGGGTTACACGCCACTCAGAATTTTCCTGTGCGCTGCTTATGACTGGATCATACACTCTGATTTCATCGATGGTTATGCCCGTCGCATCCGTTACCCCTTCAGTCAGGATTATAGCCACATAATCAACAAGGGTCCAGTCGGCGGTTCCAGCGGTTGTTGCGGGGGTAGTTGCCATGTTAAAGACAACAAGATTCCACCCGGTTGTCAGCTTGGATTTCGCGTAGGTCCAGCCTTTGTAATTGGCGCTTGAGCTGCCGAGCCTAAACTCGATTCCAGCCGCGCCGATTGCGGCAAGAACAGTCGAATTGGGGACATAGACCAACATAGAGATTCTCCCTCTTGTCGGTGCGCCGCTCGCGCCGGTAAAGCCGCTTATGTCAAATGTCTGGCCTTGCGTTGTGCTGATGTCAAACGTGTAGGTTGCGGTTCCGCCCGTAAAAGTCCAGGTAAGTGTCATCGCCTGCGCCCCACTTTTGAAGTTTGTTGTGTCCAAAGTCGGGTTAGCGCCATCACCAGTTTCAGTCCATGCCGCCTGAAGCGCGGTATTGTCCGCATAGTTGTCGAAAGAATCGATGTAGCTTCCCGCGCCACCGAACAAAATCTCCTCAAAATAGGTGTCGGTCAGGATGCAGTCCATAGCTATTTCAAAATCTTCCTGCGGTTTTTGGTAGGACTTGAAAGCTCCCGCAAACATAGGGATGCTTTCGGTTTCCTTGCTGCCACCGCTTTCTTTGATGTTGGTGATTCTCCCTTCAACCCAGTAGTTGTTGCTTGTGCCTGACGGCTCCTGCGATTTTTTCGCAAAGCCAATCTTCAGGTCTTTTCCAAACCATGCGTCTGCCAATGATCCATTTGAATACATTTTAGTTCACCTCAATTCGCCACATAGGAGTTCTCAGAACCTCCATGAGCCGCTGCAAGAGTTGTAAATGCGCCGCTTGTCCGATATTCTTTGATGATATTTGCAACACCATCTTTGTCGGTCGCTGGAACTTTGAAAGTTATTGTGCCTTTCAGGTATTCGTCAGCAGAATGTTCAGGCTCCCAAGTGACCGCATAGCAGTCTTTGAAGATCCATCTCAGCTTTTCAGTCGCTGTGTCATCCTGCCAGGTGATTATTATTCTCCATTTTTTGTTTGTAGCAGATGATTTGTATTCTGTTCCCGAGACAATCGCTCCTGCGGTAAGAGTCCCGCCGAATATCATCTGATCAAATGTAGTATCAGAATGGATGACCTCCATTTGGATTTCAAAATCGTCCTGCGGCTTTTGTTGGGTTATTCTCTTGTTCCCAAACGCCACGATGCCTTCTGTTTCTTTGGCTCCGCCACTTTGGGTGATAGACATGATGTCCGCAGCCAAATGCACATGCGCGCTTGAGGCATCCTCCTCAAATGTGATGTCTGGGCTGTAACTGACTCCTGACCAATTCGCTGTCGAAGTGGTTGTGCTTCTGAACAAATCAACGACCATTCTTATTCACCCCTCTTTTTGGTTTTCTTGGCCGTTGGCTTTGCTTCGGGCTTTTCAGATTTCAACACCTGGATGAATGTCATGTTCTCAGGCAATTCTTCTACCTCAACAATCTGGTCTCTGTAGACTGTTTTTCCACCGATGTGCATTGGATTTTTCCCAATGTTTCTTATGGTGTGCATTTAGGCCTCCGTTTTCACAAAACCTGTCCCTTCAATCGCGGTATGGATCATCTGTCTCATATGCGCGGGGAATCTCTTTCTCAGCCATTTAGTTGTTGTGAACATGTAGCGCGGATCGCCACTCTTTATCCGCGAAGCTATTTTAGCATCATAGTGCATTAGAACGTGATAAGGAATCGCTGTTCCAGTCTTTGGATGGTTCGGCTGTGAAGAGGTTAACCACGCCTCATTCTTTGAGCTTCTGAAGATAATAGCGCGGATGAGCGCACCGGTGTCTCTTGGCGCTATCGCTTTGGCGTAGTTCTTTCCAGCTAAAGCGACGTTATGAAGCGTCCTTGTCGCTCCTCTTCGGATTGCCATAGCCCGCTTTGCGAACCTTGTTCGGGCTTCCATGGCTCCCTTAACCTGAATATCAAACATCTGGGCCATCAAGACACATCCAACACACTTTGAGAGATCATCCCAAAAGCGCGCGTCAATACCTGTTCGTCAAAAAGAGTTATCTCATCTGACGGTGAATCGGCTATGTCCGCATTGTTCAAGCCAACGGATGACAATGCAGTTTCTGAATCGACAGCTGCGAGAAGCTCATCTGAAAGAGTGTCGAGTTGCGGGCTTGTTCCCGTGTTCTCGCTTTTGTAGGTGTATACGGTTATCAGGTGCCTTATCTTCCTCTCTTTTTTCCCTACACTGAAGCTTGTCTTTTCAGTCGAGATGTTTGAATCGGAAACAACAATAAAAGGGTAACCCTCAAAGTTCCTACCTTTGACATTAGGGATTCGGTTGTATACCCATTTCCGCGATGAACTCTTATTCCCTGTGATTGGATCAGTCAAGTTCGCTTCTAAGAAATCGCGGACTGCCTGCCAACTTGAACTATAATAGCTTGTCTTTAAGATGACCATATCGCCTCAGCATGAATGAGTGTCCCCCAGGACAATCAATTTAAGAAAAACTGGTTTATAAACAGTGAGTTATACATTAGTCATCTGAAACCGCCGATAATTGGCCATGATGGAATCGATCTGGGTGTCAAAGACAGTAAAACTGGATGGGGTAAACTCATTATTCCCTTTTAAAAGCGCTCTGCCTACAGTGCTTTGGATGATATCGCGCGCTAACATAAGCATGGCTAACTTTTTTATGTCCTGTGGGACACTTGGGTTGCCGACCAGATAGATCGCTCTGGTTTGCTGGCTGCCTTCTTCCGGGTAGTTATCGCTGTCGTTTATGCGTATCCTACCCGTTTCTTTGTCCAGTTCGATCTCATCATCATCTACAGTGAGTTCTGTCCACGATGGAGTTGAATCTTCCTCGGATGTGTTGATGGCGAAGTAAACAAGCTCTTTGACTGGTTTGTGCTCCAAAAAGAAGTCTTCTTGTAGTTTCTTGGCGTCAATGTATTCGTCATTAAAAAACCTGTCGTGGACTAGCCTCCAAGAGTCCATTATCCAGTTCCCCGCAGTAACAGTTGTGGTTGCGGCAGTTGTGGTGAAATAGATTTCAAGCGTATCACACTGGGTACTAACTGGATTGCCAGTTGTCAATGCGATATCTATATCAAAATAAAGCAGGTTCCATCCTGTTGCGACATCCGCAAGATAAAAGTCTTTGTAGTAGTAATTTGAACTATCACTTCCGAATTTCAATCTGACTGAGGTTCCGCTTGTGGCCAGGCCGGTTGTGTTTGTCAGATAAAGCCACACCATTATAATGTTATCATTAAAATCATATTGAGTGCTGAGTGTCTTTCGATACCATGACAAAGCTTCTGTCGCGCCTGATTTCCCCAAGTCCAACGCCGAAGGTCGTGATTTAAATTCGTCCGCTGTTGAAGTGACTGCGATAGCCGAAGCATCTGTGCTCGCGCTCCAACCAGTGGTGGCATCGCATCTGTCAAGCTCATTTAAAGTGAACCCAAAGATAGTGTTGAGCTTGCTATCGATCTCTTTCTCGACATTTACTCCCATATTGACTACAGTGTTTGTCGAGAGGAAATTATCAGCCGTTGAAGTTGAACTCAAGTTGAAAAAGTCATAAAATTCCCCCACAGTGATATACTTCAGGTTTGGACTGCCAGGGACTATCTCTAATGTGAGATTTAGGTTTTGTTTGTAGCCGACAGAAGTGTCAATGATGTGCTCAACATAATCCTCGTAATTGGTGTAGATAACCCAAATGGTGATTATGTCGCCGTTATTGTATCCTTTAGCGGTGAAGTTGCCGGCATTTATAGAATACCTGCCGTTAGAATCAGTTATTATGCTCGTCGGATACAATTCGTTTGTTGTTTCGTTCCTCGCTTTTATTGAGACGTTTGCTAAAACTGTAGAACCATTGGTGTCATAACAAGTTCCCGATATTGGATAGGGGGTCAAAACAATTTTGAATCACCCCCATACTTCCCCTCTAAAGTTTTGTGCCATTTGGTGTGGATTTCATGTGGTAAAAGCATCAGATTTTCGATTTGGTTATCAAGTTTATTTTTGTTCCTATGGTGTATAACCCATCCTTTCGGGATGGGAATCTGGTTGTGCTGAATCCAGACTTTGTGGTGTTCAGGTATATAAACCCCATTTACTCTAATCCGTTTGTATCCATCTAAGATAATAAATCCTCCTTTCCATCTATCATTTTTTTCTCCTTCCTGTTCAAAATAGGGTTGATGCCCTCTCTGAAAACCGGCAGGTCTTGAGAGTCCAGCTTTTTTTATAATTTTGTATATTCTACAGGATTCGCCAGAATAACCCAGCATTTTAGAAATTGAAGCAACACTCAACCCAGATTTATAAAGCTTGAAAACTTTATTGGTGTCTATCTCTTTGAAGTTCCAAGGGCGCATTCCTTTTACAAATTTTCCATTTTGAGGTGTTATTGGCAATCTTTAATCACCTATTTATTTAGCAAGTTATCTTTCTGCTTCTGCATGGCACTTGATAACATGCTTGCAGCGCGCTTGTAGTATTTTTCAGCAAGGGCGTAATTCCTCTTTTTCATTTCTTCGTCGCCTTTCTTTTTCCAGTAGTTTGCTAAACCTACAAACCCTTTGCCCCACCTGAATTTGCTTAAGACTAAAGTAGCTATGCCTAACAAAGTTGCGAGTATCCCTAAAATCGCTTTTGTCGCGTCAGTAGGACAATCTTCTAAATTGTCTACTGCTGTGCCATCCTGGCACACTATCTGTTCTCTTATCTCCGGCTCTGGCGCAGGCGGTATTGGCTGGACTGGGCATAGTGATTGTCCATCGACAAAACTTCCATCCCAACACTGGAACTTAATTTGTATCTCAGGATAAACACCTTGTAATGGGAACGTGACCCCCCTTATCGGATCGCCGGTCATAACGACGCTTGTAGTGCATTCAGCCTGTGCACATTGAACTATCTTGATTTGCACGATACTATTAGAATACCATGGCTTCCCACCCCAATCCACTCGAAAGTAACCAAAGTTATCAGTTCTTGTCAGTTCAACATGGCCAGTCTGGATATTCTTCATCTCGATGTCCACGTTGGGCAAAGGAATACCATTAAGTGTGGCCGTGCCACTAATAGGCACTGGGAATGATGGCGCGGCTGATACTAAAGAAACCAAAAGCAAAAACAAAACTGGAAAAACTAAATGTTTAGCTGTCATCGATAACACCATCCCAGAACCGCCCTACGGTCCCGTTTTGATAAAACATCCATACTGACTGGCCATAGTCAAATGTAGTTTCATTGTCTCCCGCTACGGTAAAGTTAGCTGAGTGCCCTTTATGGAAAGGCGAACTCTGGTTTGTCGCTTCATATACAACCATCTCAGACACATTCGCTTTTGACACAGCAGGATCAACGTCATCTGAATGGTTGCCATTCAAACTCCTATCAAGCCAGCCGAATTTGACCGTTCTTCCGTATAAGAACGACTGTGGCACAAGATTCCATCCTTCGGTGGTCACATTGGTCAGTGGAAAGCTGAATGTGTTTGTCTGATTTGTACCCCAAGTGTTGTTCTCCCAAGTCCTGTTTGAAGGGACATATATGATTACTGTGCTGTTCACGTTGTCGCCCTGGCCGAACTGCATATCGTCATTTGTAGAGGTTCCGTTTTCGTAGAGTTGGAACTCTTTAGAACTATTGAACATGGCAATGAATGTAGCTGCTGTTTCATTTGCTATCTGCGAAGCCGTCAATGGACCATTTCTCACTACACCACAGATATTCCAGCCTGTGACTAAGACGCTACAGGTTTCATCAGTTCTGTAAACCTGTGGATAGGTCTGGGTGCAGTTTGCGGCATTTGTGCTTAATCCACCAAGGTCGTAGGCCGTTATCCACCAGTTGTAAGTGTTATCGGTTTTGTTCGTCAAGCTGAATGTGTGATTGCTGTAAGTGCTGTTGGTCACATTGAACTGGAATCTTATTCCGTTTGAAACGGTATCATTGACATAAAGTTCGTATCTCGAAAAGTTGTTTTCTATGGTGTTGTTCCAGTCAAAGTCAGGAGTGAAATCTGTTGACCTCAAAAATATCCCTGCGGTGTCCGCACTTGAGTTTGTAGGGGACTGGCAGACAAAAGCGGTAGGTGCAGTCGTATCGACAAAGAATGTCACGTTTTCCGATTTGACTATGTTTGTGGCATTGTCCTGACAGGTGATACTCCATTGGTAACTGCCGGTGTTGTTGTCATTCCATGTAGCTGGCCGCGCCCCGGTGGCGTTGCCAAACAAGAAAGTTGTGTTTAAATTGCTAGTGATGGAATCATTTGTCTCAGCAGTCATGTTCCAGACCGCCATAGACGAATTACTTAATGAAGCATTTAGGTTTGTGCTCAGGCTACAATTTGCTGCGTTTGTGTCTGATACATTCACAAAGAACCTGAAATTATTTTGGTTTCTCCATGAGCTTAAAGCAGGAAAGACTGAGTTTATCGTCGGAACCGTTCTATCAACTCTTAACGTCTGGTTTGTTGGTGCCCATACACCAACACCATTATCATTCTCACACCTTACGTTCCATTCAAGTCCGCCTTCTTTGGTGTTGTTCGCTGGAATACCGGTTACTGCAAACCATGCGATTGTGTTGTTTGCAACACTCGCGCTTGCAAAAGAGGCAGAAGCGACAAAACTCCCATTCGTGCCGTCCCAGTTATTCCATAAATTGCAGTCATAAATGCTTTCATTTCCTGTGACATTGTAATTGAGATAAATAGTTGTGGCGTTTGTCCACGATGCATTTACCAAACTTATATTATTTGCTGGCTGGAGTGTGACATTGTGTGCTTCACCAGCAAATACAACGCTTGTGAAAAGCACTGTCAGTATGATAAACAATATTGGAAAGTACAGTCTTTGAAATGGGTTGTGTTTCATAATGAAGCTCCGGGGAACGCGATTGCTGCTGTCGTGAGAGCTATTCTCGCGCCCCCTTTGTCTGCTGCGGCGATTGTCGCGCTTCCGCCACCAATATCCACCCCACCTAATTGGGTGACAATGATCCTATCATCAACAGCGTAAGCGTTTGTGAGGTTTGCGATGTCATAAGATGCCCTGCCTGCTGAATCGGTAGCTACCGTAGCTCTCCCTTTCCCTTCGACTTGTATGACTACTTGCGAGCTTGCTGTCGCACCTGAAACGGTAACGACATACGGCCTTCTTGGGTTGGATGGGATGTCAAGCGCCATTAAACTCCTCTTATCCTGGTTGTGCAGTTCGCTGCACTCGTTTTTATTGTGACCGTCGCAACACGGGTATTAACTTCAGTATGCGCCACATTTGCGTCAATCGGGAAAGGGTCTGTGAACGTCGTCCCATTCATCCCAACAAATTCCATGTCTGTATTTGCGACCATAGTAAATCTTGTCCGCACCTTATTCGTGTTGAAATATTTTTGAGTTGAAGTATCGTCAGCTGAAGTCAATGCTGAACCATTTGAAAAGTTGAAAGTGACTGTTGTCCCGGAAGTTGGGATTAAGACCACTCTACAGTCCCCGCCATCCTCGACCATGCTTATCGAATCAGCCATTTACTTTGCACCTTTTTTCTTTTTTGGTTTTGTAGTTCCTACACTTTCACCAGGTTTTAATTCGGGCTTATTCTTATCTTGCTTTTCGATTGAGATTTCAACAGGTTCGCCTTCTTCAACCCAGTTTTTCATATGCAATTCGAGCTGCGGAAGCACACCTAAAGGGATTTGTTCCCCTTTTTCCACACGAAGCCATTTGCCGTTTGATTCGCCACGTTTTAGCTCATCATTTGTAGGTGGCCTACGCCAAAACCCGTTGTTATCAACAAAAACTTCAAATGCCTCTCTTGCGATTTTTACCATTTTATTTTACTGTGTCGTGGAAAGCAATCCAATGCACTGTTTCTGTCCCGGCTGCGGCAACTCCTGCTGTATCGAGCGCGCAAGTTATAACCCCATTTGACTGGCTTGATGCTATAACAATCGTATCGTTTGTCTCCGCGACACCAACAAACGCAACAGTTCTTGCTAAGCCAGTATCGATAGTTTCTCCGTCTGCTGTTTCAGCAACTCCACACGCGAGACCAGGTATGCCTGTTTCAATGATTCTGTCAGCCGCGGCTGAACCTTCTGGATCGTCGCCTGATTTCGTCGAAATGGCCATCCAGTGGATTGTTTCATCTGTTGCTGCACTCCCAGCAGTATGGACCCCTAAAGTGACTGTTCCGTTTGCTTGAGAATTGACGACAACTACTGTGTCGTTTGTGCTTCCATTCGCGACGAATATAACCGCATCGCGTCTGCCCAAGAAAGGCTGTAATGTTTCGCCATTTGACTTGACAGCAGTACCGAAGGCTATATGCGGCATGCTTGTTACGTGACGAGTATCATCACCAGAAGTAGTTGCTCCTTTTCTAAGGAAAGCAAACCAATAAAGAGTCCTGTCTGAGCCGTCTGCTGCGCCCGCAACATACTGCCCTAATGTAATGACACCGTTTGTTTGAGAACGGACTGTAACCACAATGTCATCAGTTACTCCCGCAATCGCTACAAAATCAACATCCCCACCCAGACCAGTATCAAGAGTGTAACCGTCTTGCGCTGCTGTAGCGGTCCCGCAGGCAAAGCTAGGTAAATTCATCGCATATACAGTCACAGTTGCGGCAGTAATCAGACATCACTCCCAGATTTCTCCTCACTTTTAGATTGAGAAACGTTGACAGATACTGCTGTCGATTTGACAAATACCTGGCAATCGCTCAAATCAATCCTTTTAGCCATACTTAAGCAGTTCCGTAACCCCACACAACAATCCCATAAGTGTGGTTTGTAGTTCCGCCTGCAGCGTCGATGGTTACAACGCCCGATGATTCGGTCGCTGTCACCTGGTCGCCACTAGTTTCATCCCAAGCGTATAACGCTTTGATGTCAGCGATCAAGCTGGACACATCAACCGTATCAGCTGAATCTGCCGTTGCCGGGGTAATAACCACATACTCTTTGATTTCAGCAGGCCCGGGTGCTACTTTTCTAACTGTTGTACTTGTTAATGCTATTGCTGCCATTTTCAATTACCTCCTTAGCTGGTTGATAAACCGTCGATCTGCCCACACCTAAAAGGTGCCTCGCACATCAGGTTAAGATAAGTCTTGATGAACCCACTTTGACTGTCATCACTCTGCGCCAGCTTTTCGAATGTCGGCGCCACCTGGATACCCATGTAGGTCACGCCAGTATCAATACAGAACAGGTGGTCTGTATTGCATCGGAAGTCCGCAAAGATAGGTATGCCGTCAAATGTAGGCAAGCCTTCAAAGCCACCGCGCGCGCTTACTCCAAGGAACCTCTGTGCATCATCATACAGCTTGAAAATCATATCTCTCTGCTCAAAGCTGGTGAAAATAACCAGATCGTTCCTGTTAGCCCCGTTCTTCTCAAGAGCCTGGATCAGTGTCCTTAGTCTTTGCTTGGTGATTGCTGTCGATCCTGCTGCGGTATTGCTTCCTGTCGCAAGGAACGTATAACTGCTCCTAGTCAAGCCGTATATAGTCGTGTTATTTGTGCTATCACACAAAAATTCAAACGACATGATTTCTTTGTCGCCGACGTCACCTTGTTGTGCCCCAGCAGCCGCACCGCTTGTATTCAGAAGATCGTTGTTCACCTTATCCAAAAGGTCTTTTGACGCATCTTGGACTTCGATATTAAAGATGTCTCCGACACCACCATTCGCACGCGCGCTTGCAATCATCTGTCCAGTGACCTGCACTCCGGCTGCATAATACTTAAATGGCTGTGACAAGCGGATCCTGTCAACGTTGTCCTTTGTGATTTCTGCACCTTCAGTATAAGAAAGTGCGCTTGTGTTGCGCCCATAGCGCACTCTTACCTGAATCGCAGAAAATTTTGACATATCCCTCTTGGAAAGCCTTCCGAAAGTCGTCTGCTTGTCATTGATGACATCAACAATAGCCGGATCGTAGAAGTCACCAAGTTCCACAGCAGCCTGATAATAGTTGGCTACTGCGATGCTTGCAGGATCGTTTGTCGTTGTGGTCAATGCTTTGACTTCCAAAACACGATTCTCTTTGATCTCGATGTTCTGCCCGAGAGGCCCGGAGCATTTGAAGTCTTTAGGCCTGAAACTCGAATTGGGGATACCATTAGCAAACATGCCCATTTCTTTGGCCAATATGGTCGCGCGGTCAAACTTCTCACCAACACTTAGTTTCATCGCACCGTTCGTGAAGGCTTCTTTGTATTCTTTCAATGCTGCTGAGCCTTCTTTTACATCGAAAGCGCCAGCTTGGAGAAGCGGCTTTGACTTAACCTGGAGCTTCTGGAGTTCGCGCTGGAATCTGCCACTAAACTCATTTTCTTCGGCTTCTTTCCGGCCCATATCTTTGAATCTCACGAATTGCTCGTAATCTTCTTTTGAGATGGTATAAGCACTACTTTCCTCTTTGTGCATATCTTTTTCCATCGGAACACACTTACCTTCTACTTCATGCTCACCTTCTTTGCATTTCATGTCGTGAGCTTCTTTTGACGCTTCCATCTTTGGCACCTCTTTTTTCTCGATATCTAGCGGAATCATTTCTTTAACATAGAAACTGAGAGGCTCGAGACTTGGGTTTATCGCGCGGCCTTTGCTCGCCAACCCTATACCTCTTAGTTGTATATCATCAAAAACCCGGGCCTGTTTGCCGTCTATGGCTTCTACATGGCTTTGGGGATCCTTGAGAAATTCTATAGAGAATGTGTCAAGTATGCCATTCTGGACCTCCCAGCTGGTTTTTTCGTATTCAGGATGGTACTTATTTAGATAGCCTTTGATGAAAGATTTGCCGTCATTGAGATACGCCTGTTTGGCTATCCACACCGGATCGGGATCGGCTTCATGGTGTTTGCTGCCTTTGTTGAAGCCGGCATTGATTTGGTCAACTATCTTTTGTTGAATTGGGGCAGGCAAGAAATCATTAACATCATCTACCACCGGGGCGTTTATAGGCCCTTCAATCCATAAAAGGCCGTCTTCTTCCTTAAAAGTTATACCGCTTAGAAATTTGCGCTCTTTGTCGCCCTTTTCTGTTTTTCTTTGTATTTCTGCGCAGTAAGCTTTGGGGTTCTCTTTACCCTTGTTTTTAGCTAAACAATCGTTGAAGTTTTTGTATTCTGCGAACGGCATTAGGTGAGGGAGAGACAGAAAAGGAGGTTAGACATAGCCTAATCTGTCTAACCCACACTTAATTTAGCAGAAGTGATTTATAAACAGTGAGTTATTATTGCGGCTCTGCCGCACTTACTTCTGGCTGTGGTTTTGCCATCATAACCAATTTCTGCTTTAACTGCACGATTCTTTCAACTGCGCTTCCCGGGATGTTGGCAGCGTTGATTAACTGTAGCAGTATAGACAAATCTTCTTTTGTTAGTTCCATATTTTTACCACCTTAGATTATGTTCACATCACCAATGTTTGCCATAGCTTGAACTTGAGCCAAGTTGAGCAAATAGTTTCTGTGAACATCCTTCACTATTTCGATCAGTTTCTTCTTAAAAAACTCTGCTTTGCTCACGTCAAGGCTGTTAGAATAACCATAAGCTATTGCGAAAGCATCAGCTATCTCCACGAATTTACTATCAGGAATTTCTATTATTATTTTTACCATAGTTCACCTCTTTTAAGCTGTTGTGGAAGTATAAGCAGGGATATAATGCAAAGTCCCGTTAACATTAATCTTCAGCCAAGCCTGGACCGCAGTCGGAGTCGTTTTCGTTGTTGCCCCGACAGTTGCTTTGTGCGTTCCGGCAACAGCGTCAAATCTCATCACTGCTGCATCTGTCACAGCAGCAGGACCGGCACCGGCAACGCTCACGTTTTGAACGTCGATATAATTGTGCCTTGTTACTGTTTGCGCTGTTGCAGCAGTGTAACCCGGATCCAATACCAAAGCTCCCGCATAACCGTCTGTTACCGCCCCTGTGATTGTTTGGGTTTCTTCTAATTCAACAAATTGTGCTGGAGTAGCTACCCCAAATCCTACCCTATTATTCCCGGCATCTACATAAAACAGATTGGTATTGCTCGTCCCTTCTATTCTGAAATCAATATCCAAAGCACTTTCGTTAAAAATCGTGTTAGTGCTTCCCGCGCTGCTTATCTGATTACTAATCGTGTTAGAAGCGTTGTAGTGATATTCAGTGGCGGCTGATTGGTCATAGAATAGACGAGCGGCATTTAATAAACCTGTAGTAAAATCTCCTGCAGTTGCTCCGCCGGTTGCTGTTCCAACATTCAATGCAACATCAGTCATTTGAGCAATTAAAGTATCCGGATCATAAACCAAACAATTCTTTTGAACACTAGACGAATTATAAGCATCAAATTGCAAGTCTTGACTTGCCACGTTAGCACTAAAACGTAATACTGCTGCGGTTGCGCTAAAAGCGCCCATTCCTGAAAAAGCACTAGCAACTCTCCCTGTGAATTGAATACCTATTCCGCCATCTCCTTGACTTGAATTACGCCGGATATTAAAAACTCCTGCGGTTCCGTATAAATCGGTAGTTGCTGTCGTAGCTCCACCGCCCATACCAAGAATGTAGCCGCCTTTCATATCGTAAACGTTATTTGCAGCAAGAGCTATAAACTGCTGGCGAATGTTTCCGGCAGCATCATAAAGTCCGAGAAAACCGCCGCTCTGGTCGTAAAACATTCGCGCAGCTCCAGTAAGCCCCGCGACAAGGTCTCCTGTTGTCGCGCTGTCCGTTGCGGTTCCCACACTAGCCCAGTATGGCAGCGCGACCGCACCCGTTGACTCAACTCTTATTCCATCAGCTGTTCCCGGCACTGCCCCAGCTCCTATTACGAAACGGTCGCTAGCGCTGTTGTCCAGCCCACAATACCATTGAATAATGCCGGCAACCTCAAAGCGGAACATTATATCTCCACCTCCATTTGCTCCGCTTAAAACAAACATCGTAAAGCCAAGACCAGTGTTTCCGTAATACGCTGCAAGCGTTCCGGTGGTGCTGCCACGATTGAGTGCGGTGTAAATCGTTGCGCCAGCTGGCGCGGTTCCGAACTCGCACGCGTAAATCCTGTCATTGTGCGCCACGCTCGTTGGAGCAATGTAGTAAATAGCGTTAAAACCCGCGCCGGTGGCAACCGGTGGCTTGGTGATGTGTAGTGGAGCGTTTGGGGTGGTCGTGCCAATTCCAAAACGATCATTCACTTCATCGTATGCGGAGAGTGTTCCTAAAAAAATGGTGCCTTTTGTTGCGTTGCTTGTTGATTTGAGCGTGAGGTCATCACCCGCGCCAGTCCCGCCTATCAATACCTGCCCGCCAGCTCGGCCCAGCAAAAGAGCGTATTGCGTGTGGTCGTCATCAGCAACCCCATCCATTAATCCGTGATCATGCTTGTGTAGCGTTGTTTGTCCAGCGTCTGTCAAATCAGTCCAGCTCGTTCCGGTAAAATTGGCGCTGTCTAAATAGTAAGTTCCATTTTGATCGTCTAACAAGTCAGCATTAAGGTTTGCCACTTTAGTGGTGCTTGCAATTATTAAAGGCGCAGTGCCTGTTATCACGTCACTTTGGAAGGTTTGCGCTCTGATTTCAAAACTACCCGCGTCCCAATTACCAGTCAAAGCTCGTGTTCCGGCAACAAGAACGTATTGTGTGTGGTCATCGTCAGCAAGACCAGTCAAGCCACCGTGATCTATATCGCCACTTGTGCTAACATAATCAAATTTAAATGTGAATGGATTGAAAACAAGTCTCATTGTTTTGCCCACCTAGTTGAAGTCAAAAGATTGTTGCTTCCGTCGTAAGTAAAAGTTTTCCTATAAGTCGTGCCATCAATAGCCATATCAACTTGCGTTAAATTAGTCCCGGAATAAGTCATCGAAAGCGAAGCGTTTTGGTTTGGAATCAAATCATTGGCTAATTGTACGGGAATGGGGTATTTACTTGTATATGCTTCGCCATCATCGTCAATCAGTTTCACCGGCCTTACCCCGTTCAAGACGTTGGTGTCATCAAGATTATCACTTGAAACAGTCGAAGCAGAAATAGTAAAAGAATCGCCCTGGATGTAACTTGTCAAGTTCCCTATGTTTATCGAGTACGCCCCATTAGAATCGGTTGTGGTTGTCAGCGTTCCATTTGTATGAACAAGTGTGACAACCACACCAGACGCAGGTTCGGTGCTTCCGCCCAGATAAATGTTTAGTGTCTGCCCGCCACCGGTTCCAACAGTGCCCGATAAATTAGAAGTTGCTTCAAACGGGCCTTTATAAACCGTGCCAGAAACAATATAAGGAATCGGTGGTGGCATTCATATCACCTTTATCCCCCTGCTAAAAAGAAGCTGCCCCAACACTTTGGAGAGCTCGGACTTCGCGATAGTAGTCTTGAACACTACATCAGGTGTGTGTATCTTCATGATGTAGTTCATTCCTACGTCTTTCCAGAGGACTCTCCTAGTTTCGCTGTTTTGCACCCAATAGTTGAAAAGCCTCAAAAAAGTCTCTATGTCAACTTCTTCGACGCGCTCAAATTCTTTCTGCTCATTTACTTTTTCCTGCTCGGCTTTCTTCCGCACGGACTTGGCTTTGGATGCTTCACCAGGCAAAGTTTCAGCATCAGAAGGAGCGCCTTTCTGGCCCGGCTTGAATCCACCGCCAAAGCCGCTTTCTACTGGTATAAGTTTCTTGCCAGTCCAAAAACGGTCAGGTATCATCAATTTTTCTTTCACATATTCGTCTGTGACCGCACCCATCTTCAACAGATCGTTGGCTACCTGTAACGTTTGGATGTCTCTCTGCGCTTCTTTTATCTCATCGTTCTTGTAGCCACGCTTGAATTTGTAGTGGACTCTAAAATCCGGCTCAAATAGTTGGGTGTTAAGCAGATCTTCCCAGTAATCCTGCGACGAGCTTATGCTTCTCCAGTATCCTGCGTCAGAAAGGTCTTGTGAACCGGCGGGCATCTTTACCGTAGCGCCGACAATCGAAGCAATCCTCGCGACTGGCATACCGAAAGCTAATGCAAGCACGCCAGTTAAATAGATAGCATGCTGCCTAAATTCCATGTCTTTGTCAAACTTGTTTAGCTCTTGAGGTTCTACTTCTCCTGTAAAAACAAGATTGCCGTGCTTGTGCCGCGTCTCTTTGTATTTCTGCATTACCTGCACTAATTCTTTGTGGTTCGGAGAGCCGGCCATTTCTTTCGGCAAAATAAACATCCAGTCAGGAACGCCGCCATTTTCAAAGAAATAGCCGTTGTGGTCTTTGATAAGGCCAAGAGTAGAAATAACAGACATACTGGCAAACATCGGGGTATAGCCATACACTTTTCCGTCGAAGTTCATGAATTTGGCGTGGATGACTTCTTCCGGTGAAAAATAAATGTCCTGCTTTCCCGGGATTGACTGCCTGAAGCGTAAAATACCGGTTGCGTCTGAATTGATGTCGATACTCACAGTCGACCAGGGGATATGCACCAATTTCTTCGGTTTTAACAGATCCTCGTCAATTCTTTGCTTGAAATCAAATTCCTTGAAATCCAGCCCAACTGGCGGAAAAGCTTTATCAAAAGCCTCTTTCATATCAGTCCCAGAAATCTTGCCTTTCCATAATGCACCGTTGCCGAGGCACAGCCAGTCGAATAATGCTGCTTTTAATTGCTCGCGGCCCCTATTGGCTTTCCAGAAATCTTCAGCCCTTGCTTTCTTCTGCTTGTTGCTTGAGCTTTCATCTGTTCCTATAAACTCGTGCCCGTCTGAGATAATATCCGTCGCTATTGCGTTTATTATGCCGATAGCTTCGGGAGTCCTTTTGATCCAGTTAATTACATTCTTGTAATTTTCCGGCTGTGTGCTGTAAATCCCTTGTGTTAATAATGGCTCGTTGTAAATCGGCCTTTCTTTGAATGAGACCGGTATAAACAGCTCTTTTGTGTTTATCAGCATAGTGCCTACCTTTTAGGAAAACTTCTAGCGATTTCCTTCATTCCTGCAACAAACTTATCCCACACTTTTGAACTGAGTGTGGCGAGGGTAAAAAGAGCAAGTGAAATCGCACACATGGAGGTTATGGAGATTTCTATTCCTCGCCACACCCAGAGAATATAATTTATGATGAGGCCGCTTGCAAGATAATCGATAGCCCTTCTTTCGATGTGCCGGATTAAGACGTAAAACCTCGAATCAGTTTCATGGTCTTTCCTGTATGGGAAAAGCTTGAAAATGTTGGTTTTTATGCCAAGATAATGTATGCGTAAAACATCGAGATTTTCCCACAATTCTTGGCGTTTTTTGACTAGATATGGGAATTTTTCGGGATTTTCAAACATTAATAAGAAAAAGAAAAAATTGTTTATAAACAGTGAGTTATACAGTCACTGTAGGCGGAGTTTCTAACAAAGGCTCTTCGATCCTCTTTTTAAAGCGATTTTTGTTGGGTTCTTTAAACCCAAGTACTCGCACATCTACAAGGTCTATTACCGCGCCGGCTATATCCTCACGCTTTAGCTTTGCTTGTATCTTCTCGACTAATATTTGAGGGATATTGAGGTAAAACCTTTTACGGTTATTGTGCCTCTTATCTATCCCACCATTTATAACTCGTACATCCATATAAACCACCCCACAGATTAGTAGGTAAGCTACTATATATACTTTTCGTTTTGGATAACCCACTGTTTATAAAGAAAAGTATCAATATGGGTTTTATGTACAAAGGAAACCCCGAGATATGGAAACTTGCTGAAGGAAAACGCACCGGACCAAAAACGTTGGGCGGCAAGATAAGGTCTTCTATCCGCACGAAAAAGTGGAACGGCGCAGGCCTGGTCATCAACCAAAACAAGGAAGGGGGCAAGAAAGATTCCATGGTTGTCAAGATGATGAAAGCCGTCGAGAGAAAATATAAGGATGCAGGTGAATTATTGGAAGAATACAATCTCTTTGTATCCTGGCTGAAAATGCGCAGTGGTGATGAACTCAACGAAATCATGAAACTTGAGAATCTCACTCGCTTGATGGAGACTGATCTTGCGCAGCGCGCACTTAAAAAATTAGAGATAGGTGAACCATTGGATGAAGAGGACATAAAACAGATCAGATTGCTTAAAGAGCTATTTGTCGACCTGCACAAATTGAAATATGGGGAGAGACATGTCAATGTGAATGTGGGTTATAAAGACATTCGGGAGATGATGTTCGATGAGCAAAAAGTGGGATCAGATAATAATAGAGGTGGAGACGCAGAAGGAAAGGAATCAAAAAACACAGAAGATAAAAAAGCTGACGGAAACACTGTCGAAGCTTGATTTAGTCGTGAACGTTTCTTTTGTGGAGTATAAAGAGAAATGAGTTTCATAAACAATGTTGTCATCTACAGTGAGAATAGAAAACGATGGCTTTAATCGAAGAAGTCAACGAAACGAATTTTGAAGAGAAGAGGATAATAGGACAAAGAGAAATTCAGAGCAAATTCGATTCGTTTGACAAACTAAGAAAATACAACATACCTATTAAAGAGTTCAATGCGCACTGTTCTGTTCTTTTTAAAGATCCGACTGTCTGGGCGTATGCTACACTCAAAGACGATCAGGGTGAGCCGCTAAAATTGTGGTATTACCAGGATAGGTTTATCAACGATAAAAACAGGTTTGTATTTGCGACTGCCTCGAACCAGGTGGGAAAAACTTGGGCCATCTGCGTGAAAGCATTACACCATGCTATCCATGTCCCTAACGCTTCGGTCCTTATCATCTCTAAATCAGAAGATCAGGCGATTCACGTTTTGGATATCATAAAAAAGCTCATAAATCAAGCGCGTATCCCATACCAGGAATTGGTTGGTGAAATCGAGAATAGGACTGAATTACACATAGAAGGGCCGAACAAAAGCGAATCTATTCTCAGGTCTTTTGCGCCGACATCAGGGGTTCTTGGCTTTCCAGCCACTTTAGAGCTTTGCGACGAAATAAACTTCTGGGAGAAAAATTCAGATTTGACGCCCACTGATTATTACGATCAGATGTTGGAGCCGAGAACAAACATGGCAAAGAATTTCACGCATCCATTTTTGACAATGGGGCAGATAGTCTTTATCTCGAATCCAAACGGCCAACAAGGGTTGGGCTGGAGAAGTTTCAATGGAGATTCACGGTTTAACAACTATATCTTTAATTGGCTTGCGTGTCCGAGAAATTCGCTTGAGGAATATATTGAGGCAAAAAACAGGTTGCCACCCCACCGGTTCGCTTCGATTTATGCGGCGCAGTATGTCTCAGTTGAAGGTGGATTCATTTCTTTGGAGCAATACGAGAAATTCGCTTCTTACAATTCACCGCTGATCATTCCACCTGGCTCTGTCGTGTTTCTTGGCGGCGACTTCGCGGGGGAAGATGTGAAAGGAAAAGCTACGGACTGGAACGTTTTATACGGAGTTATACAGATCCCAAACAAGCATCAGCCACTATTCCCACGCATCCAGGTAGTTTATCACAAACGATTTTCTCCAGGGACTAAAAAGAGTGAAATCTACGATGAGCTTGAGCACTTGAAGGGCTTGTGCACAATCGCTAAATTCGCATATGACAAAGTGGGAGTGGGGGACAATGTGAAAAGTGAACTGATTGACCGGCAGATATTCATAGAAACCCAGATTGAGTCACTCACTTATTCCCTTCCTAACAAGTCCGAAGTCTATCTGAATTTCCAGTCTTTATTCCAACACGGCCTGATTGAAGGCAGAGATATTCCTGAGTTGAAAGAACAGATCATGGGCTTGAGAGTCGAGCAGCCTGAAGGGTCTGTCCACCTCAAAGTCCATCATAAGACAGAGGGGGTTAAAGATGACGAACCAGATTCGCTTGCCAATGCCTGTTTTGCGGCCAAAAGATTGGCATCCCCGCCAGTATCAGCGATGTGGATACCTTACAAGCCACCACGTACCAGGCCTGCCGTGATTGTTTGATTTTATGCGGCATGGCGAGTTGAACACGCCGAGCCTCGCATGCTATGGATATCAACTTGTTTTTAAATGGGTTTATACTGCGATATCGAAACGTAACTCTCGCGCCCCATTTCTGAGGCATTGGCTTCATTAAGCCAGGCAGTCAGTAAGTAATCTCCAATTTTATGAGGCAGTCAGTAAGTAATCTCCAATTTTATGATTATGCCCACTGGGAGATGGATTGGATCCATAAATACACTTTCAATGCGTAATATCCTCGCCTTCTTAAGTTGGGTTATTTTAGTCACTTCGTGATATTCTTCGATACGTTCAACCGTATCTTTTACATAAAGTTTCACGTTCATCGGTGCCCTCCCTTTGCTTCCTCAATTTTGTCTTCAACGATTTTTACAACTAGCTTTTTGATTTCAAACCATGTTATCGGTTTACCCGCGTCTGGATCATCAATCAAGGTTATCTCAACTTCTTTTCCGCGCCATTCCGCAGGCACAGAAACATGCGCCCCTCTTTTCCCAAATACCATTACAGTCTTCTTCATGCTATATAGATGTAATATAATCCTATATATAAAGATTGCTATCCTGTAATATAGAAGTCATATAACGCTATATAAATCTTCATTAAGAGAAGTTTTGGAAAATAATGGAAATTTTAATTTAGTGGTTATCTACCCAACCCGCTACCCCATAACTTTACTACTACCCCGTAGCATACTAANNNNATANCTTATCATANACNTATGTNNTGTAGNACANNAATATTTATATAGTAGTATGCCTACTGATTATATAATAATTATGTAGGTGATGTATATGAGTAACAAAACAAAGCATAGATATGGTATGAGTAATGAGGATATGGTATTAATTAATATACTACGTAGCCCACGTAGTAGTGTGGGTGGTTATTATGTATAATACATGTCATACTGTGTATGATGTTGTAGAAATAGCTCGGATTACTGAAAACATCATACGAAGTATGAGTATAAAAAGTATAAGGAAAGATGACTACAAGAAAATGAGGCTACGATGATTGATACTACTACCATAATAGATAGGATACAAGGTAGTGATAAAGATAAGAAGATGGATGAGTATAACCAAGATGTAATCCGTTCTTTTCTTACTGATGTGTATGTTCGTTTTTGCGGTGCGACCGCACCTATTGTTGCAGAACCGCAAAGTTACGGTATTGTTTGGGGTGGGAATGTCCACTATAGGAAAGGATACGCTACCATGAGAGCGGCGTATTATGGAGTGT
>C687J35021_10000228_pt1 | contig 42713 bp, 49 predicted proteins | sample RifCSPhighO2_12_FD_35021 | JGI IMG/M metagenome (IMG submission 35021) | reverse complement strand
GCTATGCCTGCTATGCCTGCTATGCCTGCCGTGCCTGCTATGCCTGCTATGCCTGCTATGCCTGCCGTGCCTGCTATGCCTGCTATGCCTGCTATGCCTGCTATGTCTGCGATGCCTGCGATGCCTCTTTTGGGCTTCGAGAATGTAAAGGCGTATATAAATCCATATTTTCAATCAATCAAACTGGTGGTGCATTTCTGTTGTTTAACAAACAAGTGCTAGAAGAAAGATACCAAGAAGTTTGGGACAAATTACATACCTTCGATTGGAAGCCGTGGCAGACAAATGGCTTTGAACTATACAAGCAGTGTGGCAATGAATGGAACAAGGTGGATATGAACCAATTCAAATTCAAAGATTGGGATGAAAGCTGGTCAGATATACCACAAGAGATGCTCGCATACATCCAATCTCTGCATGAATTTAATGCACAGATTTTTAAGGATATTACTGGTCTCGATGTGAATACAAAGAAACGCACAGTCGAAGATGTTCTCGCCAATCTGGGAGAAGAAGACAAAGAGATCATTCAGAAAGCCTTGAAGAAAGGAGAATAACTATATTGTATGTTAAGAACATTAGGAAGAAAATGTGCTTTCAAACGAAAAGAGCATAAAGAGCAAGACTGTGGTGAGCTTTGTGAATGTGAATGTCACAAGGTGATTGACCCAACCACCACCAGAGAGGAGGAGAGATGATATGAAACAGACATACATCGTTGCAGACACTGGTTGGGCCGAAACAGTACCAGAATGGATGTTCGAGCAGGCAAACGCAGAACGATTAGTAACAGGCCTTTTGGGACTTTGTGGTGTGAAAGAGGAAGAAGAGGCGGTAGACATGGAATGTGTTATTTATCTTATGACTGCAATTGCAGTAGCCCCTCCTAGCCATTTATGGGTGGACATTTATTTGTATCTTTGTACCAAAGTGATGAAACGTGTGAAAAATATTGATATACCAGAGGATTTACGAGTAGATGAACTTGATGAGTACAAGCAAATGAAGCTCAAAGAATTACGAAAATGGATTTTTAGACAGAGGGGCGGAAAAGTGAAACATGATGTTATAGATGCTTTCAAAAAAGTATTTGTTAATTCACCCCCGCCCCAAACAGCGGGATAAGAGATTGATGTATGCTAATAAATGAAAACAACACAACAGTGATTTCATGTGACAACTGTGGAGATACCGAAGAGGTCAGTGATTTTTATGAGGGAAATTCTATTACGAAAGAGCAAGTTGCTGCATTCAAAGAAAGTGGTTGGTTGATTGTTCGTGATGAAGATACAAAATCATTTTATCACTATTGCAATGTATGTAAGTGACCTTTTTAATCGGACGGTGGCCTAGTACAAAGGCTATAAAGAAACTGCGGTGCACCCAGGGCGCAAAGTGACTATACGAGTTGGTAGGATAAGCAGTACAAGCCCCTATCTCGGCAAATCTTTGCCCGTCCGATTAAGGGGGTCAATAAATATATGAAAGAAATATATCCACTAAATTATTTTGAAGACAAGTACAATAAAAAGACAGTTTTTGGAAAATATATTCATGGAGTCAAGTTTGCCTATAGGAATAAAATACTATTGAAATGGCATTACAATATGATTAAAATGTATATCTTAACAAAAATATGAGATGGCCAATTAGAATGACAAGAGAAGAAAGAAAGGACTGTAAATTAACTGATGATCAAATTACACAGATAAAAACACGTCGGATAAATGGCGAAACGTATAAAAGTATTTCGAGAGACTTTAATGTTACTCCAGAAACAGTTTATTACTGGTGTATGCCTGAAGAAAAAAAAAAAGAAAGGCAAGCAAAACATGCAAAATATCTGAAAGAAAATCGCACACCCTACAATCCAGAAAAAAATAGACAATGGATAGAAAGAAAGAGCCAATATCTACTAGACCTTATTAAAAAACAATAGTGGGTAGTGCAGGGTTGAGGTTTACAATGAATCAAAAGGGGGGTTACAAACTTCCAGCAATGACGATAGTGCTGGTTGCCTAGGGTGCAGTGCCCCGACGCGTAAAATGTCCACAAGACACGCCTTGAAAGAGGATGATAGGCGAGTGCTGCCACCCATGGCTATGTCTTTAAGATGAAGCTCTAGTCGTCTAGTGAGTTGCCGTGGGTGTTGCTTATCAATAAATACTTATTCTTAACTATATGTCTATGTTAATCGAACTTTTAGGAGTTATCGTCATTCTCGCCCTTATATTCTGGGTCATAAAACAATTAGGACTCCCACAACCTGTTTTTATTGTTGCTGTGGTCATCGCGGTGATTTATCTGCTTAGAAGGTTTACGGGGTGGCTTTTATGATTCAAAAACAATGCCCCCACTGTAACAGGCCACTCCAATGTATCAACGTGTGTCGCTTTTGCTATGAGCAAACTGAACCATTCCCAACGTATTACTTATTTGTGTGGGTGGCAGTTTTGATCCTATTGGGATTTTTATTTGGGAGATTGATATAAAATGATATAATGGCTGAGGAGGAACCATTCAAGGAGGACAAAATGACCATGATTGGGCACGTTGTGTTCCCGAATGGGAACAAGGTCGAGACGCTGGATCGCTATCTTGACGGCCTGAGAAAGGCAATCAAGGAGGGTGGTCCGGACTTCTCCATGGTTGTCTACGACAAGTACGCGCTCACAGCGCACTACCACGCGTGCGTGGAAGCTGGCTGGACTCCGTTGGAGCTGGCAGAGGCCATTTGCCGCGTAAGGAGGGAAACATGAAGGAGGTTCGGGACTGTCTTTTGGCAGCCCCGTTCCTTTATAAATTGTTTCACGTGAAACAAGCAAATTTTGCCTCAATAAAGGTAAACCATGAAAGAAACAGACATTCAAAAAGCTATTCTCGAATACCTAGGCTACAGGAAGATATTTGCGTGGAGGAACAATACTGGAGCCATGAAAACAGAAACAGGTCATTTTTACCGCTTTGGGTTGAAAGGCAGTGGGGATATATTAGGAGTCTTGACAATAGGACAACTTGGTGTCATACTTTGTGTGGAGGTAAAGTCAGAAAAAGGCAAACAATCTGCTGAACAAAAAGAATTTCAAAAACAAATTGAAGAAAGGGGTGGTTTATATATTTTGGCAAAAAAAATAGAAGATGTAGAATATGGCATACAAAAATTCAAAGAAATGCATAATGTTTAAAAAATAGAATTTTTTTATTCAAAAAGGTCTGTTTATGAAAAGAGAAGAAATGCGTGTTGAAGAAGATTCAATGAAAAAACAACTGGTGTATGCTTTTTGTGGCTTACTGCTTGCTCCCTTAGCTCCTGTTTTTTTTACATATCAATGGTTATTTATTAAAGATCATGATTATGTGATCGAAAGAAAAGAAAAAAGAAAAGAAATAATGAGAAGGTTTTTTTGTCTTATAGGAATTTTGTTTATTGCATGGATGATATTTATGATAATAAACTCATTTCCTGATTCAGACGTCGGACCTATTGAAAATAGAGGTGAGGCATGTTTCCCTTACGGAAACTGCTATTAGCGCAATTCAATATACTTTTTAAACACGTCTTTTGTTAAGAGACCACCAACTTTAAGTTCTGACAACTTCTTTTTTAACGCTTCATCTATCAAACCTTCAGTGAGTTCAATCGCAATGCCAGCCCTTGCGTTTATCTTTGCTTGATTTACTATCTTCTCTACCGCCTTCCCTTTTTCATCGTCTGAGAGTTTTTGGTATTCTTCTCTACTGAATAATGACGCTAGCTTGTCGCTTATTATTCCCCCAGCGAGTTTCCATAGATTGGTGTTTTCCTTCTGAGATAAGACTTCATAGCCTTTTCTGTCTCCTAAAGTCGTAGGAGAGACTTTAAATCCAGCATCCATAAGTCGTCTCAATTCCTGTGTAACTGGTGTAGAAATGTCGGGAGAAGGTCTTGTTGGGTCAAGCATGATTTCTAACGGGTTTCCAACAGCTTTACGTTCTTTGCCTAGAATATCAACTTGTGGTTCAAGTTGTCGTCGTGCTCTTGGAATGCGAGCCTGCAATCTTTGGATGGTTGTCTCGGCTCTGCGCTCTTTAGGGTCAGTTGATTTTGCAATATCAGATATAATCGTTGGAACGATTGATGCTAGCAAATTTGGTAGATAGGTTTTTGCGTATCTTTCTGGGTCAGTTACTGCATTTATTGCATCTTTTAATCCAGTTAAAAATGTATTTTCTGTGAATGATTTTGCTCCTCCAAGGATCGCTTTAGACAATGCTTCCGTTGGACTACCCGATGTTTCAAGCGTTTTTTGAAAATGTGCGCCAACAAGAAGAAGATTCCCTGCGGGGCCGAGTACCATAGGAGAACGCCATTTGCCACCGATCTTAATAGCATTATTTTTTACTCCTTCTGCTTTCTGGAGTTCCTGTTCACGTTCATTCCCAAGAGGGTAATCCAAAGATACCAAGCCTTTTTTTCCAAGTAAAAAACCTAGCGCGAGAAGGGGGACACCAATCAGTACACGCCCAACTTCCTGAGAGAAAATCCGTTGATCAAAAACTCCATTTTTAGCTTTATTGAATAGTCGTATAATTGGTTTTGTCAACCCAATAGGCGAATAATTGATTATTTGCATCGCAACAGCAGATGGAGTGCGCCCAAAAGGTAGGACAATCTCTCCAGCACCTCCCCCCAGTTTCTGAATACCACTGGCAACTTCACCAAGTTTGGTTTTGTTTTGAAAAACCGCTGTTGCCGCGTCAGCAACCCCATATCTGAGCATTTCTTCTGTTGGATTTTGCACTAAATTTTCTACGAATTTAACAAGTGATTTACCTTTTTTCCCTGCATTTTTTGCTTGTGCTATAGCTTGGTCCATGAGTGAACGTGAAAGCGCACCGTAGTAGAAAGGTTGGTCAGTTGCACCCATGACACGAAAGACCCCTTCAGTATAAAATCGAGCAACCTTAGCTAATTTATTTTTACCAAAATTAACTTTTTTATAATCAAGTTTTTCAGCAATATTTCGTTCATCATATCCTGTTTTGAGAAATCTCCATCCTTTCTCAAACCCTTCTTTTAGTCCTTTACCAGTTCCTTTGATGGTGAATGTTTTTGTGCGTTGACCAGTAAATAATGCCGCAACACTATCAACTAATGCCGCTGGCGCATCTTTTGCTATTTCAGTTACAGCGTGAGAAGTGTTTGAGAATATGTTAAGCCCTGTAGTTTTTATACCTGTGAGTAACCCTGCCTTCCAGACAGCAATGATTTTTTTTATGGTAGGAGTAGGCACTAAACCAGAAACATACTCCTGTAATTTTTTAAATTTGATGGCCTTTTCTGTACCGTCTGCCATCTCATTGATTATTTTCATTTCTTCAGTTACAAATTTAATCTGCTCTCCTGTTAATTCAGAGATTTTTTTAAATGGGTTCAATTCATTGTAACGTTGTATTTCTCTGGCGGCAAAACGAACTTGTCCCTCTGGTGTGAGACGTCCTAAAATAGAAGCCGCTTGTATAGCTCTTCCCTGTTCTGTCAATTTTGGTGCGAGTGTATTAGCAATTTCTGCCGCCTTATCATACAGAGCAGCGGTTTTTACTGGGTCAACTTCTTTGGTTGCATCATCCGCATACTTTTTTAAAAGCTCTGAAGCTACTGCAACCGCGTTTTCGTTCGATTCAGTCAAAGCAATTTTTTCTGCGACAGCAAAATCATCACGAATGAGATTCTTTGCTTTTATTGAAAGTTTATCTGTAGAGCGAGGAATATATTGCCCAGCGATTTTTGTTGCTTCTGGTATTTTTTCTTTAGCACTCTGAACAAAACCCCGTATTTTTCCACCTTCACTCTTTATATTTTTAACTATTTTTTTTCCTACTTCCTTCGCAACTTTTCCACCGATTTTTTCTACTGATCCTATAGCTCCAATCGCCGCGTCTTGCAAAATAAGCTGCTGTTTTGCTTGTTCCATAGTTGAAGCTTGCCCTTTTGCGATCATTTTTTTTGCTGCTTCTTCTTGGCCTGATTCAACAAAACCTTTCACTTTTTCAGCAGCTTTTACGTAAGCCCCAAAAATACCGCCTTTATACGTTGGTTCTTTGAAAGGAATAACATCCGCAAGTTTTTTAGTCCCCGCAGGAAGAAATGCTTGTGTGATTGCTTTTTTAATGGGTACTTCCGCCTCCGGCAATTTTTCTACCAATGAAGAAAAGATACTCTTTGATTTTTCTATTGGGGGAGCTTCTGTTTTTTTCTGCTGTTGTATTTGGCTTTGTATGACAGATTGCGCTTTTTGTTTTTGTTCTATATCAAGACCTTCTCCAACCTGAAAAGTCATAACTTTTTGTGGAGCTGATTCTATTTTTTCTTCAGTCTTTGGTTTTTTAGAAGAAAGTTTTTTAGCGACTAATTGTGATACATAATTGGAAAAAATACCCATATTTATGAAATGATGGTATCTTATTAAAGATCATCAAAATTTAGACCTGAGTCTATTTTGTTATATTCTTGTATATATTTTAACACATCAATCGGATCATTCGGATCAAGATTATTCCCATACATTTTCTTTTTATCAGTCGGCGATAACAACATCATGGCTTCCAAACCTTGTTTCACTTTTGGATCCGCAAGATTGAACGATATTCCTACTTCTTCTTGTTTTTCTTGGACAAATTTGTCAAATTTAGTGGTTGGTTGTGGTGTGCTTTTTGGACTACTTGAACCTTTAAATCCTTTTGCCACAGGTCCCCCAGTGGCAGAACTTAAAACTTCAAGCCCTTGTCCGTCCGCTCCAGGGCCAACTTCTAAAAATGTTACCTTTCCATTTCCGTCAACTTCTTTGTAGACTTTGTTTATATCTCCTCCCAAACCAGTATATTCCGTATCCCCTATTTTCATCTTAAAACCAGTGGGCATTGCGTTTAAGAATTTTAATGTATCCATGGCTGCGGACATTTGTTGTTGTTCTGTTTGCGCGGAAAGAACGTTTTGTTTTGTTGTTAAATATGCTTGTGCGACTCCAGGAATACCGAGGGCAGTGTCGATATTATTAAGTGTCTGAGATGTGAGCGCGACACCACTCACGGACGCAAGGTCTAATTGTTTCAAAGACAGGTCAAATTGTTCTTTCACTTTTTTTTGTTGCTCTAACGCAAAATTCAACGTATCCTCAAACATGTCAGCAATAGTACCAGCACGAGAGCCTGTATCCATTGAAATCGCGCCGCCGATAGCTTCTGGGGTTGTCAATTTCAAACCTCCCGCAGCGTATTGTTTGATAATGTCTGTCGGACTCGGGCCTTGCTGGAATGCAACATTTGATATTTCTTTCAACACACCTTTAAACGCAGCCATAGAGCCAGGCTGAGGAACAGCCTCGGGGAGTTGTTGCTTTAGAGACGTACCACTCATGGTATTGGTCAATGGTGTTGTTTTTTGTGGGAGCGTACCAAATTGAGCGGCTCCTCCTGGCCCGACTTGTATATCATCCCCAACATCGGCAACCTTTTTGTATCCGGCGTTTAAAAATCCTCCGACGGAAGATTCTGTTACGACGGTTTGTTTTCCATTTTTTTCAACAAGAATTTTAGCCATACTAGAAATTGAAAGGATTTTGTTTTTATTTCAAAATTTTTTCCTGTAAATTAAGGGTTTTGCTTTGTTTCAAAATTTCCTGTAAATTAAGGATTTTGCTTTGTTTTTGTTCTTCGAGAGAACCGGTAATATCACCAAGTGGAGTATACCCTGGAATGGAAGGAAGGTTTTGTGTGCCTACTTGTGATTCTGTCGAAAGACCGAGTTCTTTTAGTGCCATTTGTTTTGCTTGTTCTGTTTGACTTATTCCCTGTTGAAGTCCCGCGACATTTTGTCCGACTTGCATTTCAGCGGCTTTCTTGGCCTTAGCGAATTGCTGTTTTGTGCTTTGGGCATACCCTTGCTGTGAAGCTAACAAATCAGATTCCGCCTCTTGGTAAGGAGATGAAAAAGCAAGTCCCGCTTCGGCCATGTTTTGTTGCAATCCAAAAAGTTGTTTTTTATTTTGTAAGAGCTGTTGAGAAAGTTCTTGTTGTTCTTCGAGCGATAGGTTTTCTTTTTGAAAAGCTAAAGTTTCCTCTAAATCTTTAATGTTTTTTTGGTATTGATCCAGCTTTGATTGTGAAGAAAATTCAATACTTTGTATACTTTGGGTTATGCCTTCTTTTGCCAATTTAATCTGTTCTTTGTAGAAGGGATCGGCCAATTTCATTGCTTCATCCAACGCTTTCTCCGCGTCAATTTTCGCGGCGTCATTAGTAATTGTTTGTGTTTTATATGTAAAGTAAGCGAGCACTTTTTGCTCGTCTGTTAATGCCTCCCAACCCTTTGAATTTTTTATTTTCTCCGGTAAATCTTTGAATGTTTCAAAATCAAATTCTTCCCCTGTTAAGGCCGCGCCAACCGCTATTTCATCCGGAAGACCAGACTTTTGCTGCTGTGTTTGTTGTTGCGTCTGCTGTTGTGCAGGCTGTTGTTGCTGTGTTTGTTGTTGCGTCTGCTGTTGTGCAGGCTGTTGTTGTGCTTGAGGCTGCGATTTTTTCCCCAAAGACGCTAAATAATCTTCTTGGAATTGTTTCGCGAGAGCTGGGTCAACGATCTCTCCGGTAAAGGGATTTTCATTAGGTTTAAATTGAGGATCAAGTTGTACTGCCCCTGAGGGAGATGCCGACGCAGATTGTGCTCCGGTTAAAATTTGATCCAATAAACCTTGCGGCGGAACCCCCACAGGCACATCATCCAAAACCCCTTGGATTTGTTTGTACCCGGCCTTGAGAAAGCCGCCCATGGAACTTTTTGTGACAACAGTATATTTTCCGTTTTTTTCGAGAAGATATTTTTTTGCGTCTATGGGTTCTGTTGCTCCGGACGTAGTTTTTGGAATCCCTGCCGCCGATAGGGTGTCTTTTTGGGAAATATCAGCCCCGCTCTCTACATATTGAGGGGAACCTTTATATTGGTTCCAAACATTCCCGTACGCTTTTAGATTATCAATGCCTCCTTGCATGGATTGTTTTACCTGTTTTACGATAGAATCTATGTTTTTTTCAAGGTATTGGTTCGCTTGCCCAGTTGGGTCCATATTATCAAAAGTTTGGTACAATCCATTTTTAATATCATTATCAGTGGCAACGGCTCCTTTTGGGAAAGAATCAACTTGATCTTGCGGAACCTCAAGATACCCGTTAAGCCCATACTTCGCGTTCATTGCCTCGTAGCTTCCTTGATCAATAAAGTCAACTTTGCCTCCAACCGCCCACGCGCCTTTGTTGTCTTCGGCTATGTTCGTCGCGGTCAATTTATAAATTTTGACTTGTCCATTGTTATTGGTAAAAACGGACACGTCCCCTGGTGGTAGTTTGGCCATATTATTGATAATAATTTTTCTTTGCCATTTTCACGAGCAAAGGTTTTAAGTCTTCCATTGACCGCGCTTCTTGAATTGCCTGAATATCAATCAGATATTCTTGTTTTCGTTGTTCTTGTAATTTTATGTCTTTTATTATTTGTGGTTCTTCCAATTCAAGGATACCATCTTTCATTCGTAAAATATATCCTTTTCTTATTTTTTCTTCTTCTGTTTTAGATAGCACTACCTCAACAACCCGAATAGACGAAGATGAAAAATCCAAATGATTTTGTGAATAGGTGATGACTTCTCCTGTTTTTTTTCGGTATGCAAAATACATAATCAAACAACTAACGCAACATTTAATCCTGTCCCCCCATTCGTTCCGTTCGACCCACCGGTTCCTCCCCCACCTCCTGCAGTCCCCCCTGTGCCGCCAATTCCCCCAGCAACGGACGCAATTCCAGTGCCGCTCAAGGAAGAATAGATTTGCACGATAACTCCCCCGCGTCCACCTGCTCCTCCACCTCCGCCACCACCATCACCTGTGCTTCCGCCGCCTATTGCTCCTTGTCCGCCATTCCCACCGTTTCCCCCAACGCCACCAGCAGCCGTTGCATAGGTATTACCATCCACGGTTACAACATTACGAGCAGCAAACCATACAAATCCACCTGTTGCTCCTGACCCGCCTCCGCCTCCGCCTCCACCTGACGTTGTATTGTCTCCGTTTCGACCACTTGCCCCACCTTCGCCACTTCCAGAACCCGCAGCAATGGAAAATACGGTAACAGAAGGAAAATTATCAAGAAGTTGAAATGCAGACGTAATATTCCGAATTTTATTAAACACAGTCCCAGAAACAGACCCCGCACTCCCAGCAGAACCAGTAGATGTACAACCATTGCTTCCGTTTCCAGCTTCACCGCCCGCTGAACCTGCTCCAGATAGGGCTTTTGTTGCAGCATCTCCAGCAGTTCCATTACCGCCAAGTTCACATGCCCCGCCTGACCCAGTTCCCCCACCAACGCCCCCGATTTTTCCATCTTCTCCCGCAGGAAGAGTCCCCGTGCTGTGTGCAATGGCTCCCGCTACGCCAGCAGTACCTCCTTGAGCAGACGAATTTCCATTCCCCCCATTTCCCCCCGCCCCGCCCACGGCAGAAAGTTTTCCCGTTCCTTGGAAGGTAAGCGTTCCAGAAACAAATATACGAAACCCTGCCGTAGAGATTGTGTGTCCAGTCGCTATCGTTAAATTGGAATAATAAACATCAGCAGTCAATGTTTCGTTACCAGCTGTTGTATGGTCTCCATCGCTTCCATCTCCAAAAATTGTTTCATTTGATACAGGAGAACCATTGACTAAAAGAGAAGAGCCGTCCCATGTTAAACTATTTGTCGTTGTACTGTCCCCGATACTGAATCTGGGTGTCCCACCATTGTATTCAAGAAAATATCCTGTGCCTGTGTTATACGCGGTCTGACCACTCTGGATGTTCCCTGATGTTCCAACAAACAAAGACCCGACGATATTGATGTTCCCGCTGGTATCCAAGGTTATTTTATTTGTGGTATTCGTCCGTAAGTTAATTTGATTGCTAGAAATCTGGATATTTGACTTTGATGCCCCTACTTCTCCGACAGTAACAATACCAGCATTTGTTATCGAGATAGTTTCTACAGCTCCGCCATACATTTTGATTCCATTTGTTCCGTCAATAGTGGTGTATTCTCCTCCTGAGGTAAGTCCAAGAGTCAAGACCCCTGCGGTGAGGTCGGTATAGACGCTTGAACCATCCTTGATTTGAACCGCAGTCGATGAAATACTCACATGTTCTGAAGCGGTAAGCCCGATTGTTGTGGTTGCAGCAAAAAGACCGTAGATATTTGATCCATCTTTCAATGCAACTCCAGAGGTATTTACAAGAACGTGTTCATTTGAAGTATCTCCAAGTGAAAGAGCACCAGCGGTAAGATCAGTATAGACTGTTGCACCGTCTTTGATTTGAACGGCTGTACTGCTAACACTCAGATGTTCTACCGCAGTATCTCCTACGGTAACAACACCAGCAGTTGTAACGTTAAAAACGGTAGTATCAACAGCTCCTGCGCTACGAGAAATGAGACTAATCGCGCCCGCGCTGATCTGAGTGCGAGCTTTCGAGTTTGCTGTCTCTCCGAGAGTAAGTACCCCCGCATTGGTGAGATCAACATTAAGTGTTGCGCCACCATACATTTTAATTCCGTTTGTACCATCAATCGTTACATATTCACCACCACTCACCAATCCCAGAGTTAATACACCCGCGGTCAAGTCGGTATAGACTGTCGACCCATCCTTAATTTGGACAGCAGTTGAAGAAATACTGACATGCTCGGACGCAGTTAGTCCTATGGTAGTTGTTGCCGCGAATACTCCATAAACATTGGTAGAATCTTTCAGAGATACCCCTGTTGTATTCACCAGTACATGTTCGTTTGATGTATCTCCTAAAGACAAAACTCCTGCGGTTAAATCAGTGTAGACCGTTGAACCATCCTTAATCTGTACTGCCGTACTACTGATGCTAACATGCTCAGAAGCCGTAAGTCCGATTGTTGTGGTTGCCGCAAAGAGCGCGTACACATTCGATCCATCTTTCAATGCAACTCCAGAGGTATTGATGAGCGTGTGTTCATTTGAAGTGTCCCCTAACGAAAGAACTCCTGCAGTGAGATCAGTGTAAATAGTCGAGCCATCCTTTATCTGTACTGCAGTCGAAGAAATTGCTACATGTTCAGTTGATGTATTTCCAACAGTAATCGAACCTGTGGCATTCCATTGACCAACAACCGTACCTGTACCAGTAAAGATACGAAAACCATTGGTAGAATCAATCGTGATGTGTGCTTTCGAGGCCGCATATTCCCCCATGGCCACACCATACGTTGTCACTCCATACCCATATAGCCCATTCAAATTCCCTATTGCCCAATGAGATGTCCAATCATTATATGTCGCAGAATTGCGAACATTGCCGACAATCGTTGGCCCTGCTTCGCTCGCTGCTTTTACTCCGTTTATGGAATAGAGATCGATAAATCCATCTCCTGTAGTTCCAGTGTTAAACATTGCGTCACCAGCATACCAAAGATTCGCTCCTGAACTGTCTAGATTGCGTGTAACAGTATAGGAATAGTCCCCCTCTGCTTCAAGAGTGGCCGCACTTGTAATGGCAAAAAATTCCACCTTTCCGTCAGCTTCCATATACGCTCTGTCCCCCGAAGCCATCTCATTGTGTTTGACATAAATTGTTGTCGCCACGTCTGTTAGGTCTCTCGTTAATGTCGTTGTTGGGCCAACAAGAATACGCCCACCGATTGTCGCGATCGTATTTTGTGCTACCAATGTTTCAACCCACAATTCGGCCGCATGGAGTGTAAGATATTTTTTACTTAAAGAACCTAAATTGAGGTCGTAATTTGTGGTTGGCAAAATATCGTTCCCTGTCGGGTTGAAGATAAAATCCCCTGTTGGTGCGACGGTAAGGTTGCCACCACTGGAGACGGTAAAAGAAACATAGTTTAAAACGTCATAGCCAAGGCGTAATGGCTCACTAGTATCAATAATATCCATGCGTGCGGTCGGTGAGAGATTATTCACCCCGATTAAGCCTGTGGTGTCTGTGATAATCATTGCCCAGTTATCTCCATCCCAAATACCGGTATACGTATCAGTTGAACTTCTTCCAAGAAATGATTTGTCTCCAGACTTGCCAAGCCAAATTCCCCCACCATTCGTAGAATCCAAAGATCGCAGTCGACCAGCAACATCGAGTTTATATATTGGGTTGGTTGTCCCTATCCCAACGTCGCCAGTCCCCTCAATCCAGACCTTGGCCGTAAGAGCCCCATTCGTCATCGTATCAATACGGAATGCTCCATATTCTGCTCCTGCTGTATTTACCTCCACAACTCCATGAATCAGTGCATAGTCAGTCACGGCAGATGATGCGTTATACCCTGCCAAGAGGAAGCCTCCAACATTTGATGACGATACAGTACGAGTTGAGCGAATAGAGCCCCCCGCAGTGGAAATAGGAACTTCAAATAATTTGTCCAAGGTTACTTTTGTCCCATTCCACCGCATCGTCGCATTCCCCCCAGTTGTGCGCCCAAAAACAAGATCAACATTTGAATCAGTGAGATCACTATTGATCGTAAACGTATCCGTAGTCGTCGATGAGATCGTCGCGGTGGTTGCAATAATCGTGCCTGTTACCTCAAGGTTCGCTCCATCCCATTTCAGATAATCATTATCAGGATCACCGATATGGAGTTTATATGCCGCGGAAGAAAGACCGACCCAAAACCCAATACCAGTGAAATAATCAGTAACCGATCCCAGACCTATTGAAGGGACAGATGAGTCAATAAACGCTGAGGCGGATGAAAATTGAGTTGCAGAAAGTGTCCAGCCACCAATAACCCCACTTGTGGATTTTATAGCGCCCGCCAGAGAGACAGAAAAAAGAGCCGAGGCAAAAGCCCCATTCCCCAGCCATATTCCATCCGTACTATTTGCCTTGAGGATTGAAGAACCTGTGCCAAGTGATACATCAGACGTTCCTGTAATTGTTATATCTGCAAACCGTGCTTCTCCTGTGCTTAGTACATAAGCGGTCGCATTGGTATTGTCTGAATTAAAACTGCTTTCTGTTGTTCCCCACCATGTGTTTCCTGTGGTATTAACATGAAAACTGTTTGCGGTTGTGTCTTCGTCGGGAATATGAATTTCGCCGGTAATAATTGAACCGGAAACAAGAACGCCGTTTATTGTAAGCACCCCTTCTGTCGTCACGCTCCAATCAATGGAATACGAGGAGCCACCAATCAACCACTTATACACACCGTCCGTATCCACTCCTTGAAGCCAGCCATTTGTGGTGTCGGTAAAAGTTTTCTTTCCGTGGCCAATGAGCTGACCAATTTCACCGGACAATATCACCCCTGTTGGCAACCCTTGACTGAGAGGGTTTGAGAGAGTCGAGCTTGAATTATATGGATCACTTGATCCACTCGGTGTTGTCCCAAGATTAGAAAGAGTATCCAAAGGCTGTGGCTGTGTTTTCTGTAGCCATGCGTTCAACCCTATCAGAGGATCAAAAATTGTGTATTCATTGTTAGGCATAGTCCAGTGGCGAAACATTGGGCAATTCAAGACCTTGAAACCGGAACCGGGCTGTATTTGATGTTCCAACAATACGAAAACGAAAAAACCGACCACGCAATTCACGGATCATAAAGTTTTCGATTTGCTGGTTCATTGTTCCAAGAGTCACCCAATCACCAAACTCCACTTTCACTTGTACAATCGCAGACGCAGGGTTAATCCCGTAGGCCATGATTCTTTCTTGAATTGTTTTGACCAACCCTCGACTCCCAAAATCAATATCGTGTGATTCAAGCTGGAATCCTATCGCTGTGCCATTATCAGTAAGTGATGTTGATTCAAGCTGGAGTACCCGTGCTGTGGTATCACCACCAACAATTTGCGTTTCGTTTCCATTCAAAAAACGTGAAAACGCTCGGAACTCATACGGATATGAATATGCTGTCCATTCTTTCGTTGAGACTGTATACCGAAGCACCACGTTGTTGTAAGACGCACCATCCACAGTGCAGTCACCAATTGAAACAAAAAGATGTTCTCCGTCCCCATACGAGGCAACATTTGTGTAATACGAGGCAGACATACCATCAATCCACTTCTGGACACGTTTTGATATTAAAATTGGCTGTTCTCCGGTAGTAATCCACACCCCATGTTGATTGAAAAATGACAAAAGTCCCCCGCCCACATTGACGATACTTTCTTGCGATGAGCACCCAACATTGATAATTTGGTCAGCGTCAGTCGCGCTGTTGTTCCACCGATACATGCCGTCTTCTTTGAAGACAATGAGAAGTGTTGATACCTCGCCAAGGCCAGTGATATTTGATCCATCCTCAGGATTGATCCGTATTTTCCTATTCCCTGTAGACCACGAAATAGCTGTTCCTGCGGTGTTTGGCACAGAGGAGATATATACCGCGTCTGGTTCACTCGAAACCCCAGCAACGCATACCTGATCTTTGTATACCCGTATAAACTTTCCAACAGGCATACTACTCGTTGCCAGCGCGGTGCTAGCAGCCCACGTTTGACCATTCGAACTTGCCAGTGGAGTATTGGTGCCGTTGACCATGACCACCTCATCTAAAAATGTCTCAAAGCGTGTTTTCAGACTTGAAGTGAGTCCTGTTTTTCCTGTCTGCCACGCCGCACCATCAAAGTACAAAAGTGATTGCGAACCATCGCCAGGCTCATTCACCGCAGCGATGAGCTTCTGTGCGCTTCCAGCCGTGTCTTTAAAGTAAAATAGCCCGTTAATCGTATTATCTTCAGCAACAAGCTGGCTGCCTTTAATCGTCAGTCCTTTTCTAACGACTGCTTCACCGTAGACATCATCAAAAATAACATTCACGGCATGAGATACCGAGTTTGGTGGTACAAGATTCCATTTTATAGATTGTATGACGCCAGCAGACACATCATTAAAAATGTATTGGGCCATACGCTAAAAAACACGATCGTTGTAAAATATCCCATTGTAATTAGGCTTTTTGCGATACTTTTGTCCCGTGACCTCACGTCTTATCATCGTATTCACTATGTCATCGAACATGAACTTGTCTCCGTCTTGCATGTCGAGCTTACCCGACGCATTGTTACGAGATCGAATTTTCCAGATCAGCCAGTGTTTCACCGCGTCATATCGTGGAAATTCGATAGTATCAGCGGGAGAATCCACTGATGTTTTGGTCGTGTAATAGTCCAAGTAGACATTCATGTTATCGTTCGCACTGTCGGGGAGTGCCCAGATATAGATATCTCCGTCGTACACCGTGAAATATGATGGTGATCCCTCGTTTTCCCCATACCAAACATTCGTGTCTACAGGAATTGTTGCAGTGATTGACCCAGTACCAGACGCAGGAACTCCTGTAAGCACCCCAGCAGTCGCAGAACGAGTCACTCCGGTATAAGTAATTGTCTGAAGCGTCCCAGAAACATATACATTCACCGAACCGGAATCAGCAAAATCGTATGAGTTATCAATTTCAAGTGTCGTCGCTCCGATAGCTCCCTCTGTACGCACCTGTGTCCGTATAGAATCTACAAGTTGATTCTCCCAATCTCGTTTATCAAGGTAGCGCAAGTTCTGACTGCCGCCGACACGAATACCAAGCACCGACTTCGGGCTATTCACATCTTGCGCGTCGCTTGGCATGGTAAACGAGTACGTCCCTCGGAGTGCTTGGCCTAAAACATAGTCAAAACTTTGCAAATTCGACCAGCGTTTGAGTTTGTGGGCGATGTAATGCAAGCAATCATTCGCTTCTTGATACAGGAATGTTTGGGTAATTTTTTGGCCTATTTTAGCGTTATTTGCCTCTAGTGCAGACTCAAAAAGCGAACCAATCGAATTATCCGCATACCCTGTTGTATTCGATACGCCATCACTATATGTCGTGCTTGTCAAAGAAGCAGCCGAATCATAAGGAAGCGCAAAGTAGAAGTTGTACTCTGTGCTAGTGTTGACATACGTTGTAAACGGAGCGTCTACTTGGACATCTATAGTTGCCACGAGCGTTGCCCCAACTGTCGTATTTGTTGAATTGCCATAGATACGCCACTGATCGAACAAAATACGCCGAATAGATGCCCCGACTGAATGAGCAAATGTCACTGCTGTTGAAGTCAGCGACGTTCCAGCAGTAACAGCAGCATCTACGACTTTTATTTCCGACTGTTCTTTACCAAGTTCACCAATTACTATTTTTTGTTCATCTGCAAACCCAGCATTGTCTAAAACTGTTAGTGCTGTCCCTGCTGCTGCGACATCGGCTGTCAAAATCGTTGCGGGGTGCTCCGGTAATTCTAAATGAGCAATGGTGATTGTGCGTCCTTTTACATCAATTATCCGAGGCTGTTCGTATGCCATATTGTAAAGTTATGTCATCTTCGCCCCCTACCATGACTCTGAAAAGAGAATAGGGGGCAAAAGGACATTACCACTTTTTACTGCGCTCGCGTGGTATTTCCTGCCGTCAATTCGCCGGTGTTGTCGCCTATCGTCCACTCGCTAAAGTGAGTATTGGGCGCACTGCGTAATCAAGAGCGTATTTGAAACTGTAAAAAATTGTCACGGTTTCAACCTGTAACAAAATCCTTTATTTTTTGTTGTACCAAGCCAAAAAAGTCTCAACCAATAACTTCAATCCGCCGCGAACCCCCGCAAAAAAAACACCCCACAACGCGCTCCATCCAACCGATCCAGCCGATAAATTATCTAATTCTGGAAGAATAGCCACTCCGAAACCGGCCAAAAATGTTATCCCAGAACTCCGTAAATAGCGTTTCCAATGGTCTGAAATTATTTGTCTCATATAACTTTTGGTAAAGAATTAAGAATTGTATTTTTTTGTTCTTCTGTAATTTCTTTTCCTTGATAAAAAGATTTGTTTTGTTTACCAATACCACCAGTCCGCTGATACACGACTTCGTTATCGTCAAAGTATTGAATCGGATCAAGTTTGACCCACTCAGTCCATGCTCCGTTTATCTTGCGTCTCCGACGCAATTCAAAATGAAGATGTGGGCCGGTGGATTTTCCGTTGTTCCCGCAAATGGCAATAATTGATCCTTTTTTGACTTTTGTTTTTCTCAAAATGAGGTTCCAAACACCCGTAAATGCTTTGAGGGATTGCCACGGCGTCTCTATATGCCAATATAACGTGTTGTACTGCGTTTCGAGGCCGTCCTCTATCATTATGTCACTTGTCACCTTCATGCCCCAACCAAGGCCTTTTCTATCGTTATAGAGAATCGCTGATAGTGTCCCGTCGTGCGCTGCAACAGTCGGAATACGACCCTCTTCTTGTTTTATGGTTCTTGGTGTTTGCTTCCAATTATTGAAGTGCCTCTTGTATTTCCAGTATCCTATCGTCTTGAAATCAATCCCTGTGTGCCCTTCCGGACCATAAGAATACTTATTCGGGTTTTCTGCGAAAAGCTGATTGATAATGGCGATTTTCCCATTCCAAAGATAGAATTTTTGAAGGGGGCAGCGAATGTTCATACCATGTTATTTACATTTTTAGGCTGATATTTTTTCTTCATTTTTAATTTTTTCTTTTTACTTAGCATTGCTTTTGGTTTGTTTTTTTTCTTGAAAATGAGTGATGGCATATTTAATCTTTATAAATAATATCGTAAGGTTCAAGTTTGCCTTGGATACTTTGTACGACATTTTTGGTTGATTGACCGTTTTCGTCAATTTTCTCAAGTTTTGCGTAAATGATACCTAATACTCCGAGAATAAGGGTCATTTGGATTGCGAAAATAGTCCAGTATTCTTTCCACGAAACTTTCGTATCTATTTTTTCGCTTAATCTGCGTTCCAAGTCAAACAATTTGTCCAGGATTTCGTGTTTATCTTGCATATTAAACATCGATTACACCACTAAACTCACCAAGTGTTTTAATATACTCATAGATTTTTTGGACAAGAATTGTTTTTTTGTTGAAAACTGTCGCAAAAACTCCATTATCAATCTCTACTTTATATGATTGAATTGGAGCACCTGTCTTATTTGAGTCAATATGTACCGCCAGATATACTTCAGCTTTGTTTGTGCACCAATCAGCGATAATTCGAACAATATACCAATACGCATTTTCATAATTTTCACTAGGTTTGTGTGGGTTTTTGACTGTTTTAAGAAATGCCATAATTAAAAAGCAGTTACGCCATCCCAGTCCCAAATAATAGGAAGATAAGAGGCATTATTAGAGGCCCAAACATAGTCTAAAGAAGCAAAGTTCCCTTTACCCGTAGCAAACTTTTGCGTGGTATAAACTCCATCAAACTTACCAATAGTCCCAACATGCGAAGCGGTAAGACACACCAAATATACAGGGATAAGTCGATATTCGCCCGAAGCTGTATCCTGAAAATAACCTGATGTGGTTCCAACCGTCGCATTTCCTGTAAAAAAATCACAGGGGAACATATCAATTGTAGTTGAATTATCTACAGCTGAAAGCTTATTCCCTACCGAAGCCGAACTGGCCAAAGCTGAATTAGATCGGAAAAAGACATTAGCTGTATATGGGGTAATCGTAGCACTAGTCGTATCTCCTGTATGAACATCTACTAAATCTCCACAATACATCCAATCAAATGTTGGACTATTATCAGCAAAAAGAATAAAACGTGTTGTGTTTGAAACAATTGACCAAGTTATTGATGTGTTCACAATCGTCATATCAATTGTGGTCACTTTTGCACTACCCCAGTTACCTGCAGTTGTCATGTCGGCATTATCCGCCCCCGTCGACCAACCGCCAAGCGGAGCAAGAATGAACCGAATAACAGTCGTTGACTGATATTCAATACCAAGTTGAAACAACGAACCACCGTTTGCTTTTAAAATAATATAATCATTGGTCACGGGTAAATTTGTTCTCCAAGCATTATCGGCAGCCAAAGAATCCATATCCGTTGCTGTTCCTGGCACTTCGTGAGGTGAGGCGGCCCCGCTACTATATGTATCGATTATTGTCCACCCAGGGCCGGTAAAACCACCAAGATCATTAACCAGAAAACGAGCAAAGTCACCTAAAAATGCTTGTGTATCTGCTTTTGCTGCCTTGTAATATGTATTAGCCATAAAATATAATTAAATGGTTTCTTTAGGATCTGTTGTAGTAATGCCTGAATCGACTATACTTGAGCCGGGCGCAAAGGCGTCCTTGACGTCTTCACAGACTGTCGGATTTGGTATATTGAATGCAAAAGCCATATTATACGTCTACAAGCCAAGGAGATGATTCCTTTGCCTCAAGTGAATGAATAAACCATGTACCGTTGGCAAACTCCATTTCACAAGTATTTCCTACAGTATCAGACCGAAAATATCCTGCTGCCGCTGAAACTGTATCAATATACCGAATAACATCAGTGCCAACGGCTAAAATCTTGAGATAAGAATTATGCTGAACAATAAATCTATATCTATATCCGTCAACCCCTGTGGGTAAAGTCAAAACAATTGCCGCTGTGTTGTAATAAGTTTTTCCAACATCAGCACTAAGCAGTGTATAATCCTCTCCCTTTGCAACTGAAGCAGTATGGGTATGAAGTGTAGTATTTCCTCCGTCTGTTAAATCTGTCCAATTCGTTCCTGTAAAATTAGTTGCGTCTAAATAGTATGAGCCTGTTTGATCATCTAGTAAGTCCGCATTAAGATTGGTTACTTTTGTGGTAGATGTGATAGTTAAAGGTGCTGTTCCTATTGCTATCGTAGATATAAGTTGTGAAGCTGAAAATGATCCATCCGTCTTAACCGTACCGGCCGCGCCTTTATACAAATTGGCTGCATCTCCGTCATACCCCCACCTAATCCCCTGAGCTGCCTCTGCCGTGCCATCCAGTTGGATGGCGATGTTTGTGGTTGTGCCTTGTGCTACTTTGTTAAGCTCAATCCCGTAAAAAGTGACTACTCCTTGCGATACTGTATTTGTGTAATTCCCCCAAAATCCTCGCTTGGTTGTTACATTGTAATATCCAAGAATATCAACTGCTCCTACCAATGCCATATCTGTGATTGAACCACCTAAACTTGTTGTACGCCCATCTTCTATATCTCCCAATGCACCATACACAGCTGGAGCAGTGTGCGATGAATTAGCGCCTAAAGATATCACTCCATTACTTCCTATAACATTCCCCGTAATTATCGCAGTACCATTCAATCGAGTTAAAAAATTCACTCCTATTAAATTACCATTTATTTGTCCACTTTGTGAAGCGGCAAGCCCTACCTGCCCGCTAACACCTATCATACCTCCAGTTGCATTTGCGCCGGTGCTTATAAGACCCGCAACAAAAAGTGCTACATCAACGCCCGCTGAGGCAGTGGTGCGACTAAGATTAAATTTTCCAAGTTGATATAAATCAGCGGCTGTTTGAGTGTGTTCTATATCAAATTTGCCTGTTGTGGGTGAGGGCGTTATACCCGACCAAAATCCTTCGTCTGCTCGAATTGAGTGCGTACCAAGATTGACATCGCCTGTAGCTCCGGTGTAGGGAACATAGGTCGTCACCGCAGTAGCACTCAATAAATACTGCGGATGGTCGTCGTCCCCAAGACCGGACAGACCACCGTGATCAGTGATAACCCAATCGAATTTTCCAGTGAATGGGTTAATTTTAAACATATTATGTTTTAGTCCAGGAGGACAATTTATTTTTGATACTGTCCGTGTAATTGAATGTTACGGTGGCAACGGTTACATTACTTAGTGTGAACGTATAGACTTCTTGTGTATCGCTTGGATAGGCTACAGAGCCACCGTCGTATTCAAAATCAATAAAATTAGTAGGGACAAAACTTGTTACTTGATTTCCACTACTGTCAACAATCTCAACAGAAAGAGCCTCAATAGCACCCCGCGTAGATAGGTTGACATCTTTATCACTCCCATGTTTTCCTACGCCGACTTTCATACCTGTAGTAATTGTTCCTTATGAATGACATCGAGTTCTCGACGACGGATAACTTTTTCAAATGCAGTTAGCTCTAATTCTTTGGACGTAAGAGATAGTTCTCTTTCTTGTAAAATCTTTTTTTGTTTCTGTGTTTCGGCTTGTTCAGATTTTAATACAGTTTCTTTTTTCAATAGATCTTTATCTACAAGGCCTAGCTGCGCCCTCTCTTGTTGAATTGTTTGCCACTGTTTCCTCACTTCATGTTCTTTTTCATTAATTTCTTGTTCTTTTTCATCCAGTTTTGCTTTTCGCGCTTCTAATTTTTGGATTTCTTCATTTTGTTTTTCTTTATCTTTGCTTAATTGAACAAACCCTGCCGATAGCTGTTCTTGGAGTTCTGTAAGTTCATTTTGCTTCTCGGACAACAACTTCTCGTGTGCTTCTTGAGATTGCCTAACTTTTTTAAGCTCTTTTTCTTTTTCTTTTACGGAAAGTTCATTTTGTTGTTGTTGATTTTTCCGAAATGCAAGAGAAGATTTTTCTTCCTGTACCTTTGCTTTTTCATCTGAAAATGCCTCTTTTTCTCCTAACATTATGCGTTCTGTTTCAGTCAAAAGAGCCTGTTTTTTAGCTACTTCCAGCTCTTTTTTGATTATTTGTTCTTCCCTCACTATCAAACTATCTTCCTTTTTTTGTTTCTCTGTTTCTTTTAATTTTCTCACTGTTTCTAGGGCAAATTGTTCTTGCACAATATCGTCTTTTAGTTTTTCAAACTTTACAGTGCTTTCTTTCATTTGAAGAACAATATAGTCACGCTCAATCCGAAGATTATCCAAGTCTTCAATCTCTTTTTTCTTTTTTTCAATGAGAAAATCAAGGTCTTCCATATTAGTACCTTACTTCTTGAAAGAATAATTTGACTGCCGCAGTTGAGCCAGATGAATTGGAGAAGTATAAGTTTTGAATCCGTATACCTTCAATCCAAAAAGGGGAATCAGTCGAAGTAATGGTAATAGCGTGGTTGGATGTTGAATTTAATTTCACTGAAATCGTAAAATTTGTCCGTATTTGTACTGCTGTAGGATGTGTTCTTGCCACATTTATCGGCCCGAAAGTAGACAAAAATGTTGATTGGTTCGCGTCCAAATCATAATCGCTTTCCCCAGATGAGAGATTAAACTCGATATTCTCGTATACTGGTGCAGTAATTGTGTCTGTGTGCATATATATACTTTACCTTCTAGCCCCTCTCCCAAAATAATGAGAGAGTGGGAAAGTTAGTTATCTTAATTATTATTTTTGGGCTAGGGGGGGGTTATCTCTCCCCCCCACTTACGACCGTCGTACCCAATACTAAAACTATCAAATAATCATCATGCCGCATCCGGAACAATCGCGGTAATCACCGCGCCAAGTTCTGTCCATGCTCTAAGGATCCACGTATCCGCGGCAATACACGTCACCTCAAACATCGTGGTAGCGGGGATAGCCGCCTCGTTTGTACCATCAGAGTCAACGTTGTTGATTGTCGCGCCACTCCCAGCGGGAGTACGCATCTCACAACCAGTTGCTCCAATATAACCAGTGATGACATACCCCACCACAGCTGTTGGAAGAGTGATGATTGAATTTGCATCTGCACCCGCTGTTACAGCCACGAACCTTTCTCCAGCATTGATAAGACCCGTCGTCAGTCCGTCCGCCGTCGCAGTAACTGCTGATGCGGAAGCCTGAAACCCAGTCGTAAAGGTTGCCGCTCCAGTAAAGGTTGACGTTCCAGCAACGCTAAGGTTTCCATCTGAAACAGTAATGTCTCCAGCGTTAAGGGTGAGAGCAGACGTTCCAGAGGCTGTTCCAGCAATCACCGTTGCTCCATACCGTCCGACAGTGAAGTCAGCAGCAGCCCCGTCATAACACTGGATGTATTTACCAGTTGTCAGCGTTGCCTCAACTGCCTCAAGAGAAAGCAATGTCCCAGTAGTAAGAGCTGTACCCACAATATGAGCAACGGTTCCTGCTTCAGTGGTATTAGCTTGCACTTCCAAGAAACCAACACGGCTGGTTGAAGTGAAGTTACCTGTTGCGGTGAACGAAATTGCACCGTTCGTTGCAATCGCACCCGCGGTGCTGCTCGTTGCTCGAATAAGTGAACCAGAAGTAAGACCCGTAGTTGATGTGACTTGAAGGCCAACACCGGTCGTCATCGCGCCAAGAGAGATAAACTCCATGCCTGTCCCCGTGTACGCGCCAGTGGTAACAAGTTTTAAGGCATTCCCCGCAGTAGCAGCAGTCAAGTCAACCTGTACACCAATACCACCTGTTGAAAGAGCAGCAGCAGAGAGGTTGACACCCACGCCAGCGGTACTCATTCCGTCTACAATCACGCTCACCACCTTACACGCACCTGTCGTTGTTGGAGACTTAATGCGAAGCATCTCGCCAGTGTATCCAGTGGTAAAACCTGAATTTTCGACATTCAACACCGTAGACGTAAGTTGAGCGGCTGCAGTAGTCTTGAAGTTGACCAGTGTCCCCGTTCCAACCAACGCAGATGCTTGAACATCGAGCACACCAGCGTTTGATGTGGATGTGAATACTCCAGCATGAGTAATACTCACGATACCATTCGTTGCAATAATCCCCGTACCACTTGCGGTAACACGAAGCAGGCCACCGGTCGTCATTGCTGATGTGCCGTTGGATAACTGCATTCCGATACCAGTCGTAAGGGCGTCCGCGACGAGGTTAAATACGGTTCCTGCGGTGGTATCGTTTGCCTTTACTTCAACAAACCCACCATCTACGGCAGATGTCGAAGTAAATGCACCTGTATGTGTGAAGGAGATAATACCATTCGTCGCAATTGCGCCTGTTCCCTGCGCCGCCACTCGTATCAACGACCCCGAAGTCATCGCTCCGCCTGAATTTGCAATGTTCAAACCAATACCGGTCGTCAATGCGTCGACAGACAAATCCACCGCAGTACCACCTGATGTGATCCCGTCCGCAAGGATGTCTACGACTTTACACGCGCCGGTCGTGGTAACAGACTTAATTCGTACCATTGAACCTGTGTAGCCGGTTGTAAATCCTGAAGCCTCCACGTTCAAAATGGTATTCGTTAGCTGTGCCGCGGCAGTGGTCTTCAAATTGACCAATGTGCCCGTACCGACAAGACCAGATGATTGCACATCGAGTAGCCCTGCGTTTGAGGTAGACGTGTACGCTCCTGTTGAACGAATCGAGACAACACCATTTGTAGCAACTGCACCTGTTGTACCTGTGGATACTCTAAGCAAGCTCCCTGATGTCAACGTCGTTGAGGTAGATGCAAGACTGATACCAATACCGGTTGTCAACGCGTCAAGTGCCGCGGCGTCAATCGCTGTGCCTGTCGTCATAGACGACGCACTGATATGGAGGATTTTACCCGCGGCAAGCACATCCGAGGCCGTCAATCGCAAAAGCACTGTTTCATCGTTTGCGGCAGTTGCGATTTCATTCAACACTGCGCTCGTGTTTGTCGTTGCTGTTGAGGCAATGTTCAACAAACGTCCTGTTGCGGTATGAACCGCAGAAGACGATGTGATATTGAGCACCAACCCATCAGTCACCGCATTTGCCACCATGTGGATGCCTTTTCCTGTCGTCAGAGCTGCAAGTGGGAGGTAGAATGCCGTCCCAGTTGTGAGTCCAGAAGGAGTCAGTGTGAGGAATGAAGAGGTGGTGTTTCCAGTAAATGCACCAGAACCTGCTAATACAAATACCGAAGCGGTCGTAGCTGTGTCATTCGTAACAGAGAGGGTGGCTGCATTATCCGCGTCAGTAATCGTAAGTGAACCATCTGATGCAACCATATCACCCGCGGTAAGGGTGAATGAATCGCTCCCTGCGTCTCCTGCGGCAGTAATCAAATTAAATACTGCGTCTCCAACTTTACTCACCGACCACGTGTTTGACGTTCCGTTGATGTCTTTTCCGGTTCCAACATTGGTAATCTGTATAAGATGACCTGTACCTGCGCCGGTAGCGGTAAACGTCACACCATTATTTGACGCATGTGTGAGGTCAAAGGTAAGCGTTGTGCTTGCAATAGTTAATGTTTTATCTCCTGCATAAACGCCATCCCAAGTAGCAGAAGACACCGTTCCGGCGGCTCCGATGGTAGTTACAGTAGAACCATTTTTATAGATAAGTTCGCCACTACTATTTACATACAAATAGTAATATCCCGATGCCGATGTTGGCACAGTATTAACTGCGTCAAACAAGATAACTGCATCTTTTACGCTATTAACCGCTTGAAGGTATAAACCCTTCAACCCTGTCATATTTTTTCCATTTTTTGTAGGCATATTTCAAGATTCACGAATCTAGCTCTCCGTACTTCCTTCATCGGAAGCAGGCAATGTAGATCCAGATAAATTATGTTGTTGACTAATCATTGAGATAAGCGTCGCACGAGGGACTTCCTCGGTTACTTGCAATCCCATCTCTTGAGCTTGTGCGTAAAGCTCTGCTTTTTTCATGTGAAGAAGAGGTTTTTTGCCTTTCGCAACCAATCCTTCTACTTCAGCTTTACGTTTTTCGTATGCTTCCATTGTCAAACATCCTTCACGAACAAACTCCGCGGGTATTCCAACAGATCGTGCAACGGCTTCTTTTTCCGACCACGAAATACCTATCTCTTTACACCTTCCTTCGTTATAGAGTTTGTGATAATCAATTTCAGATCGCATAATAAAGTGAGCAGTGGGAGAGTGAGGTTTTGCACTCTCCCCGCATACTCAATTACATGATTTAACTCAATGCTGCGTTACTCCCCCAGATATACACCGGCCAACCACGACCAATGGTATACAAGAAGAATAATCTCCAATTCCATGTAAGATTCTTGTATGTTTGTTCCGGCGGATCAATTGCCGGACGATCAGCGAATTTTGCCATCAGTGATTGTTTTACTTTTGCGCTATCCGCCATAAACCAATACGCAGACGTATCCGTACCACCTGTTCTTGTCGTCAATTTCGACCACGGGAGTACCTTAACTTTGGTGCGAAGTGGGTTTGTATCACGATCAGCAGAACCAGAAATTCCGTCAGAGTTGATGATACGAAGTGCCTCATCTTCTTTTGCAGGTGAAACAATGAGCGTATCAAGATTGATCGGACGATTGACTCCCGCTGGATCAATGTAATTCATTGCGTCTGAACGAGCAGATACAATCGCCTCACGAGAAAGAATCGGATTTGTCGTGCTGGTAGTAAGATCACGAATTAAATTACGATGTGTTCGAGAACTCACCGGAGACGTATGCACTGCTGAAAACAACGCTAATCCGTCAGGTGGTGTCGCCGCAACGGAATCACCATACACATCAGTGTAATTCGATGTCGAAAAACCATTTGTCAACACATCGGCTAACGACTGATCAATCATGTGAAATGCCGCGTCTGAAACACTGCGTACATTATCCATGACAAAAGGAAGCTGCTCACGCTGGAATCTGCGTGCTTCGTATGAGACAGGAATCAACTGTCCATATTTAGCTTGTGTCCAGCTCGCAGTATCACCCTGTACATTCGTGCTACTTTCAAAATCAGCGCCTTCAGCTGTTTTTTTGATGTTGTTCATTCCATGTGTTGAAATGTAATTGAAAATTTTGAAATCAGTATCCCCCATGTCAAAGATTTCTTTTCCAACCATTTGTCCAACACTTGTTTTCGCGACTTCACTAAACAACTTTTGAATGTCATCATTCAATAGGTTGGCAAAGTCAGTAGTTCGTATAGATGCCATATATCAATAATTAACTTTGAAGAACAAACTTGTGGAAGTGTCCGGAAACCAATTTGTCGGTTGCATTCACAATTGAATCAATGCGAAACACCAAGTCAGTCGTTGCTGTTAAATCAAGCGATGCTGCACCCGCTAAATCGTAAGAATTTCCAACATGTGTTGCTTGAACTGGAGTCGTACCAGTCAATGCTTCAAGTTGAACTCTATCGTCAATTTTCAAAACTGAAATTTTAGACGAGCCATCACCAGTACCGCTTGTTTTCGTTTCTAAAGCGACATACTCGACCACATTGTCGCCCGCTGATGCTGCCACCAAGTACCCACTCGACATCTTGCACAAATTGTGCTTTGTCAGTGTGGTACTGGCAGTCATCGGCAAATCCATTACATGCCCTTCGTCGTATTGACGTGGAATAAATGCCATATAAATTTAATACCATTCATCAACCGATACCTTTCTTGGAAGAAGTGACCTTTTTTCTTTTTTCGTTCCTCCACCTTGCTGCTGATTCGGAGTCGTCCGCATCGAGGCAAGCTCTCCACTCTTGTCTTTCTTCCGTGGTTTGCTGTCAAACCCTTTAATTTCCTTCCAAATTTTGGTAGCAATTTTCAAGTTTTTAACCACCGATTCGACTGATGATCTATCGAGGTTTCTCGGGATGTAACCGATAATCTCGTTATACTGTCTATCGTCCATGAGTTCATGGATGTAATGCTCTGATTCTGAATCAAGGACTAAACGCAAAGCATCTTTTTCGTTCTTCTTTTCAAGAACGCGGAATACTTTTTCTTCATCCACATCCATGCTTGTCTCTTTTGGAGACGGTGAGGTCTTGTCCTCCGTGATGCCGTCAAGCGTTCGTCTCTTACCTTTTGCAGACAAAAGGCCCTGCTTGTAGTTGTCTCGGTCTCGTTCTGCTTTCGTCGCACGCTCTTTCCAAAACTCCACAGTTTCTTCAGAGCTTTCATCTTCAGAGCCTTCCGACTCGTCAGATTCGTTTATAAAGGTGTCTTCCTCAAGTTCCGTTTCGTTTTCTTCCGAGTGGCCATCCTCGGTAGAGGTATCATCCTCTTCATTCAAGCCGTCCTCCTGCAATTCTTCGTCTTCCATATTTAAAAAGTGTTTCAACTCCGTCTTCAGGAGCATGGAATAAAAAACAGTCCGATTGACGGACTGTTAGCAGGGGCTAAGAAAGAAATCATGACAAAACTCCCTTAGCGACCTTGCAAGCAAACCGCCAAGATTGTCATGATTTTTTGAATTGTAAGGTTATTCTTTCTCTCCTCCTTTCAGAATATCAAATGTAGCAACCATCTTGTCATTTGGATCAAGATAGACTTCTCGCTGTTTCACTTTCAATACTATATCATACTCTTCACCCACCACCCAATCTTTAATTTCTGGTAGTTCGTCTTCAGTGAATCTCACTGTCGGATAGTGCACCATCATTGGCATATCAACCGACATTGGCATATCCATTTTTTTCATGTTGTGCATTTTCATACTTTTGAGGTTCCTTTCTTCTCCTTCTTCTCTTTTTCTAGTATCTCACTTGACCGCGCGGCCATTGTTTTCAACTCTTGGAGCTGTCCGTAAAGCGTCCAGTATTGTTTGCCTTCAAGTCCATTCGAGAGCTGTGCTTGTAGTGCACGTTTGCGTACTGTGTAGTAGTCTCTGAATCCATGCTCTAGGGAGAGACTTTTAAGCCAATCCTCAATCGCTTTCTCCTCAACCTTTTGCATTTCTTTCAGGCGCTCTTTTAATTCAGTGTTCTCTTTTGCTTGTGCTGCCATTTCTTTCAATATTTTGTTCCATTCTCGTGGTGTCATATCAAGTGCCACTTAACGCAGGCAATGCTGGTGCTCCACCTGCTCCAGGTATTCCCGCAGGCTGTGCTTGACCTGGCGCGCCACCAGCCAAAGCCATCATCGGATTCGTTGGCGCGGTCATGTTCTCCAAGAAGCGGTCAGGACTCGTTCCGTATCTCTCCATATACATCTTGAAAAATTCCTGTTGATTCGCCAGGAAAATCTGTGGGAAATACGTTGCAGTACCACGCATCTGATCTTCCACCTCCGCCATTTCAAACGCACGACTCTTTTGTTTTAGACTTTCAGTCTCAATTTTTACAATGTACTCATAATCATCAAGGAAGTCTGATGTGATTTGCTTGATTGCGATCGGCTGTCCATCAAGACGTGATTGTTCTTCACGCACATCTAAATCAAACGGACGTGCAAGCTCTGCGGTTGTCCCGACCACCTCGATCTGCTCGATCCCACGTTCACCTGTCGCAAACTCTTGATTCGGCAAGCGAAACACTTGATACGTTTCTTCAAACGCTTTTTCGCCCTCTTCTCCAACAATATGCCTTACTTTGGTCTTGTTGTAGTTCATAAGAACATTGACAGTACGAATACGATATTTTTGGAGCCACAAGTCTTTCATCATGGTAAACATGAGGTCTTTTAGCTCCTCCGCTCGTTCGTTGGCTATCACAATCTCTCGTGCGGTCGAACCTGACCCACTGGCCCCGCTTTGTACCTGATCCGTCGCAGAGCGATCCATGCCTTGTTGAATGATCTTGAGCATGGTGATCTCTCCTTGCTGTATACCCTCTACTGGCATTGGCTTAACCTGGTTGATATCTTCAACATAAATGTTCGTATCTTGATCAACATACTCGTCCTCAAGATCAAAAGAATCTCGGTTCACAATACCAACGAGCATTGGAGCCACTACCGAACGGTACGTCTTATCGAGCATGGAGTTAATAAGCGCATTCTCTACATCCTGCTCTGCCATGAGAATGTTAGGCAGAGAATTGCCATAGAAAAAGTGAGCGTTCGCAAACGGCTCGAAGACTTGTTTGGCAAACGGGTATCGTTTCTTGCGCTTGCCCCAGAGCATGGGGCCGTCGAAGAGGAGTACCCCGTTTGCGATGATACAATACTGTTCTTTTTGTTTGTTAAAATATCTCAAAACTTCGTAGCATTTCTTGTTTTGCACTCGGTCTTTCCATTTATCGTAAAAAAATATCTGCAACTCCTCTGTCGCAAGCGTCGAAGATTTGTCCGGCACTTTGTCAAAATTCTTGTATCCGTTAAACTCGCGCTCGAACTGTTCCTCTTCAAGGTACTGCAACCAAATGAGGGCTGGCTGCTCTTGAATATCAGCAATGCGGATGTTTTTTATCAAAAGATGTTGTAGTGGGACATCAATCTCAATCGGTTTGTCTTCGATAATCTCCTCTTGTTCTTCAAACTCCACCTCTCCTTTCTCAAGGTCATATCCTGTGATGATCTTCACCTTATCAGTTGTCTTTATGTACCCGTCATACTTGACGACCGTCCCGTTGATTGTACAATTCCATCCGTCCATGTAGATCGTATACTCTGGGTTATTGTCTCCTTGCAGGTACGTTGCTTCGACAATATGACTTAGTATGTCTCCTCGAATGACAGAGAGCCTGTTCTTTGCGTCAAACGCTTCCATTGAGATGCGCGGGGGGTTCTTTGCGATAGAAGCGAGGAGTGCCTTGACCTTATTTCGTGTGGTCTTTGTGAAAACATTGGCTTGCCAGTCATCCTTGCCTTGGGATTCCTTAGAAGGGACGTAGGCATTAGCACGACGTTGCGAATCGTCAATGAATTGTGTCAACGTGCGGTCATTGAACTCCGGATATTGCTGATTCATCACCTCGTCTAGCATGAACTGAAGTTCATCATAGATAAACTCAATCTTCTCAACTTCTTTATCAGTCGGTTTGTATTCTTTGACTTTTTTCTCTGTATCGTAGGGCATAAAAAAGACTTCCGTCTTAGAAGCGGAAGCCTGTTGAAATTGCTGCTGGGCAATCTCTCAAGCTAACGCTTTTAAGATGTAAGTCCAGCAGATGGTTGAGTTGTTTAAGGTATATTCCAAAGCTTTTTCATGTATTCTCTTACTTCTTTGTAAATCTGTTTGTCTGGTATTCCATTTCTTGCAGAAACGCTTATTTGTTTCCCTCCAAAAAAATCCGGTGGATTTTCGTGTGAACGAACAGAGAATACATTCTGTGTAATTTTTTGTTTTTCTTCTGCGGCACTTATTGTTCGTGGCCTTGCAATAATAGCCAATTCTTCTAACTTGTCCGTCACCTCTTCTTTTGTGTACTGTTGGTCTATTTTTATCATATTTGTTCCATTTCACGCCATTCTCAATGAATACGACGGTTGTTGTTTTTTTCTATGCCTTTCCTGCGTAAATGCTTGTCGTTTCGGTGCGTTGGCCGGAAGCTGTATCTGCAACTGATACGCAAGCGCATCGACCAGATCATCGTATGACCCTGCTGGGAAACGAATCAACTCATCAATCAAATCACTCTGGTCTTTCTTTAAGTAGATTGTACCAGTTTCAAAGCGCGGTACCAATCCCTCAATGCGATACGTTTTTGAAAGCTGTGCGTCTTTCAATTCTGTGATGACAAAAAAGTCATTTCGCACTCTCATCTCTTTCTCAAGAGTCGGTTTTAGCGTGTACTCGAATGCTCGCTGTTCTATCCCTATTTTGATCGGCTTGAAATACGCCCGCAAATCAAAGATGTTTTCAATGAGCAAATCTTCTGTCCCTCGAAACCGATCTGCCATACGCACATACCAGTTGTTCTCATTGTCCACACTCACCACGACAAATGCAGTAAAATCAGATGTCTTTTGTGTGCTGTATGCCCTATCAATCGTGATATACGTTCGCAGTTGCTTTTTTTCAATCTCTGCGTCCGTATAATACTTGATCTTCTCCAGTCGAAACTTTCGGTTCTCGCCAGAGATGGGATCGTTCTGAAACTCTTGATAGAACAAATACCCCTGCCCTTTACGGGTGTACTCCTCTTTGAGCTTCAAAAGGTCAGGAATTGACATGTGCTCTGGCCACAGTGCCTCCGTGTCATTCATGGCCTTGTACGTCTTCTTGGTGTATTCATTGTAAAGATCATTCGAGAGAATCTTGTACAGCAATGAGTCGTAGTGCAGTACAGTCCCGATGATGACAAGTCGTCCGTTCTTGTCCATACTTGGAACCAATGCTCCATTGAACCACCGCTCAAGTTTCTCTCTGCGTGCCTTGCTCTCCACCAACTCATCATTCTCAAGATCGTCAACCAGAATGAGATCAGGCCGGTACTCGTGGTACTTCAACCCTCGAACTTTCATTCCCGCGCCAACCGCTTTTACCATTGCCCCACCGATGACCATTTCCCCCTCACTCCATATCTCACCCTTGAGATTGCCATAGAGTGCTCGGAGCTTCTCGTTGCCCTCTATTTCAGCCTGCACTGCCTCAAGAAACAACGTAGCTTGTGAGTAGGTGTCGGATACCAAAAGAACAAAATGTGTTTTTTTGTGGATCACCGCCCACAGAAGATACACCAGATCAGTAATCGTCGATTTCGCATGAGACCGAGGAGCGGCGATCCCTATCCGCTTGTCATTGCCTTGAAAGAGCTGAAATATCTCTTTGTGAAATGGTGGTGTTGCCAACCGAAGATGATGACCAAACAAGTATTTACCAAATGCCTCGATATCTTCACTGAATATCCGCAGCACTACTTGTGTCTTTTTTTCCTCGGTTAGTTGCATACGTTCCAACTATTGCTTTGAAATCTGAATCTTCTAGTGCCACACTATGCTTAACGGGCCCGCCATTCTGACCTGTCAATTCTGTTCTACTGCTGAATCCATCATCTTTTCCTTTTCGTTCCAGATACCAATTACTTTGTTGTACGTCGCCTTTTTCTATTGCTCCTACAACATTCTTTTTTGCTTTATATTTAGGCATTTCTTTGAGAGCTTCCTTTCGCTCCGAAAATCCTGGGTTTTCTTGTTGATACAAATACAATGTACTTTCGCTAATGTCAGCCAAAAAACATGCTTCTCTGTCTGTAGCACCAACACTGAATGCTTCCTCTAATTGTCGTAGAACTTCTCCAGTTACTACGGTTGGTCTACCTGCTGGCATATCATCCTAATATCCTCCACTAATCCTAAACCGTGCCCTCTTCTGTAGGTTCCTCAACAGGAGCCTCTGCTGGTTCTGTGCTCTCCTCTACCGTTGGTTCTACTGGTTCTACTACTGGTGTTTCGTCTTCCATAGATTTTATCTTAACTTAGATAATAAATTAGTTCTTTTTATTCCAATACTTGGATTAAGCTAAGCCCAATACCTCGCCAATAGGTACAATGATATTCTCTATTGGTAAAATATTCACAGCATGTTTCTCAAAACGAGATTTAACAAACTCATTCTGATTTCGATCACTTGCCTCTTCCAATTCTATTTCGACCATCTTTTCTTCCTCTGGTTTTTCGTATTCAAAAGTTTCAAACATTTGGGGTCGACCTTCAACCTTATAGCTATATATTATTCCCCGAAGACCAAACTCTTTAATTTCTTCTTTATACTTTTCATTGATTTCATCCTCATATATCTTTCCCTCTTTTTCCTTTTCACTCATTAAATCTTTCGTCACTTCTGCTTTCTTTGTCTCTTTTTCCTCATTTTTTAAACCCTCAAGAAGCTTGGCTTCCTTTTCCGAAAACTTCGTATCGAGTTCCTTTTTAAATTCTGCAAGATCGTTACCAAATTTTTCCCTTATTTCGGCGGCCTTTTTTGCCTTACCCATAAACTCTTTATTTACTTCCTCCAAATACTGCGTCATCTTCCGACGCATGGTGACTGCTTTAAAAAGATTTCCTGCCACTTCTCCTAAATCTTGTACTGGTATAACTGATAATATTAAACGAAGATGAAATGCTTGAGACTCCTTAAACGAATATTTCGCCATAATTATTTTTTTATGACTTCATACCCATTATCACGAAGAAGCATTGCGAGCTGCTCGTGATTCATGGGCTGATAGTCTTGAATAATAGTTGTTGGTTGAATATCCAAGTGTTTGGCAAAGTCTTCTTTTAATTCAGAGGAAACAACCGTAGCTGCATACGCCATACCATTGGCTTTTGTCGCCATTTCATTTTTGATTGCCACTAAAACATCATCAAGCCTGTCGCTGGCAACCGTCATCACTAGCTGATTTTGAGGAGCGATTTCAGTGCCAAGTGAAACAATAACTTGGTAGATATTGGCCATACCTATTTCATCATTTTGCGTTTTTTCATCATCATCTCTTTTTCCTTCATCATCACGGCAGATGACTTCTTGCTAACCTTCTTTTTTGCTGGTTTTCGTTTAGGCATAAAAATTAGTTATATTTGCGGAGGGAACTTGGGGCAAAAGGAGGGGAACGTCCCTAGCTCAACCTGCCGCCGCAAATACAACAAAAACTTATCCACATACCCCCCTTGACGTAAACGATTGAATCGTTTACAATATATGTATGTTCTCGCTGTCTCGACGAACCGGCCGTTACAAATTAAAAGTGTAACAAGCGGGAAGCCCGAGACAGCCGGAACCTGATAAAAGCCAAAATAAGTATACCACACCTAAATACCCCTATACAATTTTGTCAAGAGTATGAACAAGACAATACGAACTAAAAAAGTGGAAAAACTGAGGATTGGCCAAACAATCAAAATAGACGGTTCTATGTACTACCCTGCCAATTTAAGAAATCAAAGCAAAGGCCGAAAGTACCATATTCGTAATATGGGAGCAAAAAAAAGGAATGGAGAGATAATCTTCACCTGGCAAATAACCCGAATTTTATGAAAAAAATCATAGGAAATATCAGGGCGTTTCTTTTTCTTCGCAGAATGAGAAAACAATCGCGCGTTATATAACAAATAATCCACCCTTTCGGGGGATTACTTGTCGAGATGTTCATAGAACACAACCAAGTATACCACCCCCGAAAAATAAGTCAAATTATATGACAATCAACATCGGCCTACTACAAGCGCAAGGAGCAATGCTTAAAGCAAGCGGAGTATGGGATATGCTCGTACTGCCAACATGCAGATATTGCAAACATGAAAATGAAGACCTTTTACGCCCGTTCACGGACGGCACATACGTCTGTGATATGTGTATTGAAACACTATGAACGAAGAAATCGTACGACTTGATAATTACATTTTTGATGAGCGTTTTTACCGCAAGTCAATGGACGGTACCGATGACGAATATCGGCCATCTCTCACCTATGTCATCGGCTGTGCGTATCCAATGGATTTTGGGCTAGTACAGTGGCGTGGAGATGTTGGCAACAAGAGAGCAGATGAGATTATGGAAGAAACCGCAGAAGACGGCTCCTACGTCCACCAAGCCCTTGAAAACATTTTTAAAGGCGAAGAAATCAAACGCGCAGATATTGAGGCGCGGTTCTCTCCAAAACGGTCACTTAAAATCATGCGTTGTTTACAGGCCGCTCTCGATTGGTACAATGATGTCCAGCCGAAGATTCTTGCAACCGAGTACATCGTATGGCATGACCGATTTGCCGGTACGGTTGACCTTAAATGCGAGATTGACGGAAAAACCTATATTGTTGACTTCAAGACCAGTAAGACCATACATAGCACGCACAAAGTGCAAATAGCAGGTTACGGCATGGCGGATGAGGCAGATAACATAGCAATTCTCCATCTTGGGAATACAACAAAGAAAAAATACTCGTTCCTTGTTCTTGACCAAGAAGATCGTACAAAGTACGAGGAGCAATGCAATCAAACGCTGACAATGTTCCACACACTAAATCCAAACGCACGACCAAACAGCGAAACTTATCCAGATATTTTTAATTTACCACTATGAAACTCGGAGACATCGAAATCAAATCGAACAGCCAGTTTTTGAAGCTGGAAGAAGGAGCAAACAAAGTACGCCTTGTGAGTGAATTTATCATTCGTGAAGTAACATTTCCAGGAAGTGACAAGCCATCACAACGCTATTGTGCGTGGGTGATAGATCGCAAAAGCAATGAATTACGCATGGGTGAATTTGGAAAACAGATTATGAAACAGCTAAAAACTTTGTGTTCCAATCCTGATTATGCGTTTGATATAGTGCCAGCGTATGACATAACAATCAATCGAGCGGGGTCCGGTATTGAAACAGAATACTCTGTAGTACCAAACCGCAAAGACACACCCATTACAGAAGACGAACAGAAACTTATTGACGCTCTTGAAAAACCATCAGAGTTTTATCAGAAATTTACAGAAAAAAAAGAACTAACTCCTGAAGACCTGCCGTTTTAGGTATGTACTTTGTAGGCCAAGTTGAAGACGGAAAACTCCTCATGCGAAATGCTGCGGCTTTTCGTTCTTCCCTGCAAAAGTTCAATGGAAAGTCGGTTGAGGTGATTGTGAAAGAGCTTGGTAAGACTAAATCAGAAGCACAGCACCGGTACTATTTTGGCTGTATTATAAACATTATATCACGCGAAACAGGCAATGATCCACTCGAAGTGCACGAGGTGTGCAAGATGATGTTTTTACCACGCGAGCACAAAAGCACCATGACTCTTTCTACCAAAGAGGCAGAAGAATACTACAACAAAATTCGCCTGTATTTTGCGGAAAATTATCAGATAACTATTCCATTACCTAACGAATATGTTTGAACCATCGTACAAACGCACAGGAATCAAAACAAAAAACGACGCATTCGCCCACATCATCGCGTGTCTCATTGAGAATCCTGCTGTTGCGGATAATGAAGGAACGTTGCCAATTATGCTTTTTGGGAAACACATTGTGTTGAAGCCAGTGAAAAAAAAGAAACGTGTGTATGAAGATATAAACTAAAAAATATGGCAAAAAACAGCAATACATACAAAACTTTCGACGTAAACGAAAAGACACCGAGTGGATTTTACAAACAATTAAATGATGAATTTCATTTTAACTTTGATCCGTGCCCGCTAAACCCAACTCCAAAATCAGATGGGCTAAACACAAAGTGGGGGGGGCGTTGTTATATAAATCCACCCTACGGGAAAGCAATCCGTTCTTGGTTAGAAAAAGCAATAAACGAAATACAACTAGGAAATACTGAATTGGCTGTCTTTTTACTTCCTGCTTATACAGATGTCAAATGGTTCCACGAAGTGGTGTTGCCGACGGCAAAAGAAATTAGGTTTATTAAAGGGAGACTAAAGTTTGGTGAACATTCTAATACAGCACCTTTTGCGAATATGATAGTTATTTTTGAATAATTATTACAAAAAATTATGAAGAAATCAGCGAGTAACCTGGCAAAATATAGAAAAACATGCCACGCCGTTATTTCTCGTGCTGATAATCGCTGCGAAGCACTTATTGACGGAGCACGCTGTGGCAAGTACATCGCAGAGGCGAAGTGGTCGAACTTTTTGCACCGCAGCACGCGCAACGGCAAGTCAGATGAGTGGATTCTTGATCCGAGTAGCGTCATCTTTGGTTGTGTCTCGCACCACGAAGCCGAGGAACGCAGTGGAAAAAGAGTCGAAGCCGTTGAGTACGATGATCCGGACGGGATTATATACGTTCCTGATAACCAATAATATATATCATTTTATCAAAATATGTTATTCAAACTATTTGGGTTAATAATTTTGATAAAAAAGAAAAGTTACGTGCCAAAAACTGGTGCAAAAAGAGCAAAACGCCTTTACGGAAAACGAAGACGAGATGGCTTATGTAAACGTTGTGCTGTCGTTGTGACAGAAACAAACAAAGTCACAAAAAAACTCTATTCTTCTTGTAAGGAATGCAAGAAAAGAGAAAGAATTGTCCACAGCATAAAATGATTGTTGTGTGGTATAATATAATTTCACAATTTATATGTCCAAAATCTTACCTATACAAAATCTATCAAGGACTCGCAACGACACCGTAAAATCGGTGGCTCCCCGTAAGAGGAGTGGACACGTTGAGAGTCCCCGATAGATTTTTTTGTATGGCAAAAGCACGATATATTCAAACAAAATTTTGGAGTGACGCTTTTATACAAACCTTAGAAAAAGAGGAAAAGTTGTTTTTTCTTTATCTTTTAACGAATGAACACACAAACATTCTTGGTATTTATGAAATAACTATAGCAACAATGGTGTTTGAATCCGGCCTTAAAGAAGATGAAATCCGAAAGGCTATAGATAGCCTATCAAAGGCTAAAAAACTCTCATATTTTGAAAATCATATTATTTTGGTGAACTTTTTGAAAAATCAATCTTTGAACCCAAAAGTAAAAAAAGGGATTGAGCGTTTTTGGGCTGACCTTAGCAAAGAAGTAAAAGAATATATTTGTACAACAGATAGCCTATACATAGCCTATCATAGGCTATCACACTTAAACTTAAACTTAAACTTAAATAATATAGCGGCTAACGCCGCACAGAAAAAATCTATGTTTGAAGAACCAACAATTGAAGTTGATAAAAACGGCGAAGAAATCGAGCAAACAGATTCAGAGGTAAAACTTCCAAGAGGATTCATCACAGGCATTGCTCGGTACTACATGGCTCAATTCAAAGTACCGGAAACCAAAGGCGCGTTCTACGCCTACCAAAGAGCCGTTAAAGACATGATCGAACTGGCGCGAAAAATCCACACTGATCCAGTAAAAATTGACGAAGAGATACGGGCAAGGATTAACATAGCTAAAAAGTTTTCTGATAAACAGGGTTGGAAAAAAATGAAACTTCTAACAATCTGCGAAAACTGGAATCTTATCTATTCTGATTGGCGAAAACAGTTGTAGCAACGCGCTAGACGCTCAAAAAGGCCACTAGGAGCGTTTTATATGTAAAAATCTAATCAGAGTGCACCCCCCACCATTAACACGCCTTAAATCGCAAATATGAACCTCCTACTAGCCTACATCATCAACAACCCGAAAGAAACAATCAACCCCAACGTCTTATCCGAACAAGATCGTATTGTTTACACAACACTACGAAAACGCTTTGCTGAAAACAAGCCAATTAACTTTGACCGACTTGCCGAAGGCACTTTTTACTCACCAATAAATATCGAAATAGCTGCGACAACAAACCTTCTCACTAAAGCGGAATTTCAAGAATACAAAGAAGAGGCGGAAGACAAATACCGATTGGCGCAATTTGATAAATTGTTTTCACGGTATTTTGCTCTTTTTTCAGAAGCAGAACCAAAAAATAAGCTCGGCGTTCTCATCGAACTCAAAGAGCAACTATTACATTCCGATACATCACAAAAGAAATACGAAGTACACCACGCAAACACCATGTTTCACTCATGGCTCGAAGCGTATGACAAGCCTGTTGAATATGTTGCAAAGACAGGATTTCCTGCGTTAGATCGCGTGCTTGGCGGTTTTCGCGGGTCCGAATTAGCTGTCATTGTCGCAGACACCAATGTGGGAAAAACCAACTTACTTATCAACATGGCGGTGTCCATGACAAAAGCTGGAAAGTCAATCCTATTTTTCTCGCTTGAAATGGGAGTGAACGAACTGATAGACAGGCTTGTTCCAATTTATGGAAATTTTAGTGTTCAAGAAATCACGGAAAGAGCAGTTCAAAAAGATTTTTTGGGAAAAACTGTTACTGAACTTTCCGCGCTCAATCTCACAATCATTTCCTCCGGTTCGATCACGTCCGAAGACGTGTTAAGCGAAGCAATAAACTACAATCCGGACATCATCATGGTGGATTATTTACAACTTCTTGCCGACCCAAAAGGAAAAGAAAACGAAACAGAACGTCTCCGCCAAATGGTTCTCAAACTGAAACGTGGTGCTCTTAATCTCAATAAACCAATCATTACACCTGCACAAGTTGACAAAGCCTCGTCAAAATCCGGCTCAATCAAAATCGAAAACATAGCAAGCTCGAAAGAAATAGCAAACTCCGCAGATATTGGGCTGTATCTGTACGAAAAAGAAATAAACGGAAAAGACCAAAGTGTTTTGAACGCAATAAAATATGAAACACGGTTACGTCTTGTTAAGTCTCGCCACTCCCAAAAAGGTTTTGATATAAAAATAAACTTCGATCATCGCACCATGCAAATGACCGAAGACAACAAAGAATCCCAAACCGCCATTGAAACAAAAAACTTGATCGATTTAATTAAATTTTAAAACATGCCAACATACACAAATAATACTCTCCCATGGAAAATAATTTTAAAACACAAAATATATGGAACAACACTCACCTACTACAAAAGCACGACCGACTTCCTTAGCTTCACCGACGATTGGGAAGAGACTCACGTGCAAGCGGTGCAAGGACAGCGGGGCGTGGGTAGCAATCGAAGATTTTCGCTATAAAGTTCGGTGCGCGACGTGTGGACTGGAATATTATTCCAAAGAACAACATTTATAAAATATCTCATCGGCATACAACAGCGTAATTTTGAGTTGTCCCCCCCCAACTATTGACAAAGTGTTAATGCCATATAGTATAATACATTTTGTAATTTTCTTTTTATGGATAAAAAATGGATCAGCGTGCGCCAGTATGCTAAACAAGTGGGAAAATCAAGACAACAAATTTACATGGATATACGAACCGGAAAACTCCCAAAAGAAAAATGGAGAAGAAAAGAGTTAAGTTTTAAACGACTACAAATACTTGATTCTTAATTTTATGAAATGTCAGGAAAGATATATTCAAAATACCAATCTGAACGATTGGATACAAGATGATGTAGAACACGAAACACGGACAGTACATGATTTGGGGACAGCTTATGAACAATGCGTATATTGCGGAGGGAAAATTTATCCCAAGAATGATTGGGGACAGGGAGAGGTATATGGATGGTGACAAATTTTTATTTTTTTATTGCTGATGTATGAAACAACACATCACACAAGAACAATGGAATGAGTTGAGTGAGAAGCAGAAATTAAGGTTGTATCAGTTTATAGCTAAAGATTTAATCAACATTTCTGATGTTTCAGAAACTATAGATAAAATTGTTGTCACACCAGACATAGGTGAAATGATCGAATTTTTGGGCGAAAAACAGGACGCCTCAGACGAAGAAAAAAGTATGAAACCTATGAACAAATGCTGTGAGCACAATTTAATTATTCTTGAACTAGAAAGGGTGGAAAAAAGGTTAGAAGTGGCAGAAAACAAACATTATTTCTGGCGAAATTCAACTGTTGGCAACCCACCAGGAGAACAGGAACTAAAATGTTTAGAAGAAAAAATAGGAAATTTAATTGCTCGAAAACAGATTTTACTACATAGACTAGGCTGGGAATACTAAAATGATTAAATTATTTTAATTTTATGTGTCAAGGATGTGCTTTACCAATGAATGTAGATATTATGAAACCACTCATTGAGGAGATTATTGATGAATTAAGAGCAGATATTTATTCCTAAAATTTTACAAAATTATTGCACTGTAAAGATAAAGAAATATGAATGAGAAATTTTCTATTTGGGAGCTAGTAAAAGGGATGTTTTTTGTTAGTCTTATTGGGTCTCTTTTCCTTTGGGTTACTTTCTCTTTTTTTATAAAAGATGAATTGGAGCAGATCACAAAAATAGACGTACCAAATGTTACTTCACCAGTGACAAGTACTTATAATAACTATGAACCAACAAATCCTTGAACAATACGACGAACTGTGGGATCAAAAATGCGGAATAGCGGACGGAGTTACTGCGACATTTAGCATCCAGCCTGAAAGAGAGGAAATAAAACAATTCCTCCTCGCCGCCCTCAACCAAAAAGATGCTGAATGGCGGGAGAAGATTGAAGGTTTGAGGATGGAAGAAAGACCCATGTCAGAACATCTGAGTACCGCTACTGAAATTGTCCAAGAAGATAGGGACGAAAATTACAACAAAGCTATCCGAGAAATCAACACCAAAATAGACCAAATTCTACAAGGAGAATAAACACTAACATAAAATATATGTCGGACAACAATACTAACTGCCGTGCCTGCCGTGCCTGCTATGCCTGCTATGCCTGCTATGCCTGCCGTGCCTGCTATGCCTGCTATGCCTGCTATGCCTGCCGTGCCTGCTATGCCTGCTATG
>C687J35021_10000225_pt1 | contig 43025 bp, 67 predicted proteins | sample RifCSPhighO2_12_FD_35021 | JGI IMG/M metagenome (IMG submission 35021) | reverse complement strand
AGCCAGTCGGATGATGCACCGAAACCCTGCTTTGAGCGCCTTCCTCGCCCAGACGCCCGCGAATGAGGGTGGTCAACCCATGACCGCCCCACCCGCCATGCCGCAGGGTGACCCGATGGCGAGCCCTCGATCCGCAGCCGTCCCTCTCATGCCCACGATGAAGATGGGCCCGCCCGGCAACCCCTATGAGACGGCGATGGTCGCACGGGCCCAGCTCATGTCGGGTGTCGGTCGGCCGCGCGGGCTCACCAAGTACCTGTTGGGGGGTTAGGATTGCCAGCCGTGTCGAAGGCCCAGCAGCGATTCTTCGCCATTGCAGAACATGACCCCCACGCCCTTCGCGGGCGCCGCCCGATGATGACGAAGGCGCAGATGCACGACTTCGCCGCTACGCCGCGGAAGGGGCTGCCCGAGAAGAAACGGCGGATACGGGGCGGACTGAGCTCTCTGCTCTCTGCTCCTTCCGAGAAGCGATAGCGACTCCGTTCCTTCTTGTTCTGTGCTCCGGCACGCCGCGGGTTAGTTATGCGGTGTGTCTTTCACGCCAAGTGTTCACAGTACGCCATCGTTCACGATGTATGAACACGAAAGGATGTTGAACATGCCCGATCTCGTCCCTGCTGCCCCGCCCCTTGCCGATGCGGGGCCCGGAACCACTCCTGCGCCGTCCGGATACGCCGGCCAAGTCCCCGAGGGCTCGGTCGGACCCGACCGCCGGAGTGGAGAACCACCGCACGAGGCACCGCCCACCGAATCACCCACCGAACCGTGGGACTCGGAGATGGGCTGGAAGACCCCTGAAGATGCCAAGCGCGCCTACAAGGCCCTTCAGGCCGATCACACCCGTAAGTCCCAGACGCTAAGCGAGCTGGGCGACACGGAGGCGCTGCGGCAAGAGCGTGCGTTCATCCAACAGCTTCGGTCCGACCCGGACTTCCTCGCGTGGGCAGAGAAACGCCTGCAAGCGGAAACCATCGGTGTCGAGAATCCCGATGCTGACACGCTCGAAGCTCTCAAGATTGTCAAGCGAATTGTAGACAGTCAGATGGCCCCTCTCAAGGCGGAAGCGATGCGGACTCGCTTTGAGGGGATTACGCGAGAAATGGATACCGCACACGGGCCAGAGTGGCAAACCTATAAGCCCAAGATGGTAGAGCTGCACCAGCGCGACATGCAGCGAGGCATTGTCTCCCCCAACGCGGAGGAGCGATTCGATCTCGACTACGTGCAGGGACTCTACGCGCGGGCGATTGGGGCCGACCCCGAGTATGCCGCGAAAGCCTATGGGAAACGTCTCGCGCAGAAACAGGCCCAAGTGACGACTTCAGCTCCGGGGACCGCCCCAGCTGCCGTAGGAACCGGCAAGATGGACTCGTTTGAGGCCGCATTCTCGGCGGCGAAGCGGGCTCACGGACTCTCCTAACAGGATAGAGAATGCCTGGTGTTTCTGAAACACGTACTCTCGATGCGGTGTTGTCAACGACTTTAGCGAACTATCGCGAAAAGTTGATGGACGCCCAGATGATGTCCATCTAAAAGCCTGCTATATGCGGGAATACCCCAGAGTCATGCGTCCCAATGGAGGAACAATCGCATGGAGTCGGGCAATCCGCAGGGAACACACGCAGCTTATCTTGCTGGGCTGCTAGACGGGGAGGGGTCGGTGATGGCATATGCTAGCCCCTACAAAGGCAAGCTGTTCTACCATCCGCGCATCGTTGCGGTGTCGAGTGTAGAACAGGAGATGCTGACTCATACGCACGATCTTCTGATGTTGTTTGAGATTCCCCACTATGTTGCTCTGCACGCTATCGTGCTAGATCGGTGGGGGTCAGTTCGGGCCTATGCGGCGATCGTGCGGCCCTTTACCGTGCTGAAGCGCCTTCGTCTAGACCTATTGGATGGCTGGTGTGCTCTTAAAAGTGAGTGGAAGCGGTTTCACTCTCGGCCTCGGCGCACTCCACAGCATCCTTTTGACGAGCCAATGTTTCAGCTTCTTAAGCGTCTCAATATCAAACCCCGTAATCGGACCCTCAACGAGCATACGCAGGCACTTGCGGAAGCAAGCATGATGTGCTCTGAACTCGGCCGAGAGGTCGAGAGGCTCCAGAAATGTGGGCCCGCCGCGTACACGCGGTCAGTAAAGTAACAGAACTGAACATCTTTGATGTGTACCCTTTCCTCTCGTGGCTCAATGGCAAGCTCGGCCAGGCCCTACGTGGGTCGAAGCGGAAGCGGGTTGTGGACGGCGGCGAGAGCATCGTGGAGACCTTGCTGTACGAGGTGTCTTCGGCGGTTGCGTCGTATAGCAACTATGGCACGATCGACACCACGCCTCAGGACGGCATCACGCAGGCGCGCTTCTCGTGGCGTCAGGTTGCCGGCACGATTGCCATGTCAGGCTACGAGCGACGTGTGAACAACGGCGACAACAAGGTTGTCGATCTAATGAAGGCCAAGGTTAAGCAGGCTGAAATGTCGATGCGCCGGAAGCTCTCCACGGATGCGTGGGGCTCGAACGGCGATGGTATCAGCCTTGATGGACTTGGCGTGATTCTCTCGACCACGACGACCCTGGGCGGACTCGCCCCTGCCACCTATACGTGGTGGCAGCCAACCATTCGAGCAGGCGGCAGTTTCGCGGCACAGGGCCTCAACGACATGCGGATCGTGTACAACACGCTCACGTTTGGCGAGGATGCCCCCGACGCGGTGTTCATGCCGCAGGCCGTGTTTGAGTATTACGAGAACACGCTTCAGCCGCAACAGCGGTACACGGATGCCAAGACGGCCAACGCGGGGTTCCAGAACCTTACGTTCAAGGCCATTCCGGCGCTGTTTGACCGGGCCGCCACGGCGGCCACGATCACCTTCCTCAACAGCGAGTACATCACCCTCTGTGTCCACCGGGACGCCGACTTTGCCACAGGCAAGTTCATCGAGCCTGACAACCAGGATGCCTCGGTGGCAAAGATTCTGTTCCAGGGCAACATCACCGTCAGTAACCGGCGGATGCACGGCCGGATCACGGGCGTGACCGCCTAGAGGAGAGTGCCTCATGGCTGTCGCGTATACCGTAACCAATGTGCATTCACTCGGCAACCTCAAGGCTGTCCACGGCACGTTCACCTCGGCAGCGGGAGACGGCAACGGGGAAACCCTAACCGCGACCACGCACGGGTTGAACTACATCGCGGACTACAACATTACTCTCGATACCGGCGGCCTCGATACCCCGAATCCTAAGGTGACGATCTCTAGCGGCACGCTGACGTGGACCGTGGCTGACACCTTAGGGTATAGCGGGAAGTTCTACGTGGCCGGTCGGTAGACACAACGAACCCCCACTTCCACGATGCGACCGTGGCAAAGGAGTGAGCCCTGCGGTGGGGTGTTTCACCATCCGGTGAAACAAAGGTAATCCGTACATGCAGTTTCAGCGAATCAATCGGTCTGACAATGATGTGGTCTATACCACGGGGCGGAACGTTGATGCTGCGTCGATTACGACCGGGATGGGTGCCGCGCTCGTGCTCCATCCCGCGTCGGTGTCTCGTGGCGAGCAAGTGTTTGTACCGACCCGCGATATCACCTCGGGTCTTCGGAGCGGTGCGGCCTCGTGGCACGGGGTAGCCGCACAGGACATTGCCACGAACGCGGTGGGTCGGGTGATCGTCTGGGGCTACTGTGCCTCGGTCATGATCTCGACCTCGGTCTCCGACCACACCACGATCCTGCCGGGTGAGTACCTCGTCCCGGTGGCTTTTGACGGCACCTTCTCCTCGGGAGTGGCGCCGACCATCCTTCTACACGGCGGCAAGATCATGTGGAACATGGTCACCGTCAACGTCTCGACGGCCGGAGCGTCTGGGGCGGCCTGGACCTCGGGCTATCTGAAGGGCGGGCTCTAACCGCGTCCCCTACCGTCTGCTACGGCGGGCCGTAGGGGTATCGGGGGGCGCGCATCCGGCTCCCAACGGGGCGACCACGCGCATCATTTCAAATATTAATCCCCCCGTATTGGCGTGCGCGGCGATACGGTGAGTTTGGCCCAACACTGTTGCTAGGGGAACCTGGCCAGTACCGCGCATTGTATTTCCTTAGCCGGGTGCCGGCAGAAAGGTCAATTATGGCTCAGGGTGGACCGTATTTTCGGTGCTACTCATGCGGAAAGGCGTTTCATGAACGCCGGCAAGACCGCCACATGGGGCATCATTTCACTGACTACTACCCTGGCTGGGTGATGCAGTTATGGCTTGATCTATGGTCCCGGTAGAGTTCCCGCAGGCTCAACCCCTGCGTGTCTACTGCTGCATTCCGAACATGGGGTATACCGAACCCCTGGCCTACGATAACCGCCTCGTCTGGTTCATGCGGCAGGCGGCGCGGGAGGAACGGGCACGGTGGATTCATAGTTTGCATCGTGGCACCAATGACCCCGACTCGCTCCGAGTGCTCATTGAGACCGTCACGGGCCAGCCCTATGACCGTGTGCTCGCGGCCCATCGAACCTGGTACGAGTTCTACAGCACGACGGTTGGGGAGATTCTCACCCCGTTCGCCCGAGAACTCCTCACCGAGAAAGCGTTAGACGGGAATGCTGATCTCATCTTCATGGTGGATGATGATATGGTCGGCGACCCCGATGTGTTCTTCCGCCTTGCCGAAACGGTGGTCCACGGTCCTGCCGATATCTGTGGGGCCCTCGCCTTCACCCGTGGGGCTCCTCACCGCCCGGTGCTCTACCGACAAGTGAACGGCTTTGACCCTACCAACCACAAGCCTTTTGTCCAGAATCGCGCGATCGAACGGTATCCCAAAGACTCACTGGTGGAGTGCGATGCGGTGGGGTTTGGAGCCGTTGTGTTCACCGCCGAGATCGCGCGTAAGATGAAGCCTCCACGCTTTATGAACACGACTGGGAGCGGGGAAGATATCTTCTTCTGCTACAAGGCACGGGAAGAGTGTGGAGCCCGTGTGTTTAGTGATACGCGCGTCAAACTGGGCCACATGGGCTACAAGCCCATCATTGACGAAGATACCTACGAGGCCCAGCAGCATATCCAAGAGCAGCGGGCTCGTTTGGGCGATGAGGTGCCCGCCACGCCTGAGCCGATGACGTGGGGAGCCATGCGATGAGCATGGTCGCTCGTCAGCATCACGAGAACGCCAAGCTCGATGTTATCATGGTCACCTACGATAACCCTTTGTATCTCGGGGCGGCCATGAAGTCGATCCTTGCCACATGGGCATGGTATCCATTTCGCCTCATTGTCGTGAACAACGGGGCACCACAGAACGTCCCGCCCGTCGCGCCTGACTCACAGGCTCAAGTCGTTGTGCTCAACCAGTCGTCCAATCTCGGCTGGGAAGGCGGTCTTAAAGTCGGGCTTGAATACAGCGATGCCCCCTTTGTGGTGCTCGCCAACGACGATATTATCGTGCCCAATGCGGCACGGTACTGGGCTCGCAATCTGCTGTGGCCTATGCGGAACCCCAGGATTGGCGCCATTGGCCCCACCAGCAACTTTATCGCGGGGCTCCAGAACATCTCCATGCAGCCGACGCATCAATACTTCCCGGTCACCTATCTCATCGGGTTCTTCATGCTGGTACGGCGATCGGCACTCGACGAGGTCGGTGGGATTGACTGTGGGATGCCGGGCGGTGACGACCTCGATCTCTCGATACGGCTCCGTCAGGCCGGCTACACGTTGATGGTGCGAAATGACTGCTTCATCTACCATCACGGCGAGGTGACGGGCCGGGCGGTCTATGGCGATAAGTGGAACAGCCAAGATATGTCTGACCGCACCAACAACGCGCTCATCGCCAAGCACGGGCTGAAGGAGTGGTTTCACACCTATACGCAACAGAGCGAGCCGATGATTGAGTCTATGCACAATGTGACTCGTATCGAGGATGAAGCCTGTCAGGCATGGGTGCCGCCAGAAGGCTCCCGCGTGCTCGATATGGGCTGTGGCGAGCGGTTGACGGTGCCGTGGGCCGTGGGGGTAGACCAGTTTCCCGAAGGCGACTTCACCCCGTGGCGACATACCAGTAAGGCACAGATTGTCGCGGATATCTTCCGCCCGCTGCCGATGTTTGAGAGCGACAGCGTGGATGCGATAATCGCGCGGCATGTCCTCGAACACTGTGTCGATATCATCACCGTGCTCCGAGAGTGGACGCGCATCTTGAAGCCCGGCGGGCGTCTTATCGTGTCCTCGCCCAACGAGGAGATTGTCGATGGGGTGCCCATGGATGTGACGCACCTCCATGGGCTCACACCTGACTCGATGCGGTCGTTCGCCGAGGCGGTGGGGCTGAAGCAGATTGCGTATACGCCCGACTGCGGGAATCGGCTCAGCTTTGTGAGCGTGTACGAAAAGTGAGCGATCTCAAGACCGCGTTCTTCCCGCAAGAACTGGTGGACTACCTGCGGGCGCACAACACGGATATCGTGCTGGAAGGCGTCGATACACTACGGTGTTGCGGTTCGACCACGAATGACCATGCACTCGGGTGCTACAAGCGCGCCATGCTGCATCCCGCTGAGGTCGATTGGACCTCGAAGCAGGCGCTTCGGTGGTTCACGCGGCGCTTCTTCGATCTGCATGACGGGATGTGGTGGTGTCGGTGGAAGGGACACCGTGTCGCCAAGATGCCCACCGACCTATGGATGTATCAACATATTCTCTATGATACCAAACCCGAGTTGATCGTGGAGACGGGAACGTGGGAAGGGGGAAGCGCGCTCTACCTCGCTGACATCTGTGAGCTGCTGGGACACGGGAAGGTCGTGACGATTGACGTGGCCCCCAAGGCTACACCCGCGCACCCGCGCATCCTCTACTTCGAGGGCGCCTCATCAACCGATCCCCGCATCGTCGCCGACATTGCGGCAGGGGCCGCTGACCACACCACAATGGTGATTCTCGACAGTGCCCATGACTACACACACGTCACCGATGAACTGAATGCCTACGGGCCGCTCGTGTCGCCGGGTTACTACCTCATTGTCGAGGATACCGATATGTTCGATACGATGATGGCGGTGGAACATTGGCTGCCAGAGCATCCCGAGTTCTCGGCGGACGCCAATCGAGAGATGTTTGGGATCACAAAAAACCAGGGCAGCTATTTGAGAAAGGCGGTCGCGTGACTTCTCAAGCCAAGGCGATCCATGAAGATCTCCTTCACATCTTGAAGCGTCTTCGAGAGATCGATAACGACCTCACACGCCTCTTTGTCCGTTTGATTGCCGTGTTGCCGGATGAGTAAGCCCCGTGTCGCCTCGTACTACGAGTCTCGACTTGGTCGCAACGACGGCAACCCGCTCTACGTGACCAACGTGTTCAAGAGGGACTATCGGGATCGCATCGAGTTTAACCACCTCATCCCTGATCCAAGCACCGGGACCGATCTCTATTCCGGCCACGATCTCAACATTTGGATCGATTGGGCGGAAGATGCGTTGTATCACCATAACATGCTGGCGTATCGCCCGATGCTGCCCCCCAAGCCCTCGCTCTACTGGGCCAGCGATACCCATCTTGGCTATCCATACCGCATGGAGACGGCCAAGCTGTTCTCATGGGTCTGTGTGGCCCAGAAAGCGGCCATCGAGGCGTTTAAGGCTGATGGGGTCGACGCGCCGGTGGTGTGGCTCCCTCATGCCGTCGAGCCCGATTGCTATAACCCGCTGGCCGCAGCCACCTTCACGGAGGCGATGCGGGAGCAGGCGCAGGTGACGCGGACGATCAAGGACTACGATGTCGGCTTCGTCGGGTACCTCACCTTTCCCAGCCGCCAAGACTTTCTCGATGCGGTCTACAAGGGCATCACGGCACAGAGACGCACATTTTGGCACGCCTCGCGCTTCTTCGAGGATGCAGCCCGCATCTTTACGCATAGCCGTATCGTGCTCAACCACGCCATCAAAGACGATGTGAACATGCGCGTGTTCGAGGCATTGGCCACACGGTCGTTCCTGCTCACCCCTGCTGTGCCAAGTCTCGATGAGCTGTTTACGGATGGAGTGCATCTCGTGACCTATCGAGATGGCGATGTGACCGACGCGCTAGAGAAGATTGACTATTACGCGAAGCATGACGACGAGCGAGAGCGCATCGCTGAAGCCGGATATCGTGAGGTCTTAGCGCATCACACGTTCAAACATCGTGTTGCCCGCATGTTGGAATTGGCGGGGATCGAGGTCTAAAGGAGTTGCTATGCAGGTCTTCACCAACCCAACCAAGCCGATTACCGACCGACAGGCCCTCACGGTCGATAACACGTCGGGCGGGGTCACGCTGACGGTACCCAGTGCTGCAATTGCGGGCGTGGCACGTCTCGAAACCGCGCAGATTCGGTGGACGACGGACGGTACCGCCCCTACGACAACGGTGGGGACGCTGCTTGAGATCGGTGAGACGATTGAGTTTGATACCCGCAAAGAGATGACCGGCTTCAAGGCGATCCGCACAGGCGGGTCAAGCGGCACCTTGCAGGTCGAGTATTTTGGGATGGATACCTAACATGCGAATCGGGCGGCTCTTTGCAACCACTAGTGTGGTGCTGTCCAATCCATCGGTCACGGGCCAACTCCTCCTCCCCGATGGTTCGGCGGGGGTTCCGGCTGCGGCGTTCACGAGTGACACGGATACTGGGATTTTGTCACGGACGGTCGCCACTATGGGATTTACTGTCAGCTCAACGCAGCGCGGTGAAGTACACACCGCAATTGGCCCGGGTGTTTGGTGGTCCCTGGGGCCCGGTGTTGGGTTTGGGGCTGCTGGCACGGCGGCCTCTTCTGATACATACCTCATGCGCGACGCCGCCGCCAGCACGCTCGCCCTGAAGAACTCCACCAACGCCCAGACCTTCAACCACTACGGCTCCGAGATCACCGCCGGCACGCGCTACTCCCGCCTGGCGATCAAGCACGCCACCACCTCCGTGACGGCGGCAGTCGGGGCGACGGTAACGGCGGCGAACCTGATCCCGACGAAGGCGAACGTGTTGGGCGTCAACACGGTAGTCACGACGGATTTGGGCACCGGCACGGGGACGACGGGCTACACGGTAGGCGACGGAACCGATCCTGACCGTTGGGGCTCGGTGACTGGCACGGTGGCGGGGACGGACACAGATCAGGGCGATGCGACCGCTGACCCGACTGGGTGGTTTAACGCGGCGAACAATGTGGTGTTGACGGCGCTGGGCGGCAACTTTGACGGGACCGGCGTGATCTTGGTCGATGTGGCCTACACGATGACCGAGGCGGCCTAGCGGTATGCCAACAGTCGCCGGGTGGACCCGCTACGATCCTACGGCGGGCGCCGAACCGGTTGCACACAGCATAACGAGTGCCGAGCACACCTTTCCCGGGGGCTCGACCAACTTCTTGCGGGAAGACGGAACGTGGGCTGTTGCAGGCGGATCAACCCCCGTAGCCACGACGACGATCCAGGGAAAGGCAAAGGTGGACCATGACTCTGCGGGCGATCCCATCGCGCTTACTCAAGCGGGTCACGAATCGGCTGCGGACCCGCATTCTGCATACGCTCTGGATTCCGAGAAGGGAGCGGCGTCTGGCATTGCGACCCTTGACGCCGGAGGAAAGCATACGTCGGGCCAAGTGCCGTTCGGCAGCACGTCAACCACCGTCTGTGTTGGCAACGACGCCCGACTAAGTGACGCACGGACGCCCACGCAGCATAGCATCACCGGCTCCGAGCACTCGTTTCCGGGCGGCACATCAACGTTCCTACGAGCTGACGGGACGTTTGCCGCACCGCCCGGAGGTACTGAGGCGTTCCCCGTCGGTGCCGTATTCTTGGCTGTGGTCTCGACTAACCCCGCAACCTTGCTCGGCTATGGAACGTGGTCGGCCTTTGGGGCGGGCCGGATGCTCGTGGGCCTCAACTCCGGTGACACGGACTTCGATACGGTCGAAGAGACGGGCGGCGCGAAGACCCACACCCTCACGGCCGCCGAGATGCCGGTCCACACCCACGTCCAGGATGCCCATAACCACACGCAAGATGCTCATACCCACACCCAGAACGCGCACAGCCACGTCCTCACAGAGCTGCGTGACGCGACCACGGGTGGGTCCACGACCAACATCGCGCTCACGGCCGATACGTCCTCAACGACGGGCACGAAGACGACTGGCAGCACCACAGCCGGGAACCAGAACGCCACCGCGACGAACCAGGCCGCCACGGCCACTAACCAGAATGCCGGAAGCGGCTCGGCGCACAATAACCTTCCGCCCTACATCGTCGTCTATATGTGGAAACGCACCGTATGAAAGGAACCCCTATGATCGACCGCTTTCCTACCGCCACCGAACTCGATGAGGGGGTGGCACTCGAAGAGGCCGAGAACTTTCAGAAGTACCTCCGCGCCAAGGCCGGGAAGCCGGTAACGACCATTCTGACCGAGGTGGAGGCGGACCAACTCGCCGACCTTGAGGCGAATCTCCCGGCGCCCAAACCCCATATCTCCTGCCCACAGTGCGGCAAAATCTTCGTCTACAAGACCGAGGGCATGGCGAAGATGCAGCGGACCCGACACATGAGAAAGGATCATCCCGATGGCGCGTGAGTTTGCGGCGCTCTTGCAGTCTGAGGTGGGCATGTTGTATCTCCGCGTGTTGGAGCTAGTCACCAAACTCGAAGCCTTAACCGAGGAGAACGCCGCCCTCAAGGCCGCTACAGGAAATACTGCGGAGAAGGATGCCCAGCCCGAGTGATCTCTACATTGAGATAGGGCGGCTTCGATCTGCCATCACCGAAGCGGTGATTGGCACGATCGGACGAGCCACCTACGTCGTCGGGGATATGCTCTATGCCTCTGGGGCCACCACACTCACCGTGTTGGCGGATGTTGCGACCGGCAACGCGATCATCTCGGGCGGCGTGGCCGTGGCGCCCGCGTGGGGCAAGATTGGGCTGACGACGCATGTAAGCGGCACGCTGGCGGTGGGGAACGGCGGGACAGGACAGACCAGCGGGTATGGAACCCACATCGGGGCGCGGGTCTACAACAGCGGAACCATTTCGATCAACAACAACAACACCACAACCCTGACTTTCGACACTGAGCGATACGATACCGACACCTTTCACAGCACCTCATCCAACACAGATCGACTCACGGTGCCGTTGGCCGGTAAGTACCTCATCATCGGCAACATCGGGTGGGCAGCACGGTCTGACTATACACTGGTGCTCGTTCGTATCACCCACACCGATGCAGTTCCGACCACCACAGTCGTTGGAAACGTTTGGTTCGTGCCGCCATTGATTTCTGGGGGGCCAACGCAGCAAGTCTCTGCACTGTGGAACTGTGCGGCCGGTGATTACTTTACACTCCAAGCCTATCAAACCAATTCGGCGACAGCTGCTACCACCATTCTGGCGACATCGGCATATACTCCTGAGTTCTCTATTGCGTATCTTGGGCCATGAAAACGATTGTCCAGCTTCCGGTGACGCTAAGCCTCATCGACCGCCTCATGGTGGATCGGGTTGGGGGTGAACTGGTCTGTCATGTGGTCTACCACGTCACTAATGAGGTCGATCAGTGGATTGGGCAGCATCGCGGCCGTAAAGTAACTCTCGATGCCGACCAGAAGATCAAGTTACGGGCGTTTGTGGTGAGTTTGCTCCCCGAGATTAATGCGGGCGAGGGAACCGAGGAATGACCACGACCTATACTCCCAACGTTAGCCTAACGCTCCCCGAGCGTCTCGCTACGACATGGGACGTGCCGCTCAATGATAACTTCGAGAAACTCGACTTTGGGTTTACGAGCCCCCTGAGTCGTAGCGGCACCACGATCAGTATTGCGAATGCGAGTGTATCAGCCAAGGGTGTAGCGCAGTTTACCGCAGGGCATTTCTCGGTCACGGCGGGTGTCGTGGCGCTTCCTGATACGGGAGTGACCGCGGCCTCCTACACCAATGCGGCGCTGACGATTGATGCACAGGGGCGTGTCACCGCCGCATCAAGCGGTGTCGGGGGTGGGACAGGCGCTCCCGAGACCGCCCAGTATCTCACGCTCGCTACGGATGTCACCTTGACGGCGGAACGAGTGCTCACCGCCGGGACGGGGATGAGCTTTGCGGATGGTGGGGCGGGATCGACGCTCACCGTCAACCTTGCCAACACGGCCGTCACGCCGGGCACCTATGCGGCGGCAGATATCACCGTGGATGCACAAGGACGGTTGACCGCCGCAAGCACCGGGGTGGGTGGAGCGCCCATCGCCGCCTCATACCTCACTCTCGCTACGCACGCCTCGCTCTCGGCCGAGCGTGTCCTGACGGCCGGGACGAACATTGGCTTCACGGATGCCGGGGCAAATGGCGCTCTAACCGTGAGAGTCGTGGCATCCCCGCTCGTTGATGGGTTGCGCGTGAACGTCTCGGGAGTGTCGGGGGCCGCAAGTCAACTCTCGCTGGACCAATTTCAGGCCAGTGAGTCACGAATCATGGCGTGGGGGCCCGACGCCTCTACGAACGGCATTGTGAGTCTTCGATCGATACGTTCCGACGGCACCAACCAAATCGCGCTGCTTCAATCCACCACTGGCGGTCATTTAGGGACCGCAGATCGGTTGGGCGTGGGGACCGTTAATCCCGCGTTTAGACTGCATGTTGACGGGTCAAGCGGCATTGGGCTTTTTGGCAGCACGTCGATCCCCAACATTCAGATTGACCCGAGCGGCACAAGTGACCAGGCCATCGGCAACCCGTACCTTCTTGTGCGCCCCGTCTACAGCCAGACAGTGCGGCGTGGCGTGTTTGTTAAGGCGGATAACACGCTTGGCAGTTTCGATACAATGACCAGCGGCACGGCCAACTTTGGCGGCTACAACCTGTGGCTGGGGTCAGCCGAGTCCAACGCGGTGCCGAGTGGGAAGAAAGGCAATCTTTCTGGATACGAGGCCAGTATCTTCACCGCGCAAGCGGCGGCTGACCAAAGCGAGGGACACGTTTTCGGGTGCTCGGTGGGCATGTACGGCGGAGCCTATGTGAACTTCATGAACGCGACCGCCACCATCAAATCGACCGCCACCGTGGCATCGTGGAAGGGACTCAACCTTCATGTGGCGTCCAATTCAGCCAGCACGACCGGCTATCATATTTATCTACAATCAACGGGCTCGCAGGCGTTAGCGGCAGGGCTCAAGTTTGACCCGGTGGCATCCGGCTGGACCTACGGCATTGATATGAGTACCGCCACCATTGGGACGGCGCTCTATCTCGCCCACGGACACAACATTGCTTGGGCGGGTGCCGGGCAAGGACAGCTTCGGGCTGACGATCTACGCGTCTACAACCAAACCGCCTCGAATCTCGCGTTACAGGTGGATACGGCAAGCCCGTCTGCCGAGAACTCAACGTTGCTGATTCAAACGAACCATGGAGGCTCGGTGGCGGTACGGCGTGTGGCGGTTGGAGCCGCCGGGAGCGGTGGAACGGGGTATCGTGTGTTGAGGGTGGCGAATTAATGGCAGCGGGACAGCTCACCTACTTGCAGATGACCAATCGGTGCTTACTCCGACTTGGGCACCCCCAAGTCGTCTCGGCGGACTTCGCGGGGCTCGCCGCTGACAGTTACGGCGGGTTCTGTAAAGACCTGTTGAACGAGGCGCAGGGCGAGGTGGCAAAGGAGCACGATTGGTCTACGCTGATCACCAGCGGCACGTTCACCACGTCAAGCCGCACCTATACCCTGTCCACCAACTTCAGCGACTTCGGGCGGGAGATTGACCTCAGTGATACCACCAACCGCCGAGTGCTGGAACCCACAATCCTCCGGTCGCTCGATGTGGAAGACCCCGCCCAGACGAACGCGGGCGATCCGGTCGCCTATACCATCGAGTATCCCAATCTCCTGTTCAACGTCACCCCGGCAAGCCTGTCCTATCGCCTCCGCTACGTGAAGCGCCCGACCGCGCTCTCGGTCGCGGGGTCGGTCAGCGACCTCCCCGAATACTGTGACATGGCGTTGATCTGGTGGACCGTCTGGCAGCTCGCTGCGAGTCGTGAGGATGCCTCGGAGGGCGGGGCGGTCTCGAAGGCGGTCTACGACTCGACGCTGGCACGGGCGATCGCGCAGGACCGCCGCCGGGTCGATCGGCTGTGGCGGATGATGCCAGTCTTCCCCCGCGAAGGTGTGGCGAGACTCCGCTTCCCGTCAGGCTACGGCAGCGAAGGCTACGGGGTCTAGATGCCAAAAGACCGACTGCACGTTCCCTATACCGACTTCACCGGCGGCGTCAACGAGGACGATCAGCCGGGGGCACTGGCCACGAACGAGTTGCGGATTGCGCGCAACATTGTCTACAAGGGACGGGCGCTCTCGTCACGGGCCGGCTCGTCGCGCCTGCAAACCGTGGCGCTCAACAGCGGAGCCGCCGGCACCAGTGTCTATAACTATACCTACACGGCGGGCGCGAATCAGATCATCCTGGCCACCTTCGGCAACGCGATCTACAGCGGAGCCAAGGGAGCCACGCCCACCGCTATTACCGGCACGGCGACGGTGACCGCCGGGCAGAACACCCAAGTTCATTGGGTCACGGTGAATGACACCGCGTTGGGGTGCAATGGCACCGATCCGCCGTGGGTCGTGGATGCGGCAGCCAACGCGGCGGTGCTAGGCGGCTCCCCTCCCTCGTTTGGCACGATGGCGACGAAGTGGAACTACACGTTTGGGGCCGGCCATGCGGCGGCCACCCGCACGATTCGCTACTCGGCGATGGGGTCCACGATCTCGTGGCCCTCGGCCAATACCGTGTCGGCCCTCCTCGGCGACTCCAGTCCCGCCATCGAGGGGCGTGACTACATCTGGCAGCTCAGCCACCTCGGCGACTCGCTGTTCGTGGGACTCGCCAACAGCGTGGGCCGAGTGCTCTACACGGGGGACAGCACCACCCCCTTCCGCTACCAGCAGCTCAGCGACTTCGGCATCGAGGGGCAGTCGTATGTGCCGGTGGGGGCGGGTGGCTACTTCCTCAGCAAGCGCGGGGTCCACTTCATTCAGCCGAGCGATGTGCAATTGAGTTACGAGTCCTCACTGATCAGTGGACAGCGGCTCCGCGCAACGTGGGATGGTCTCAATAAGGCCCGTATTCGCTATACCTACCCCACACTCTATCGTACCTCGGTAGGGAACCTGTTGGTCATCTGGCCCCTCTCGTCGGGGGGCGCCACCACGATTGATATGGCGCTCGTGATGGACGTGACCGAGGGGCCGGGGCGGGAACGGTTCTTCTGGTGGACGGGTTGGGATGCGAATGCCCTCTGTACCTCGCTCAACAGTTCATCGAAGGCCGAGGAACTGCTGTTTGCCTCGTCGGTCGGGTATGTGTGGCAGGGCGACACCGACACCTCGGACAACGATGTGGCCTATGTGGTAGAAGCGGCGACTCGGTGGGAAGACTTTGGTGCCCCCAGCGTGAAGAAACTCCTCCGGGCTATCTACGTGGAGCTAAAACAGTCAGGCGCCTTCAGCCTCAACATTGGCGTCTACTTCGACTACTCGACCACTGAGGCGCTGACGCTGACCCAGAGTGTCGCAGGCACGACCCAAGCGGTGTGGGGCACCGCGGTCTGGGGTACGGATGTCTGGCCTACGCTCGGGATCGTGCGCTCGTATCTACCCGGTTTTGACGATGGTGTGGTGATCTCGTTCCGATTCTACACCACGGCCGCGGATCAGCCGTGGTCGGTCTACAAGTGCGTCCCCGCCGTGCGGGCGGCAACTGAGGCGAAGGACTAATGGCGACGATTGCGCGTGCCACCAAGGCGGGAGGCGGGACCGGGTATAACACGGGGCAGACGATGGACCCGGCTGAGGTCAACACCGACTTCAACACAGCGTATACCGAGATCAACGGGGCCCTCGATGACGGGAATATCGAGACGGCCACGATCCCCGGCGCGAAGTCCCTCCGCTTCACCGAGATCAGTGCTCCATCAAGCCCCGCCTCCAACGATGTGGTGCTCTACTCGATTGACCGGGATACCACGACGGTGTTGGAGTACAAGGACTCGGCGGGACTCGTGGTCTCGTTAGGGCGAGAGGGCGCGAGGGTCTATAACTCAGGGAACATCTCGATTCCTGATGCCACCCTCACCGATCTTACCTTTGACACGGAGCGGTTTGACCGCGGAGGTTTCCACTCCACCGTCTCCAACACGGGGCGGCTGACCATCCCGCACGCCGGAACCTACCTCGTGGGAGGCAGCATTGACTTGGCAGCCGGCACCGATTACTCGGTCGTCTACTGCCACATCCGCCTCAATGTCGGGGCGACGATTATTGGCACCGCCAAGGCTGACCCTTCGACGTTCTCGGCCTCTCCTCGACTCACCCCGATCACCCTGTGGAGCTTCGCCGCGAGCGACTATGTGGTACTGACCGTCTATCAAGACAACACTGCAAACGCCGCACGCAACTGTTTGGCTTCGGCCAGCTACTCGCCCGAGTTCTGGATTTACTGTTTAGGCGGCTAGATGGCGACCTACGGAGGCAGCGGGCAGACCCTCACCCGCGATGAGGTCATTGGGCTCTACACCGAGTTACTCGGGCGCACACCCAGCAACGCGGAGATCGACGCCCAACTGTCCGCGGTCGGCAGTGCGGCAGCCCTTCGGCAGCAGATTCTCGACTCTGACGAGTATGCCCGTCGCCGGCAGCAGTCGGAAACGGGTGCTAACCCCCAACGCGGTGTCGATCCTCGAAGCCTCCGATACCTTTCTGCCTACGATGCCGCCCCGATCACCTCGAAGCGCACCCTCACACCCGAGGAGCAGCGGGAACTCGATCGCCTCAATCGAGAACTCGCCGAGGCTGATGCCGACTCAAAGCGCCTCGAAGGCGACGAACGCATGGCGGCCATCACGCGGGCCAAGGCGCTCGCCGGCCAGCGATCCGTATTGGTCTCCCCTTACATTAAGCCAGAGTGGCGTGTGGCCGCGAAGACGATGGAAGGGGGCAAGTCCATTGCCCCCGATGCCCTCCCCGATGCCTCGACGTGGGTACGGATGCCAGACAAGACCCCCGACATATTCCTTGATCCCGTCACGGGGAACGTGTATCGGGCTGTCGGGAATCAGAAGTTCCAGCTCGTCGATAACCTCGCCTCTGAGCGGTTCAACGATACCCAACGGGCGATCTACCTTCGTGTCACCGAGCTAACGCGGCAAGGGCTGGTGAAGCCGCCACAGCCGATCGCGGGCGGCCGAGAAGCAGGGGGTCGAGGGTGGCGGCTGCCGCCCAACGTGGCCGATGCCTATACCCAAGCCATGCGGGCTCAGGGTCTCGACCCGCTCAACATCGACACCGGTAATCCCAAAGCCCTCGATGCGCTTCTGTCGTTCCAATTGAGCGTACCGTGGATCAAGAACACTAACGACAAGCGCAACATGGGCTTGGCGATGTGGGCCGCCGCGGCGCTCGGCGGCATTCCCGCGATGGCGGGCATGTTGGGAAGTGCGATCGGGTCTGAAGCAACGGGCTCGAAGACGTGGGGCGCGGTGATCGGCGCCCTCACCAGCATGGGGTTGGGAGCGGCTGGGGCCGGCAACACCGGGCTCGCGGCGCCACTGGGAGCCGCTGCCGGTACGGCGGTCGGTGGAGGTGCGGCAGGCGCGGCCGCGTCGGGCGCCACCCAAGCGGCGGTGAGTGAGGCGGTCAAGGCCGCCGCAACTGGCAAGATTAGCTGGGAGGCTCTACTCAACGTCTTAGCCGGGGCGGGCGGGGGCGCGTTGGGCGGGGCGACTCGCGCAACCAACCCGCTGCTGAGCGCCCTCAGCAAACTCGCTCCCTATCTCCGTGGCGCGGTTGGCGTGGGGAAGGCGGCCCAAAGCGGCGCGGCAGCGGGCGCCCGAGAAGCTCTCGGCCGGCGCACCAGCCAAGCCATGATGGCACAGCGGGCGGGACAGGGCGCCAATGTCTTCGAGGCGTTTGGGCAGGCCAAGCAGCGGCAGGCTGCGATGCAGGGTGCGGCTCGTCAACGACAACAGGCCATGGAGGCGGCTCAACGACAGCGAACGGCGCTGGTCGAGCAGAACCGACAGCGTGCTATGGCTGTGGCTCGGCAGGCGCGCGAGCGATTCTCGACCCGGATGGACGACGCGAATCTGCGGCGTCTCGTCTTCGGCACGGAGGCGCCGCGCTCAGCCCCTTCACCATTCCCGGCCTCACAGCAGCAGACCATGAACCCGTTGGCTCGCCGAGCGCGGCCTCGACCAACGGCGCGCACCCGCGGCACAGCCCCCTATTGGATGGGGCGACGGAGAGTCTAGATGGCGTGGTGGGATGAGTTTAGCGATACGGGCTCGTGGAATCAGGGCTGGGACTGGACTGACCCCGGCATGTGGGCGGACCCGAGTGCGTGGTGGGAGAATTTCGATTGGTCAAGTCTTTTCCCGCCGACACAAGACTATGCCACCAATGAAGGGCTGCCCTTTAACTGGGCTGATCCCTATCTCCCACCGGATAGCGCATTGCCCTCCGCTGACCCCTTCGCCACACAGGCCAGTGACTTCTCCCTTCCCGAACTCGGTGGGTGGGGCATGGAACCACCGACGGGCTGGAACCCTGAGCCCATTAGCGACCCGTTTACCGCGCTGACGGAGGGGTGGCAAGCTCCCGATGAGACGGCTACGCAGCCTGACTGGTGGACTGAACCACCCACTAACTCTGGCGGGCTGGCAGAATTACTTGGCACGGGAACCGCCACGCCCGAGGCCCTTCAGCAGTGGGGACAGGGTGAGCGAGAGATGCTCGGCTCAAGTCCGTTGGCTCCAACACTGGCAGGCCGGGGGGAAGCCGCACCTGATAGGTTTCCGTCTACGCAGGAAATGTTGCTTCAGGCCTTGCTGGCCGGGCAGAACCGTGGTCAGCCGAGCGGCATTCTCGGCTCTGGCGTCATGGGCAGCGACGTACTCGGAGCCGCGGGGCTGCTCACCAAGCTCCTCAGCGGCGACCCCAAGATGGACCCCGACCAGCGGGCGCTGCTTCAGGCGCAGATCGAGCGCACTAAGGCCGAGGCAGAGAAGCTGCGGCAGCCGCCGACTGGTGGAGGCGGTGGGGGCGGGTTTGCTCCTCCCTCACCAGGCGGAGCCTCCAACATCGCCGCCTTTAGCAAGGCGTTAGGCTTGCCAACCGGCGGGCTCAACACCCTCTATAGTCAGACACAAGAGCGTCTCACGAGTCTGATCCGCGAGAAGTACGATCGACAGCGGGCCCAGGTGGCTGAGCAGGCAAATCGCATGGGCACCAACCCAGCCGGGCTAATGGCCCAAATCAACAAGGCTGAGCAGGAGGAGATGGCCGGGATCGTCGGGCAGTCTCAGTCCGCCCTGTCGCCCTATCTTGACGTGTTTGCGCGGCTCTTTGGCATCTCGCTTCCGGGTTCCACGCCGGCCTACCAGCGGCCCCAATTGGCGACCCTCTAATGGCGTACGAGTATCAGCCCAACTTCACGGATAAGCTCGCCGAGTTCTTACTCGGACTGGCGAAGCTCCAAGAATCTCGACAGCAGCGAGAGACTCAGCAGCAGACGGCGGGCGATGCGGGGCTGGATCGTACCCTTCGCACGCTCACCGCGATGGGGCAGCTTCAGTCACTTGAGAGCGAGCGGCAGGCGAAGCGGGGCGATGTCGCCGAGAAGCTGCGCCGAGAAAGTGCTGAAACCGAAGCGGCCGGCCAACTCTACGGCACGCCACGCACCCAAGAGACGACGACCTATGCGCCCGGCCAGCCTCCATCGAGCGAGCAGGAGTTTCAGGGCGCTCCACCATCCAACGAGTTTATGCAACGCATTGTCGGTCGGCGTCGCACGCCTCTGCATGAGGCACTCGGGAATGTTAAGAACCCCCTCGCGCTGAGTCGTGAGGCGCTAGAGCGAGCGGCCAAGCTGTACCCTGAGGAACCTCTCCTCAAGCCCGAGGAACCCTATACCCTCGGTCCCGGTCAGACGCGGTTCAAGGGCGCGGCTCCACTTGCCTCAGTGCCGCGTGAGCCGAAAGAGCCCACCGCGTTTGGGGCATCCCGCGCCGAGGCGATCGCCGCGCTGCGTGCTGCCGGTATCTCGACGTTCACAGACGCACAGATCGGGGCCAAACTACGCCAGCTCAACGAAGAGTCCCAAATCCGTATCGGCATCGCCCCCAAGCAATTTGATCTGGGCGTTGGGGCGCCAGGCCAGTCTCCACTTCAGCAGCGGGTTACGCAAGAAGCCTCGGCAAAACAGGAGTCAGAGCAGCAGCGCGTGCTCGATCCCGAGGAGGCCGCCCGTCTCCGAGTCCCCTACGGCACCACGGCAGCCGGCGCGGCCGGCCAGAGGCCGCTCACGACCGTGGGTGAGGGCCAGAAGATCGCACTGGAGGGGTCGGCCGCCATTCTCGGCCGCCTCGACGCGCTCGCCCATAAAGTCTTCCGTGCCCAAGGGCCGCTAGAGCGGTTCATCAAGGCGCCCTCAACCGGCGCTAAGCTCCTGACACAAAGCGACCCCGATGTCGTCATGTTCAACACACTCAAAGAGGGGGTGCTCGCCAACATCGTTCGCACCTTCGGGGAACGCGGCACCTTAACCGAGGGCGATATCAACCGTGCCCGTGCGCTCTTGCCGACGCTGTGGCCGATTCCCGATACGCGCGAGGTCGCGTTCGGCAAGCTCAAGCAACTTCGTGAGGTGATTGCCGAGATGGAGCGGCGACAGGTGGGAGGCAAACCCCAAACGACTGTTCCGCCTAGCACCATTCCCCCCGGCGTGACCATTCGGAGATAATATGGCACAGGTCGCCTTTCCCGATGGGCGGGTCGTTGAGGTCGATGCAACACCCGAGATGACCGATGAGCAGATTTACCAGAAGGCATTGGCTCAATCTGCTACCCCCTCTGCCGAACCGCCTGAATCCCCTGGCCTCAAGCGGCTCTTTGGCTTGCTGCCCAAGGGCTACGAGTTGAATCCTACCTATGCCAAACCCATCAGTGAGATTCCCGAGGCTGCGGTATCGGGAGCGGTCGGCTATGGTGCCGGGAAGGCGCTGTCGGGCGGCATGAGGCTGCTATCCAAACTGCGGCCTAGTGGCGTCGGGCGTGTCGCGGATGCCACACGAATAGGCCAGGCCCTTGAGACTTCGGTGCCTCCACTTGGACCGATCAAACCAGGACCAGAGGGGCTTATGGAGGCGGCCGGCCCCACCGGAAAGGCACGGCTTTCAGCCTACACTGGGGCTGAGCGTGCCGGGATAGCTGGGAATCTGCCGACAAGCGGAACTGGAGTCGGGTACGCAAACCCCCGCCAACAGCTCGAAAAGCTGTTTGGGGAGTTAAGCGAGGCGGGAACGACGGGGTATAGTGCGGCAGGAATCGCCAAGGACTCGCTGGCGGGAGCGGCGGCTCGCCGCACGCGGGAAGAGATTACCCAAGACATCCTCGCGCTGCTGAATGCCGAGCACCCGGGCCTTGCTGCCCAATTCCGTCAGTCTCAAGGCACGTATGCCCGTGGCGCCGAGATACAGCGAGCCCTGAAGCCCGAGCGGGTGCTGGGGTCAAAGGGGTTCAATCAAGGCGAGCTGCAACGTGAGGTGGATAAGCGGCTGAAGTCTGGATCGGGCGCGTCGTATGATCCCGAAACCCTCAAGGCGATCTTCCGTGGGGGCCAGCCACCCCGAGGCGATCGTAGCTTGGGGATTCCTGTGGGCACAGGGCGGCTGCGTATCCCTCTTGGTCTCGAACACCTCGCAGGGCCGGGGTATCAAAGCAACATGGGACCGGGCGGCACGGTACTTATGCAAGCCCTGACCCGCCTGCTACGAGGAGATTAAGGGGGGTGATCCGCCTCAAGTCCAACGTCACCCCTCACCCAAGCTGGGCGATGGCCGTCGCCCTCCAAGTCGCCGAAGGAGTCTATGCCGATCTCGCAGGGGCCGAGCTGATCGTCACCTCCGGGATGGAGGGGCTCCACGTCTCGGGGAGCCTGCACCTCAGCGGCAAGGCGGTGGACCTTCGCATCGTTCATGTGCCCGAGGCTCGCTGGGACGCCATCGTTGAGGCGCTCAGAGCCCGATTGCCCAATTACCGCGTGGTGTTAGAGCGCACCCCGCCTCCCGCGCTTGTCAACACGCTCCAATGGGCTCCCCATATCCACCTAGCGATGCCTCCCTAAAGCCTCCCAGCGTGCCGTAGAGGGGCCTAGGGCTGCGAGTTTGCCTCGCCCACGACTCCCACTCCACCCTGCCTCAAACCCTCAACCAACAAGGAGTCAATTATCTATGCGTTACGTGTACTTAGCTATCATTGCTGCCTCTCTAGCCGGGTGTAGCGGGTTCTTCGCCCCCAGCGAGCCGGCCCCCATCCCCGACTGCTCGGCTGAGGCGTGGACGGATGCGAAGACGGACGCGGGTGGCGAGAACTCGAAGTCTGATGGAGGCACCTCGTCCGAGAGTGGTGGGTCTAGTCAGGGATCAAGTGGCGCCAAGGCGGGCTGTAAAGACCCCCGCACCAAGGAGAAGTAGGTATGTTTGGCAAGCTCGGCTGGAAGTCGTACCTCACCGCGGGCATCGTCGCGGCCGGCGCGGTCGGATCGTATTTCGGCTGGTTCCCGCCCGACCTCGCCCAGAAACTCCTGGTGCTGTTCGGCCTCGGGTAACCATGCGTTCCGTGTTGCTTGGCTTAGCTATCCTGACTGTGGTAGGGTGGCTGAGCTATGAGATCATCGCCTTGGTCAATAAACAACCTGGCGACACGATCAGTGAGGTAGCTTGGGTGTTGGCCACTCGCCCCATCGTCCCGTTTCTCGTGGGCTTTGTGATGGGGCTCCTTGGAGGGCACTTCTTCTGGCAGGAAAGGCGGTAGAACTCCATGAAGGTAAGAATGCGGTACGCCCCAATCCTCCTCGTGAGCCTGCTCCTCGCCGGCTGCGCTACGCTGGGACGGGCTGCTCCTCCCTTTCCCTTCACTTCCGTCACAGAGTTTCTCGCGGCCTCGGGTGTGAGTGTTAACCAAGCGATGTGTCCCGGCGGCGCGGCGGTGGCCCTGGCCACCATTGACCGCCCAGGCACCGACTTGCTCGACTATCGTTTGTTAGTCGCACCCGCGACCCGCCGATTCATCCTCATGGACTTCAGCGCCTCTTCCGAAGATCGCGGCCTGTGGGTCATCTACTTCGGGACGACTGATGCCGACACGCGCTTCGTGGTCACCGAGCGTCTCTCAGCCGAAGAGGCCGCGGTCAAATACCCCTCGCCCTGTGACTTCCTCGCCCCGCTGGCCGCATGAGCCTCGATCTTCTCATCCTTGGCGCCTATGTCTACGCCACGCTCATCCTCGCCGCGGGCGCGTCGGGGTTTCTCTACCTCACCACCTGGCTCCGCGACCTCATGCAGAACCATTTCCACAGTCTTAAGCAGACCGTCCAGGATCACGAGCACACGAACCGAACATGGTTCATGCGGCTCGAAAGCGAAGTCGCCGCGCTCCGGCGAGTGACCGGAACACTCCCACATCAGCGGCCGCCGTAATCCCCCACCGCAGACACCGATGCCCCTATGAGCCTTGCAGCTCTAGGGGCATTCGTGTTTCTAGAGACTGAGGAGTTCAAGCAGCAACACAAACAGCACTACCCACAATACGACCCCTGTTACAAGGCCCATCCAGAAACTACGCATCATCCCACCACGTTATCATCCCACCACGTTACAGACTTAGGTGATGGAGGTATGGGCGAATCAACCCACGTCCTGTCCTTGAGCATCACGCCACCACCAGTACCCACAGAGCCGACAGGTAAGTCTCTCCAAGGCAACCACTTGGATGCACTCGGTGGGGCCCCCGCAGGCCCAGCATCGGGAGTCTCGGCTTTCCCAGGTGAACATCCTCTACCCTCATCATACATCGTCAACGCGATGACCGCATAGGTCGCAAGATCAAGCAGCGAGTCTCGTACCGATTCAAGCTGTAACGTAGCGCCCGATGCAGCCTTCTGCAATCGGGCCAACTTGTCTCCGGCACGGATCAACGCCCCCACCCACCCCGGTACGCCCCACGCCGTGCTGGCCCGAATGTTGGCGAAAGGATCGTCGGGGCGCCCATAGTCCTGCTGCTTACGATCGTGCAGCTCGCCAATCTCGTTGAGGCGTTCGTGGAACTTCGCCGTTCCGCGCTGCTCGGGAAGGCATGTCCAATGGTCAGTGTGAATGCATGGTTTCGTGCCCATCACGTCATCAAACACCATTAGCCTCCTTTACTTCCGGCCACACCTCTAACGTCTCAATCAAGTCCTCAAACACCTCACTGCCCTCATCCTCCCAATTGTCCTCATCCCGTGTCACACAGCGTGCGTGTTGCAGCTTGACAATGCCATCACTCACACTGTGTATCCACCCACATTCTTCCCACAACGGCAGAGACGTACGAATAGGGGGCACATCCACCGCATGTTTCCCCTTATTACGGAAGTTACATGGATCGCGCCACGAGATCGAGACACGCCTGCCAATGAGCGACTTAGCGATCTTCACGGAACCTCCGAAACATTGCCGAGCAGATGATCCACAACAAGATAGTCCACACGACCGACCAGATACCGAGCAACAACAGGGCAGCGAGAACAAAGTCACCCATTGTCACTTACTCCCCTTGCGCCTCACCCGTACCGCCTTGAGCGCCGCATCGAGATAGGCAGCGGTTTCCCACATCACTGGATGCCACGCATGAGCGGCAGGCGAGAGAATCAAATCCGGTGCGGGATCGAGCTGTAAAGAGAGTATGCTATGCCCCTTCTCTCGCAACGCATCGAGGCGGGCGTGCTCGATGGTGGGATCAATGTAGATGACGAGCGGCTTCACTCTACTTCTTCTCCACCCACAGCGCCGTCAACACCGCGACAAGACCGCCTACAAAGACCAGTACAGCCGCAAGTGCTGGTGTCAGTATCATCGCTGAATCTCCCGTATCAAGTGTTTCGTCTTCCCATACAGCCCTTGCAACCCCCGCACATCGCTCTCACAGCGACGAATCATCGTGGGCATATGCGTCTTGGGGTCCGCCAACACCTTATTCCACACCTCCGCACTGACCCCAATCTTCTGCTCGGGCGTGCCGGCCCATAACAGCAGATGCCCCTGCGACCGCCGCGCAGTCAACAGGTTGAACTTGAGCACATAGTACATATCGACATGGTGCCGTTGTAACAAGGGAGGCGAGCCCGCCTGCAACAACCGGGTGTTGAGCATTTTAACATCGAAGCCTTTGCCAAAGTAGCTAACCCAACACGCCGCCGTATCAAGGTCCGCCTTGGCCGCCAACACCACAGCCGCATCGTCCCCAGGCTGTTCCACCGCGTAGCTCACCGGCTGCTTACCCCACCGCTTGACCGAGACGACCAGCACACTGTTGTAGTCACCACGAAGACCCGTCGCCTCGATATCGACAAACGCGAGTTCTCCGGCCTTCTCGGCTAGCCGGAGGAAGAGTTGGGCGTCGAGTTGCATCAGGCCCGCACTTCCTCATACTTGACAAGCGTCGCTCCAAGATGCTTGGCAAGAAATACGTCTTTGGGTGGCCAGCTCTGGCACTCCTCCTCCCAAAACTCTCGCATACTCTCCGTCCACGTTACCTCACTATCGCGGGCTGAGCCTCCAAACCTCACGACCATCGCGGCCTGTGAGTTTCGCATGGCCACATCATACGCCCGTCTGTATGCCCTCAGCGCGTTCTCGAGCATCGTTTCCGTAATCTCATGATCGGCCTGAACGAGCGCCTCGACCCCGTAGTCACTATAGTCTCCTTCAGTCAACAAATAGAGCATACCTAGACACTCCTCCGCGAACCATCCGCATGAATGATCGTATATTCAGCTGGGAACCGCGCCTTAAAGCCGTTGACTTCAACGATACGCTCGACCACCTGTCTCACCGCGGGCAACGCCTCGTCTACCTTCTCGACCGGTACGGCAAACGTGCCGCTATCGTGCTTGGTCTTCACCAGTGAGGCATAGGGGAGCACATGTTTCACCTCGATACAGGTCGTATTCAGCAGCCCCGACACTGATCCTTGCATCGGGTGATTCTTGGCCTCGCGCTTCACAGCTTCCCGACTCCCACAGATCATTCGCCGCCGTCCATCATAGGCTCGTGAGACGACGAACGCCTCACCACTCGCCCCCGTGCGGATTGAGGCATCGATCTGCCGCCAGTATTGAGCCACAGCCGGATGCGCGGCAAAGAATCGGGCGGCCATCTGTACGAGCTGGTGTTTGTCGAGACCCAATGCCATCGCGCCCGAGGTGTCACTCGCCGGCAGCCCTCCATAGCTCAGCTTGAGGATGTACCGCTTGGCGAAGTCGCGGTACATCTTGGGTGGTGGATCAAGCCCCGAGAGATCACGCGCGTAGATCGTATAGGGATCAACCCCATTGCTGAATGCGGCCATCATCGGCTCGTCACCCGAGAGGTAGGCGAGGAATCGTGGCTCAGCTTGCTTCCAGTCCCACTCGATCCACGCCTCACCCTCATCGGGAATGATAAGGTCTTCGAGGTCTTTGGGGAACTGCTGAAGCGGCGGGTTGACAATGCTCCACCGCCCCGAGGCTTGTGCGTGGATGCGGAACTCGGGGTAGATGCGCCTATCCACTTATGGCAGCCAAGCCGGCACAGAAGCGGCTTCGCCAGCAATGGGGGCTTTCATGGTAGCATTCGGCAGTCCCTCATAGCAAACTCCCACAGCGCCCGCATACCCGCATACCGCTTGCAGGCACGGGCGGGTTGGGTAATCTAGACATCTCGGAATACCTTGCCCCAGCGCTGCTTGCTTCCCAACGGCTGATCGGTCCGTCGCCCCTTGCGCCATGAATGATTCCAATTGCCTCCTGATGTTGTGCCTTCGAGTGCCCAACCCGCCGCCTTCAGCGACGTGCCCGGCTCGCTACCGAGAATGTAGGTTTGAATGCGGTCAAAGCCCATCTCGCGGGCGACACGAGCGGCTACACCACAGAGAGCAGAACAGGCATTTGCGGTGCCGTCTGTAACAAGCCTAGTCACTTCAGCAATATGATACTGGTCCAGTTCTCGTGACACAGGCCGACCCACAATCACGGCACCGACAAGTCTACCAGTATCGTCTTCAAGGCCGAGACTAAAGCGGTGTCCAACTACAGGTTTATGATGCCGATGCAACTTCTCTACAAGAGCGTTAGCCTGTTTGAGTGTAAGCGGTACAATCCTCATCTACCGATTCCATGTCCGGTTCATACGGCATAGTTCATTCGCTTCATGCTGCCAGAAAAGCATCCACATCGTACCACACAGGTATCCCCAACTCCTCAGCACGGCGCACTTTGCCATCAGCGCCTAATGACTCTCCCGCTAACCGCACAACAGCCTCACAGTGCTCAATCCATTGCAAGTCTAAGTATATCCAATCTTCGTATGGGCGGGGGAAAACAAGGTGCCAAAAGTGGGTGAGGTGCGGTATGTAGGGGCTGTGGCCCCGGTCAAGAAGCCTGTTGGCAACCTCTAAAGCTCTACGGACGTTAACCGCAACATCGCCTTTGGTGTAGGGACCTGCAATATAGACACGCATGTTAAATGTCTCCGCCTCATCCGCACAGTGCTCGGTAGGCATCCTGCCACTCAGTGCTCTCTCCCAACCACTCCCCTGTCCGCAGCGGCAGTTCATACACGACGACGTGCCAAAAGTAATAGCAGAAGAGGTTCATAGCTATTCATACAGCTTGTTGGGGTAGGTATACCACGAACTGCTTATCGGCATGGCTCGATGTAGTGTGAGAGTGCCTGCTGCGCGGCGGCATAGTTGATCCGTGCCTCGATCAACGGATGCTCCCCCTCGCCCACAATGGTCCGCAGCTTCACGATAGCCTCCTCATCAACAGTACGCCGCTTGGTCTGCCGCACTCGTTGCTCTGGCAGCCCCTCCACATCATAGAGCCACATTCCGAGTTGAGCCGGGGAACCGAGGTTAAAGGGCCATCCAGTATAAGCTCGGGCCAGAGACACGGCCTCCGCCTGTTTCGCCACGTATTCCACAGACGCCAAAGCCACCCGGGCCACATTGGTGCGAATACCTCGCTTCATACGGTCGAGAATGAGGGGGAGAAGTGGGAGGCTCTGAGCCCGATACACTCCCGCGCTTGGCGGGTCCGCATGGAGCTCTAACGTAAGAGCCTCCCACAACGAGATCGTATCGACCACATCACCGAGGTTGTGGGTAAGAAGATCACGATGCTTCGTCTTTGGGTGTTCTCCGTACACCGATGCCAAGAACTCTAAATCATGCGGCCAATCTGACCACAACGCCGCATGGGCCAGCATTGTATCATCAATGTGGAGATAGTCCTCGTAGGCGATCCCACACGCCTTCTCTAATACCGGGATATCGGCTACCGCATTCTGGAAGACGGTAGGGGTGTCAGCCACGAGAGCTTGGAGACGACGACAAACAGTCTCTCGGCGGTCGGACCATATATGGGGCCATTCCACCTGTAGCGCCTCTGCCATGCCCGGGAACCCGAGTCCAAGGAGAGTGAGATAGTGAGTGTCCCGGTTAAACTCGGTGTCAATGACAATGTAGGAAGCTTGGTGCGCCGTTTCAAACCAGGCATGCATTCTCCCTGTATCGGTGGTATATACGTGACTCGGTGGAAGGAACTTGGGCCACGTCCCGTCAAGATAGCGTCGTACCTTCCGCCAGTCGCGCAGCGCCAGCATGTCAAGGGCGATGCGACTAAGCCCTCGATCCTTCCCTTTGATGCCCTCATTTCGACTGGAGAGGTGAAGCGTGGCGAGGGTAGTCAATTGAGATTTCGTGTAGCCAGAATAAGCCTCTCGGCCAACCCGCCCCAAACAGGATGTTGTTCGGTTCTTACTATCGCATATACGAGGTGTCTTATAAAGTGCGCGTGGTCGGGCGCCGTCAGCCGTGGAAGGCTTTCGATCATGTCTTGACTGAGTGGTACATCACACCAGTTTCCGGGGAACTCCTCTTCGGTAAACACAATGCTCCGAAGACGAGCGACAATCTCTTCCTTCCACTGACAGCACTTATAGCAATCATGATCCGGCCCGCGCAGCGCCGATAAGACGGCGGCTTCATTCCATTTGCCTTTCTTCAACCACTGTGTCTGCCATTCTTTACGCACCAAGAAACCCCCTCCACTCCGTCACCTTGCCACTCTGCCCCATCGCCCGCCACGCTAGCCCGCCCTGTGCAACCACCAATCGAGTCGTGGAAGGGGGCCTAAAGTGAGCCGCCTGACAATGCTGGATCGCCTTCGTGAGTGCCGGCTCAGGCGGCAGATCGTTACTATTCTGCCACCGGCACCGCAGCACATTGCCCAGCGACACGTTCACTCCCCGCTCGAGCCCGGCCTCGGGGAAGTATCGTTGCATCATCACTTGACCCGTCTTCCCGACGAAGGGACGACCTTCACGGCACTCATCCACCCCGGGGTTCTGCCCGAGCACGAACACTTCGCTGCCGTCAACGATCTCATCGGGCACAAAAGGCTGTGCCCCCGTCTGGTACATCGAGCATCCTTGGCAAGCGGGGACATCACGAACCTTCAGGATGGCCGGCCGCTGCTGATTCATTCACTCGGCGATGGACGAGATGCGCCACGCATGGGGCTCAACCCCGGGGCAGTTCGGGCACGGCCAATTAACCGGCAGCGGGCAGACTCTTCCTGCATACGTGCCGAAACATTCCCACAGGACATGACACTTCGTGCAGCGGTGGGTCATTCGAGTCGATCCTCTCCATAATGACAACACGTTCCAGGCGCGTGTGCGACACAGCAGGCTACCGATGTACGCCTAATGCCGAAGAGGCCGCGGCACGCTGGACATCTGTACGTAGTGACGTATGGAGGAAAGTATGGACTCATCGCACCGCGGTGACCGCGTCCAACCAGTTTCGTGCGGCATACCCGCGCGCCTCGTCCGCATCGGTCCGACGAATGCGGTAGCGCAACCGTGTCATCATCGCCGCATCGAGTGTCTCGTTGAACGGTAGACCGACCGTGCCCGTGTGCTTTGCCAGCTGTGCAGCTATGCGCGACACCATATGGGGTTTCCCGTCGTCCTTGAGAATGCCCGGCGCCGCATCAAAGAAATACTGCCGCGTCCGCCCCGCCACCTCGTAGAGTTCGGCCGTCACGCGAGCCACTCGCTTGCCGAACAACACTCCCGCCTTCTCGCTCTCCACGAGTTGCGGTTTGTAGCTCAACACCACACCCTCATAGGTGCCGGTGGGGATAAGATTCTCTTCCTCGGCCGCCTGGACATCCGCGGCGGTGACGGCGTCCCAATCTTGATCGAGTGTACTCAACGTGACTCCTCCTCGTCCCTCTTTGCATCCACATACGCATCAAACGCATCATACGCATCTTCCATTATGTCACTGAGCCGCTCAAGCCGTTCCGCCGTCTTCTCCTCTGAATCAAACGGCGGCAACCCGGCCTTCTTGAGCAACTTATTGAGATCAGCCAACGCCTTCTTGCTCGTCATCATCGTTCTCCCCTGTTAAGCCGTTTGAGCCATTGATGGGGCGTTAGGGGGCTCCCCAGTTCATGCAGCAACGCACTGCGGTTTACGTGGATCATCGCCCCCCTAACGACCTCACGGGGGTCGTCACGCCCCGCTACTACGGAATCAGTAGTTTCTCCAGCGCGCTCCAGTCCTGTGGCACCGTGACCGGCAACCGCTTGGCAATCTCTAGCGGCATCTTCGCCCCGCACCCCCATACCTTCCCAAGCGGCTGTGTCTGCCACTTGTATTGGGCCGATGGCCCCGAGCCTTCCCGGCTGGCATAGAGCACCACGGCGAACTCTCCCATTACGAGCTTTGCCGCCTTGCCGGGGAGTTCGGGGAAGATGTGCTTGCTCGTATCCTTGTCCTTAGCGTCGGGATCGTCTTTCTCTAGCCCGTCCCAGCAGGTCAGCACCACATACTCGACGGTCGAGAGCAGGACCTTCTCGACATAGCCGAAGAAGAGTGTCCCGGCCGTCCCGTACTTCTTGGGCTCGAAGTCCTCGCCCCGAGCCTTCGCTCCTCCTGTGGCCACATTGAGGCAAACATCGTAGAGTTTATGGAGCCCGTCGCCCGCGAAGGTGCGAATAGGGCCGTACTTGCCGCCAAGGGCCTCAAAGGTCAGCTTGCTCACCTCTGCCAGCACGCCCACCCAGTTCACGGTCGCGGCAGGATCAGGCGCGTCCCACACAAACGCCCGCACACCCTCACCCTGGGGCACCGAGGTAATGCCCTTCTCGCCAGGATACGACACCACAATCATCGGCTTCGGCCACGTCCGTAGGCTCGTGGTTTTCCCGCTGTTCGGCGGACCGTTGACGAGCACGCGACGGGCGCGTGTCTCCCAGACCGTATTCACATCGGTCTGCTCGATGAAGGGCATCTAATGCGGCCTCCACGCAATGATAGGCGCGTTAGCAAACGATCCTCCACACTTCCACCCTTCGCAGCCGATCAAATCATGCTCTGGAACATGGGCACCAAACGCCGAGCTATATTCGAGATCTTCATTACGGGCCAGCAGTTCTCCACCACACCGCGGGCACTTAATGATTGCATCGATATTGATATCCTCAATCTTGATACTCGAGGCCCACCACTTGAAGGGCATTTAGAACGGCACCCTATCAATGGTATCCAACGCCTCATCGATCTCCTCAAGCAACTCGTCTATTCCATCATCCTCTGTACGAGGGTGAAGCGCCATATAGAGATTATGCGCTTCGTCGTAGGTGAGCTGGATAAGAAGGTGAGGCGCTTCGATGCTGACGATCGTGACTTTCATGTTGATCCCCCGTCCGTTACCCATCGTGGTCGCTTGACCTTCATCATCTCCCCCGCTGCACGTAGTCAGCCTTCATGCGCTCGGGGTCAAGATGGTGCTGAAAACATGCCGTGGCGTACTCACACTCTCCGAACGCATCCGCATGTTGACTCGCCATCCCGACCACCCGCTCATCAGCATCTTCCATCGCCATCAACCCCCACCGTTGTTCGGCGCTTTCAACCCACCACTGCATCATCTTTGGATGTACCTCAAAGGGGTACAACTGCACTCGAAATGGTTCCGCCACGATGAGGCAGATGTAGTAATGATCAGCCTTGAGTTCCCAGCAGTAGTGAAGAAGCTGCCACGACATCCGCCACCGCGAGACTTCCCGCTCCTCATAGTCACGCTTCAGGGACAACTTCGTCTTATAGTCAAGCGGTGTCGGGCCACGTCCATCATCAACCACCAAGTCAGGCCGCGCAACCCCCGAAGGCAGCCGCTCCTCTATGCCGAGAATAGGCCACCCTGAAGGAATCGGATCGTGAGCGATATATTTCTCTACGAGTTTAAACGCGCGCTCAGGAACGGCCTCGTATTGACTTCGATCCCACGGCTCAACCCGACGTCCTGCATCCTCAATCTCACTCCAGAGATGCCCCTCAGCATAGGTTCGTGCGACACTGGCCGGCACGACCCCGTTGATGTTTCCGCCCGCCCGCATCGTGTTGTGTTGAGCCACCCCCACCGCAAACGCCTGCCCTAAAATTGCGGCTAGATCGCGCTTGCCAGCGACCTTGGTGACCCAGCGGTCACGATACCGGAGCTGCCTCTTCATCGGGCAGACCGCATAGAGATCCGTTTGCGAGGGGCTGTAGATCATACACCTATCCGTACACGAGCCGGGGGCGGTGTGGCATCTATTTTCGTGCCACAATAGCGGCGTCTGATGTACGGATACCATGGAGGTATCTGTGTGCTCATCTCGTGGGAGGATCTCGCGGCGGAGCCCCTTGACAACACACCGTTTCTTGTCACGCCGTATGTCCCACGAGAGGGCATTGTGTTGCTGCATGGGAAGTATTCAACCGGCAAATCACCGCTCACCTGGGAGTTAGCCCGGTGTGTCGGCGAGGGGCTCCCGTTCTTCGGGCACGAGACCGCCCAAGGTCGAGTCGTCTACATCGATGTAGACACTCCACGATCCTTGATCAAGGCGCGGATTCGTGGTATTCCTGTCGCTCAGCATGTGTGGTGGGCGTTCCCCGGGGCTTTTCCGCCGAACAGTGCCATCGCAGACTATGCGCGGCTGGTTAGCCCTAACCTCGTGATTATTAACACCTTACGAAAGGTGCATCACGCGAACGACATTGAGTCGTCTGCGGCCACCGCCGTCTACGGGCGGTTTCAGCGGCTTTTCCCCGAGGCCGCCCTGTTGTTTGTCCACCACGACCGCAAAGACTCAACCCACCCGAATGCCCACGTCAATGAAGACGAGGCGTTCGCCGGCACCCAAGCGTGGATCAATGATGCCCAGGTGGCGCTCCATATCGTCAAGCACGGCAGCTCCTACACGGTGAAGCACACCAAATCACAGGTAAGCGACTTAGTTGAGCCCTTCTCGTTTCAGTTGAACGAGGCCGGCCATGTGGTACCGGCGCTCCACGGCCGTCTCGCCGCACTCTGGCCCACCTTGCCGCCCGACGAGAGTAAAACCGCGAAGGTCCGCCGGGCTGCCGAGGCTCTCGGGGTTAGCGAGCGAGCGGTGTGGGCCCACCTCGTCTAACCCCTTGATTCTATTAACTGCAATGCCTCTACCGCAGATACGAACCACACACCCCAAAAACCCACGCCAATTTGACATTTGGGGGCCTACTGAAGGGGGGCTCCAACTGGTGCAGGAAGGTCTAACATGCTGATTCTACTAACTGTTCTGATCCGCACTGTAACCCTATAAGAGTATATAGGTGCTTCAGTGATGGTGATTGGAGGAGCCGAGATGCCGCGTGGAGCGGTCCGATGACCCCCGCCGACCTCGCCACACTCTATGCACAACGTCGTGTCGCGTGGATCGAACACGCCCGCGAGCGCGGGGCCAAAAACTACGCCGATGCGGAAGATGCCGTCCATGACGCGATCGTCATGCTACTCGAAAGCCCCCCAACCAACGATTCACTCGAACTGCCTCCACTTCCCGGCCAAACCCGCCCCCGTGGACTCATTCCCAACCTCATTCGCCGTGCGGCTGATCGGGTGCGGATCCAAGAGCATCGTCGTGGCATCGTCCATGAAGACCGCGCCCACCAGCCTGATACGCCCTCCCGTGACACCGTAGCCACCACCATCGCCGTCCAGCGAGCTGTAGAGACGGCTGGGGCGGCTGTGGGGGTTGAACCTTGGACGATCTGGCGTGGACTCGTAGCGGGAGAAACAACCCGTGAGCTTGCTGGGGGGCTTGACTGGGCGACTGCAGCTCGGCAACTCCGGCGAGCTAAGAATCGTCTGGCTATACTGCTGGCCCCGTTCGATTGGAAAAAAGATGCCACAAAACCCCTGTCTGGCGTACGGATAGGATGAAGGCACCCGTCTAGCCGTCACCCCCGGACCGTTCCACCACTAGGTGTATTACTTGTGCCGAGATGCGTAGGCTAGACAGGCTATTCATCTATTTCCTCCAGAAAGGAAGTTACTTTGTCAAAGAATCCCGAACCTTGGGAACCTTGGCCGATTGCCCCTCTCATCGACTCATAAGCACAGATGCCTCGCCGTAAAGTCGCCTACCACGCCCGCGCGCTCCCTCCCGGTGTACAGGATGCCGTCACAGCACTCGCTCTCGATGGTTCGATGCCTCCCTCAGAGATCGCTACCCGCTTCCAAATCGACCCCCTGACCGTGCGGAAACTCGCGCGGGCGGTCGAGAATATCGACCCCGCGCACGTTGCGACCCTCAAGCGCGCCCTGCCGTCGATCTTAACGATGCTGGGGGCTGCTCATGGGCTTGAGGCGCTCAGTCGCGTTCACAGTGACCCGGCTATGTCCCTCAAGAGCACGGTGGGTGCGAAATTCGCCATGGAAGCCGCTCGGCTCAGTCAACCTCAGTCTGAGCAGCCGGGCGTGCAGATTCTCGCGGTGATTCAGTCGCTCAACGTTCGGCCGAGTGCGCCCTCGCTGGAGTCGCTTAACGCGGCCGAGATTGAGACGGCCGAGTTCGTCGCTCAGGCCGGTGAAGACTTACCCCCCGACGCGGAGAGTGCCATGTGCCAGATTGACACGGTCGACTGATTCAGACTGACGATGCGCTACCGGGGAGGGACCAAACATGATGGGTGTCAAGAAGGGCGGATAATCGGTCGAGGATATCCAGGAGACGGGTGGCATCGCAAGGCCATTCCGTTTTACACTGTTCGCAAACGCTCATGTCCATGTCGCGTTGCCAATCGGTTGATGCGTGATGCCTTGCCCGCAGCATAGCAAGATCAGCAGGAGTCATTACCGGCAAGATTCCAACGGCCATTACTCGCCCTCCGGCAATTGAGGCACCGTCTGACTCGTCCCTTCATGAGCACACCGCCGTTCAGCACACCAAATCGAGACAATCTCCTCAATGAGCCGTGTCGGAGCCATAGGGGGGGCATAGCGAGCAGCGATCTCGACAATCATCGTCGTATCACTATCTGACAGGTTCCGTCGCGTGGGAGAAGACCCCTCAAGACCGATATAGAGCGTACGGATACGACGGTTCATGCTGACTCCTCCTGTTGGGCCTGACGTGCCAAGGCGGTAAGGTCAAGGGGGATTTGGGCAACGTGGGCGGCGTAGACGGCGGCGTAGGCGGCGCGGGCGGCGACGGCGGCGTAGGCGGCGTAGGCGGCGTAGGCGGCATCGGCGGCGGCGGCGTAGGCGGCGGCGGCGTAGGCATCGGCGGCGGCGTCGGCGTCGGCGGCGTCGGTGGCGCGGGCGGCGGCGGCTGAACGATCTTGACCGCTTAGCCACCTTTCGGCCCAATCTCTGAACTGCGGTTGGTGCTCCACCCACAGTGCCACCAGAATACTCCACCGTACCATAGCAGCCAGTGAGAACACGGGTAACGCCACCTCACGGATTGTCGTGCCGGCCTTACAACCCGACTTCAACCCATGATCGTGCAACTGCTCACCTTCGGGTACAAACTCCCACAGCCGCGGCGTCAAAAACGCGGCTCCTATTGGATTCATCAGCACCGCAAGTTCGGGTGAGTCGTAGTAGTGAATCCACCCATCTGAACATAGATTCTGTCCATCTCCCGCCGCGGCATGGCGCACTCCCGGGCCCCATTGCGTCCCTCCATACGTGCGGCCCTTCGCATCGGTCAGCTTGTATTTCATGCGAGTTCCCCCTTGACTAACTGATCCACCGCCGCATCGATGATCTTAGCCAATGCGGGATAGACTTCAGCCGCCAGTTTCGCCTCGCCGAGTACGATTGACCCGAGATCATCGAGGTTCAGGGTGACTTGCTCGCTCGTGACCGTGCCCTCTTGGACGTGCGTATAGCCTACCGTGACACACGGGCTCATGGTCGTCTCCTCCATTGTGTGTGTGTGCGAGAAAGGGAAGTGTAGCCTAGTCTTGGACGTTCCGCTCCGCTTCGGCCTGGATTGCACGTCTGGTGTCGGTCTCACGTATCCCGTCCGTGTCGCACCAATGATCGACTAATGCGGCGAGGCGGGCTTTGGTCCGGGGTCCGCTGGCGCGCCACCACTCTAGTGCGAGACGCGCCTGTGGACTCATGCTGGGAACGACCGCCGCACATATGCCTTTCATGCTCTCCTCCTCCAACAGTACCGTCCGTTTGGGTTACAGGCAAAGGCCGTGAACAGCCACGCAAGCACGATGCGGCCGCAGGTTGGACACGTCATGATGCCGTCCCGAGCTGCCTCTGAGCCTCGGCCATCTGCCCGCCTGTCAGGGCCGCTTGGCGCCGTAGCACCTCCTGTTTGGCTGTCTCGTACTGGTTGGACAAGGCTCGCATCTTCAGCATGGCCTTGACGTACCCGGCTACTTTACGACTCTTAGGCTGATCGGCACTCATCACATTCCACCTCGTCCTCCTCAGGTTCTTCGCACTCGCACACGTTGGAACGCCGACCGCAACCCTGGCAGTAGTGACGGTGGCGCCAGTCAGGTTCGGGTGAGTCATAGAACGGACCGCCGTTAACCACTATGTCCCTCCTCGCTCAGCACTAGGCCGTGCCCAGCTCGTCCGTAGCTCGGCGAGCCACAGCCGCAGCACGCGACGGTGGATGCTGGGGCGGTCGGTGTAGCGGTAGCGTTCGGCAAGGTGCAAAACACGGCAGACGTGGGCATGCTTTTGCCGTTTCCCGTTGCTTTTCAGTCGGTTGTAGTGTCCATCGCGTCTGCACGGTTGGCAGTCAACCGGCCTCCGATCATACGCCCCATTCACCTTGACCAGTGCGTTCCACTTCCGCGGCGGTAGGCAGACCAAGTGGACGCGCCCCTGACAGGAGCAGCTGAGAACACGCTGAGGCCCTGGGACGGTGTGTACGGCCGCAACCACGACGGGCGCCTTGAGAATGACGCCGAGTTTGGTCGCCGCCTTGCGACGGGCCGCGTAAGCCTTTGCCCAGAGCTGTCGGGCGTCAGGTGGCAGCTCGCGGGGATACGTGGCAAGCCACGGTGCCAGCTCGCGCCACGGGTCGCGCAGCTTCGGGTGCGGAATGTCTGGGCGACAGACGATGTGCTCGGAGCCGGTGCAGGCGCAGTTCATGGCTGCTGCTGTGGCTGCATGAGGCTCCGACTATATGCCTCGGCGTGTGCGCGGGAGTCACACAGCTGTGATGGGTCCGGATCGAGGCGCTCGCCGGCGTGGCCCCGCACAGTCACACCGAAGATTGGCTGTCCGTTGAACCCAAGCCCCTCCGACAGCTCAGCCCATCCCTTGTCGAGTTTGACGTAGCCCAGTACCTCGGGGGTCATGAAGTTCCGGCCGGAAAAGACACCGCGAGGTGGCCGCATACGCTGATTCATCACAACAGCCCCATGCCTAGCAGTACGGCGGTTAGGGCGATCGTCATAGCCAGTGCCCAGACGGCCCACCACTCAGTGCGGCGGTCGGCTGGCTGATTGTCGAGTACTTCATGGACGGGTGGAGTCCAGCCTGACCAGTCCCGCTTGTCGAGCGTGTACGGGCCTTTCATGACTGATCCTCCCGTCTCACAATGTAGACATGCCCCGTGCGCCCGTCGGGCTGTCCCAAGCCACCATAGGGACGTAGCTGGATGGTCAGACGCCCGCACGTCACACGGTAGCCTTCCCGGCGCCACGCGCGTGCCTGGGCATCACGCTCCCGCTTGGCTGCCGCGTTGGTTGGATAGTCAACGTTGCCCCAGTAGTGACGTTCCATAGTCTACCTCCATCCGGGCCCTTGTTACGATTTGTCTCCCCGACCGGCATCGCAACAACTTTGGCAACGTCGGCGACCGCTTGGGGAGCTGCAATAGCGATCTGTCTGCCGTCCACAATAGCCACACTCACGGGTGCCGACGCTACACGCGATCCCGTGTGTGTGCTTCCGTGATCTCACCGTACTGGTGGTTTCTGGGTACTTGTTGTCCATATGCGACCCTCCGTTACCTCAGTACCCTGCAATCCTCCTACCAAACATGACCTGCCGGGCCTGTTCTATCAATCCACATAGTTACAGGCTTTCTATTCCCATATGAGACAATAACACCGTATCCAGTGACCATAATTGTCGGCACGGTGCCGTAGATTGTCACATTACTTGACGCTCGACAGAGGGATGAGGCATGAGAGCCTGGAACGTTGAACTTGCCATCTGTGACGACCTCGTCATCGTCAACGCAACGCGCAAAGCTACCAAGATTATCGACGAGGGATACTTCGTCTCGCTCGAAGAGGCATTCAACGCGATCAAGGATGCGCTGGATGATGCTCGTGAATGGTACTGACTTGCTTCCTGCCCCAATATCTGAGTGTCCTCGACTCACATCTTCCTCTATATGTACAATATTGATACACTCTCGACTGTTAGTGTACTGTTTCTGACATCTAGTTGACACAATAGACTCTTATCGGACTCTATGCAGTATTAGTGTATGATATTAGGTAGTTATACGATGCTATCATACTACCGATGCCTCAGAGGTATAATAGGGTAGTCAATGCTCTCAGGTACTCGAGGCTACTCGATGCTGTTCGCCTCGCCTGCAAATAGTGTACCAATCTGTCAATGCTGATCGGTAGATAGCCGCTCCCCTCCCCTGGCACCCCCTCGGTACGGTGCTATCTCTCCCACCTTTCAGCATGTAAAGCCTCGTCTTGCACGATTCGTTATGCAGGCCATCAGTGCCGATCGAAAGGGCTCGTCTCGATATGAGTGGGTTACCTCTGTGGACTCCCCAATCTCAGTTGGCTCTCTATGACGCACTGGGCTACCAGCGCGGTCATCCTGAGCAAGATCGGTTCCTTCTCGACTGGGAGCATCGGCTCCATGTCGTGATCTGCCCGAGGCGGTCCAGCAAGAGCTACACGGCAGCCAAGAAGGCACTCCCCATTGTGTTGGGTCGAGAAGCCCTCCCAGATGGGAGTGGTCCCAAGCCCACTCGCACCTGGATCGTGGGCCCCACCTACGAGCTAGCCGAGAAAGAGTTTCGCTACTTGTGGGACGACTTGATGCGCGTCGGGCCGAAACTGGGCTGGCCCAAGCCTGTGCTGGCGCGGGACTCGAAGAAGGGCGGCGACCTCTTCATTCTCACCGCGTGGGGCAGCACGATCGTGGGCAAGTCGGCTGACAAGCCCCAGTCGCTGCTCGGGGAAGAAGTCGATTGCCTCATCATGGCCGAGGCCGCGACCATGCCGGCCGATGTGTGGTTCCGCTACCTCGAACCCACCCTCGCTACGACTCGGGGCTATGCCATCTTCCCGACCACCCCCGATGCCGGCGCCCTCTGGCTCCACGAACTCTGGCTCAAAGGGTTGGCGGGGGATGAACCCTCGTTAGCCTCCTATACCTGGCCGGTTACCGGGAACCCGATTTACCCGGTGGCCGAGTTTGACGAGAAACGCCGCTTCTATGGCGAGGCCCACCCGGTCTTCCAAGAGCAGTATCTTGGGAAGTGGGTGTTCTACTCGGGAACCGTCTATGGGCACGACTTTGACCCCGCCCGCAACATCCGTGACGCCTTTACGATCCCACCCGAGTGGCGACGTATCCGTGGGATCGACTTTGGCTATCGAGACCCATTTGTGTGTCTCTGGTTTGCCGTTGCCGAAGACTCGCTTGAACACCACACCCAGAAGGGCGAGTTGATCCTCTACCGCGAGTATTACCAGGCGGGTCGAGCGATGGCTGAGCACGCCGAGATCATCAAGCGGCTCACCGGGGACGAGAAGGTCCTCTATACCGTCGCCGATGAGTCAGAGGCCCAAAGCATTGTCGATCTTCGCCGATTCGGTGTCCCGGCATTCCCCAGCAACCGCGACCGCCGAGCTGGGCGATTACTGGTGGGTAACGCCTTTCGTAGTGGGAAACTCACCCTACTTCGGGGCGCTTGTCCCAAGACCGTGAGCGAGCTGGCGTTCTATCGCTGGGACCGAGATCGAGACAAGGAGGGTGCAAAGGAATTGACGATTGGGGACGATCACGCGATGGACGCCATGCGCTATGCGGTAATGAGCCGTCCACAGCCGCGCACCCTCGTGAACCGTACCCCTAAGGGCTCCTTTGCCTACGAGATGCAGCTTCAGAAGCTTGAGCGTGACCGGGCCGTGTGGCCGACGATGGTACGCTAGGTGGCCACTCGGGTCCGTCTCAGCGAGGATCGAGTCAACCGCTATCGAGATAGCCTGACTCTTGCCCACCAGCAGTTTGATGCCGAGGCCCGCCCCAAGATCGAACTCATGACGAAGTATTTCAAGGGGGATCAGTGGCCGGCGGTCGGCAAAGATGCCTCAATTCCGCGTGTCGTCGCCAATTTGCTGTTTGCCGATATCAAAGTCATGCTGCCCGTGTTGGCCCTTCGCAACCCCAAGGTGTTCGTCAAGCCGGTGGGAGCCACGGTGACCGTGCCCATGCCGGGCCCGAATGGCAAACCCGTGCCCACGGCGGCCCAGCTCATCAACGGCAAACCCGTTCCCGCTCTTGCCGCCGCGCACGCCAAAGAGAATCTGATTAACTGGCGGTGGCGCGACCTCAGGATCAACAAGCAGGTTCGGCGCTGCCTCGTCGACTCGCTTCTCGCCCCGTTCGGCATCATGAAGCTCGGCTACACGCTGAAGACCGAGAAGGTCGTGGCTGAGACCGATGAGGCTGAACTACTTGAGGTCAATGAGGCAATCAAGGGCGACTCGCCCTTTGCGGTACGGTGGAGCCCACTTGACTTCCGTGTGGACCCCGAGGCCCGCTACCCCGATCTCAGTGATGCGGGGTGGATTGCCTTTGGCTGGCTTGCCCGGCTTGACGATATCAAGCGGAACCCGCGCTACAAGAACACCCGCGACCTCAAGGCCACGATTGGCATGAAGACCGACTACACCGGGGTCGGCGGGCCCATGCGCCAATATGACAAGGTGCGCGGGCGCGATGAAGACTTCATGCGGGTGCAGATGTGGGAAATGTGGGACAAGCGCGAAGGAAAGCTTGTCACGCTCGCTGATGACCACGAGAAGGTCCTTCAGTTTGACGATTGGCCGCTGAAGAGTGAGAGTTTCCCCGCCGAGACGCTCGCCTTCACCGAACACCCCGATTGTCTCTACGGTCCACCCGACCTCTATCAGATCATCTACCAGCAGGACGCCTACAACGAGTTGTCCTCGATGATCCTCAATCACGTCAAGCGGTTCCTCCGTAAGTATGTGGCCTCGCGTGGAGCGTTTGATGAGAAAGAGATGGCGAAACTCGTGGCACCGGTCGATGGGGTGGTGATCGAGTCCGATGCGAAACTCACCGAGTCGATCATTCCCGTGCCCGATGCCGCGATCCCGGTCGATTGGTGGCAGGCGCGGGGCAACTACCGGGAGGATCACGACCGCATCTCCGGCATTGCCGACTTCATCCGCGGCGTAGCCGAGAAGGTGGATACAGCCACCGAAGCCTCGTTGCTCCAATCCAACCTCAATGTGCGGACCAACGATAGCCGCGATATCGTGGAAGACTTTGCCGAGCGGGTGTCGAAACAGCTCCTAGCGATCGACGCCCAGACGGTTGATATCCCCAAGGTGATCCCGGTGATCGGGCCGGATGGCGCGTTGGCGTTGGGACAATTTCTTCGGGTGCAGACCCGAGAAACCCTGCTCGCCGAGACCGATATCGAGGTGGAGATCGGCTCCATGCAGCCGATCAGCGAGATCATCAAGAAGCAGGATGTCCTCCAGGTGTTCCAGCTGCTTCGGAATGACCCGCTGGTCGATCAGTTCGCGCTCCGCAAGCAGCTCACCGATGCCTACAAGAGCACCATCCCGGGGCTCGACCGGCTGTTCATCGAGCGGGACGTGTTCCAGCAGGTGAGCCAGTACCTTCAGGCTCAACAGGGCTCAACCGGACCCGAGGCGCCCAAGGTCAGCATTAGCCTCAAGGGCGATCTCTCGCCCACGCTCGCGGCGGACCTGGCTGACGGGCAGCTTGGGGGCGACACCTCGGGCCACCCGCCAGCCCCACTCCCGCCACCGCCCGCTACGGCCGGAGGCAAAGCGCCTCCACGGCCCCCCGCCCAAGCCCCGAGCCCGCCTCGTACTCCCCCGATGGCTCCGCTAGGCCGCCGGCCGGGACGGGGCGGACCGCCACCGCTCCAGGTGCCGGGGACGGGTGAGGTGTAAATGCCCATCTACGAATATGCGTGCCCCGGCTGTCACCTACAGATTGAGGTACTGCGGGCCCACAATGCCACCCACCATGAACTCTGCCGATGTGGCACGCTAATGAAGCGACTGATCTCAATGCCCGCCACCACCATGGCTGAATTGACTCCCTACTATGATGACGGGCTTGGAGTGCGTGTGGAGTCGCGGCAGTTTCGCCGTCGTTACGCTAAAGATCGCGGATTGGAGCCAGTCGGATGATGCACCGAAACCCTGCTTTGAGCGCCTTCCTCGCCCAGACGCCCGCGAATGAGGGTGGTCAACCCATAACCGCCCTACCCGCCATGCCGCAGGG
>C687J35021_10000221_pt1 | contig 43295 bp, 77 predicted proteins | sample RifCSPhighO2_12_FD_35021 | JGI IMG/M metagenome (IMG submission 35021) | reverse complement strand
GCAATAGCGTTATCTATGGCAAAGAAAAAGAAAAAGCCTAATTATTGACATCTTATAAACGAAATGTTATAAATTAGGCAATCAGCAAATCTGGCTGGTCAAGTTACCCGATTAAGAAGGGGTAAGGAGGCCAGCTATTTTTTATGGCCTCCGCAGAGATCCTTCCGAACTCACACTTCGGAACAGTTGAAGGGAGGTGAATAAATTATGGCAGACCCAAAAGGAGAAGAGAAAGTGGCTGAAGAATCTACAACAACAGTTGAACCAACCCCAGTAAAAGTAGGGGATAAAGAATACACACAAGAAGAGTTGTCAAAACTCGTAGGTTTAGGTGAAACCGCTAATGAGTATGAAACTAAATGGAACCGCCCAATAGGAGAGTTTTACCCCGACTACACTCAAAAATCCCAAAGACTGGCAGAGTTGGAGAAAGCCGAGAAAGTAAGGCAAGATGCAGAACTTTCAAAAAAACAGGAAGAGGGAACTCTTAGTAGAGAAGAACAGCGAGAGATTGCCCGACAGGAGGCTAAAGAGTTAGGGTTAATGACGGATGATGTTTTTGATACTAAAGTAAACGAGAGGGTTGAGCAAATCCTTAGCGGAAGAGAGCTATTACAAAGATCGGAAGGTCTTTTGGCTTCGGCTGGTAAAGACGGAAAACCAACAACTTCTGTTGATAAATTATTAGGTTATATGAAAGACGAGGGAATTAGAAATCCAGAAGCAGCATATAAGTTAATGTTTGAAAAAGAGCTAGATGCTTGGAAAGCAGATAAAGTCAACGGCATTAAAGAGCCAGGTATGACAACTCAGGAAACGTCAACAGCAGGGGCAAAAATACCACCGCCTCCTCCAACAATTACAAAAGAAACTCTATCAGGTGCTATTAACGCATCATTGACAAGAGGAGGAAGGGGGTGAAAAAAAAATTATGGCACAATTACTTTTAAGTGATGTCACGGCGACATTAAAAGAAGTTCTATTGCCTTATGTTAGAGATAATTTCCCGAAGGAAACCATTCTTCTGGATCAGATGAAGCGAAATGCTCGTGTGACTCCTATGAACGATGAGTTTATTGCTCCAGTCTATACTACAAGACACGGAGGTGTAGCTAACTTGGCTAATGACGGTTCAAACGTTATAAGTTCAGGTGGAAGGGATACTTCCAGAGCTACAGTACCTGTTGAAATAGTAACAGGAGCACTAAATATCTCAAAACTGACAATAGACGCATCCAAAAGCAACGCTTTAGCAGTCCAAAACAATCTACAGGCTCAAACTGAGACTTTAACCAGCGATTTCGCAAGGCAAGTCAACAGACAGCTGTATAATGATGGCGTAGGTGTTGTCTCGATGGTAAGGGAGACAGGTGGATCAGTTGGAACAGGAACTATAGCAGTCGAAGCTATCAACGCATCAATAGATGATGCTAGAACAGTTGACTGGTATGGAACTATCAACGGAGACATTTCTCCAGTTAAATATTTTGCAATAGATCAGATTATAGGTGTAGGTACAGCAGGAGCAGCAGACGGTACAATTACGGCGCTAACAGGAACTTCAATAGTTTCTGGAGCACCTTCAGCAATCGTTACAGCAGCAAATGACTCAATCTACATTCAGGACGGATCAGGAGCAGGTGCAGGTACTTCCGAATTACTCGGAATAAGAGCAGCTCTCTCATCTACGACTGGAACAAATACCTATGCAGGTCTAGCAAGAAACGTAACGGGATGGACTCCCCAGTTCGGTTCAGTATCTGAATCTCTTAGTATTAGGAGTATGCAGAACACTTATACCGCAGCAAGAGAATACGCAGGAAAAAGAGACTTAATTATCATTTTGGTCAACAAGACTCTCTATAATAAATATGGAGACCTCTTGACCGCTATGAGAAGAACAGTTAATGAAAGCGATCTTTTGGCAGGTTGGACAGGACTAGAGTTTGCAGCAGGAGCAGGAAGAGTAGGAGTATTTTTAGATTATGACGTACCAGATGGTGAAGTTATATTCTTAAATCTTGATACTTGGACTATTGCTCAGGTTTCCGACATTGACTGGATGGAAAATCCAGGCGGTGAAGGCGGTGGACTATTGAGGCTTCAGAACACAATTCAGTATCAGGCAGTAATGCACTGGTTCGTGAATACACTGTGTTACAATCCAGCAGGAAACGGCAAACAGACACGCAAAACCCAGTAGTGCTTTTGGGTGATTTGAGCATTGTTAACGGATACCGAAGTTAAAGTGACTTGAGGGAGACCGTTCAAATCACCACATACCTGCGTCTAAGGTTGGGCAGACTTGAGGCGCAGATATGTATGAAAACAAAACCAGGACTTATTAGTCCTCAAGATTGGGAGTTTATGGAAGTAAATCCGTATGGAGATGCGGGTTTTGACCCAGAACACAATAAGAGGGTTATTAAGGATACTATTAAGAAACAAGATGCAAAGTACAGAAAGCAGAAGAGGGACTTCTCTGAAAAGACAAGAGAGAGAACTCAGGCTGCTGGTATGTTTTTACAAAATTTAACTCAAGGGGAAGGATTAAATGCCCAAGAGTATTTTGGAAGACGGGAATTAGCACGCCTCAGAGGCGAGGAGGTTTTGGAAAGGCTTTCAGCTAACCCCGTCTTAATTGAAAAACTAAAGAAAAGACTTGGAGGAGGGCAACCATTATAGTGTGCCTAGAAAGAATAAAAATGCGGGAGGAAGAAGGTTTGATACTAGGATAACTCCCAGAGAAAAAATTATGCTATTACGATATTTAAGAAATCTGAGAGGGGGTGGACAAAAATAATAAAATATGGCTATTAAAAGTTTATTACCAGGAATGCAAATTAACAACCTTAGAGTTGATCCATTATCTGAAATAAGAAACGCTGGTATTATTACCAACGGTTCAGTTATTTGGACAAAAGCAGTTGCAGACACAGACTATAACACTTTTGCAGAACAGGTTGGATGGGATGTTATAACTAACACCGTTCAAGCTGGAGTTGACAAAACAAGGAATGACCGTAACGATTACGTTATGGTTGTACCTCAAGATGCAAATGCAGTTTACAGCTTAGGGACTGCGCTAGATCTTAACAAAGATAGAGTCCATCTTTTAGGAGTAGGTTATGGAGGAGCTCAACAAAGCTACCAGACAACTATCCGAGGTGGATATGGAACTGTACCTGATACACAAGTATTAGATGTAACAGGTGACGGTTGTGAAATTGCAGGACTTAGGTTCTTAGGAACTTTGGGAACTAATGGAGGAGGCACTATGAGTAATGGTGTTGCTTTCATTAGAGGACTTCAGTTGTGGTCACACAACTGTACCTTTGAAGACTCAACTGACATTTGGGGAACACCCCCAGTTGTTAGAGGAGGAGGAACAGCAGCTCACGATGCACGTTTTGATGATTGTTTCTTTGTTCAATCGGGAACAGGAAACATTGAAGCGGCAGCTAATTCAGCTCTCGTAATTGGAGGTGACGGAAATAAGAGATGGGATTTCAATGATTGCCAATTCTCTATGACTGCAGGTTCAACTACGGAAACAATGTTCACAATGGGAACAGGCGCAACAGTAAGAACCACCCTTAGAAGGTGTGAGTTTAGAATGGTAAATGGAACAGCTTTTGCACAAACGTCAGCAATAAGAGGTTCTATTACTGCCAACAATCCAGTTATCTGTATAGATAATTCAGCTGTTGGTTTCACACAACAGGGAACAGATCCTAATGTTTGGAAGATTCCAGCATTATCAGGAACAAGAGCCTTGATCTATGATCCAGGTCTTGCTATAGGTACAGCGGCATTGGTCGCAGCCTAAAATTACTTCTTGACTTAAAAAGTCATGGAGAGTACGATTTAACCGACTGGGGAAACCTGGTCGGTTATCGTAATGGATAAAATTCAAGGTGTCTTCTGGACAGGAAAAGCAGAAAGAAATTATCTAGGCCACATAATGAACGAGATCTATAAAGAAAAGGTCTATTTTCCTATCCTCGGCGGCAGAGAAAATTTAACTATAGTAGATATTGGTGCTAATATAGGAATTACCTCATACTATTTCTCTCAATTCGCAAAGCGGGTTATAAGCGTTGAACCTGCCTCAGAACATTATAAGTGTTTAACCAAGATGATTAAGTTTAACGGACTTACCAACATAAAACCTATTAAGAAAGCTCTTTATATGCAAGAAGGCAAATTTCCCTTATATAAAAACTCATTAAATAAAACAATGAATTCTCTTTATCAGTTTGTATCAGACGGGAAGATAGACTTAGAAGAGGTGGAAACTATTACGATTGATAAGTTATTTGAAGAAGAAGAAATTGATGTGTGTCATTTTCTAAAGCTGGATATTGAAGGTACTGAGGGGGAGATTATTTGCTCAGAAAGTTTTACGAAAGTAGCTCCTAAAATTCAGGCTATGTTAATAGAAACTCACGTTTGGGCTGATAGGAACTCTCATCAATTAGAAGAAAGCTTAAAGAAGAATGGATTTAAAATAGAACATTTAAAGACTGATGCAAACATAATTATCGCAAACAGATGATTACCAGATATAGCTATAAGTTTAAGAAAGACGGAAAAGACCAAGTTGTTGAAATGTTTTCTCCTATGGGTGAAAAAATCACTAAGGATATGGTTGGAGAGATCTTTGCTCAAGATCAATATAAAGTGGGATTGGATCATCTAAAGAGTGTTAAAGACGGAGTAGTGCTGGATATAGGAGGAAACATTGGTTTATCCGCAATTTATTTTAAAGATTATGCCACTCAAATTTACGCCGTAGAACCAACCTCTGAAACCTTCCAAGCTCTTCTTGAAAACACTAGAGAATTTTCCAACATTAAACCATTCAAGCTGGCAATAATGAATGAGAATGGGCCAGCTAATATTCATATTAACGATAGCGGATTAGTACCAGATTCAATTTTTGGTAATAGTCCCCGCAGGGAAACTGTACAAGGTCAGACTATTGAGAAGTTTATGACGGATCAGGAGATAGAACATATCGACCTATTAAAAATAGATACTGAAGGAGCAGAATACGCTATTTTTCCTTCTATGGCTTTTGAAAGGATGGCTCCTAAAATAGACGTAATTATAGGAGAAGCACACCAATTCGGGAATGTTATGCCAGCTTATATCCCTTTAATTTTAAAGGATTATGGTTATAAGTTTGAGTGGCTGCCTATTGATAATTATTTTAAATTTTTCATTTATAAAGATAAATCAGGCAAAGAAAAGAGATATCAACATCAGATGCAAACGATTTTTCACGCATGGCGATAGACGAATTGAGGCAAAAGTATAAGGATGACAGGTTTTGGGATGAGGTATTTAACGGAGAATATGCCGAGATGATGGATCTTCCAAACCCTAAAGTTCTAATAGATATTGGTGCCTTGAGTGGTGAGGTAGGTTGGTGGTTTTACGATAAGGTAGAAAAAATCTATGCAATAGAACCTCACGGAGATAGTTTCAAAGAACTGGTAAAAAACATTAACGATTATGATAAAGACTACAAATTTAGAGCTTATAACATAGCTTTAGGAGCAGAAGATACTTATAGAAAACTTGAAATTAAGAATAGAGGAGGACACGTATTAGCTTCAGAACCTAGAGAATTTGAAGCGGTAGAGGTTCAAACCTTACCCAGTTTTCTTACTAGACATAAAATTGACAAGTGTGATATAGTCAAATTTGATGTGGAAGGAGCTGAGGGAGAGATCTTCAAAAGTTTTGACCAGATAGCTCCCAAGATAAGAATGGTAATAGGTGAAACTCACGACCATTGGTTAGATTTTTTATTTGATACTTTCAAAAACTGTGGTTTCAATATAACTGTGCGGAATAAAATAATAATTGGGAGGAGAAATGATTAATCCAGCTCCAGGATACATATTAGCCGAACAATACGAAGAAGACACCTCAATTACTTCCAGCGGTCTATACAGACCAGAAACAGCCAAAGACAAACCTATCAAAAGTAAAGTAATTTCTGTTGGTGGTATTTTAAAAGATGGTGATAAAACTTGGTATCCTCCTAATTTAAGTGCGGGAGATATCTTTTATCACCAAAAATGGGCAACCCAAGATTTTGAAGAAGATGGTAAAAAGTTGAAATTTGTTAAATTTAGCGATGTGATGGGTATATGGCAAAATTCTTAAAATCAGTCCTTAAAGACGAAGAAGCCCGAACTAAAATGCTAAAGGGTATGAACCTGCTTGCTGATGCAGTTGGTAGTACGCTTGGGCCAAGAAGCCGTAATGTAGCTGTAGATAAAGTCCCAGACCAGGATGTACCCCCCCTTATTTTACACGACGGGGTTTCTGTAGCTAAATCAATCAATCTTCCTGATCCCCACGAAGATATGGGAGCAAGACTTTTAAAAGGGGCTTCTTTAAAAACAAACGAGAAAGCGGGGGACGGCACGACAGGTTCAACCATTATCGCCCAGTCTTTAGTGAATGAAGCGTTTAAACAAATAGCTGCAGGAGTCAATCCAATGGTACTCAAAAAAGAGATAGAAGAAGCATTAAAAGGGGTATTGGAAGAACTTAAATCTTTATCAATTCCTGTAACAACCGAAGATTATGCTAAGGTAGCATCTATCTCAGCAGGGGATGAAGAAATTGGTAAGCTGGTGGCTGAAGTGATTGAGAAGGTGGGTAAAGAAGGCGTTACTACTATTGAGGAGGGTAAAAGCTTTGAAACAACCATTGAATATAAAGAGGGAATGACTATAGATAGAGGCTATCTTTCTCCCTATTTTGTAACAAACAAAGCCACAGTTGAAGGAACGGTGGAAGATCCTTTTATTCTCCTAACAGATAAAAAAATAAATTATTCACATGAGATTATGCCTTTCCTTGAGGCTTTTGTTAAAGCAGGACATAAAAACCTGGTTATTTTTGCAGGAGAAGTTGTGGAAGAAGGATTAGCTACTTTAGTAATAAATCGCATACGGGGTATTTTAAACGTAATGGCAGTTCAAGCTCCTGCTTTTGGAGGCAGAAGAGTAGATGAGTTAGAAGATATAGCTTCATTTACGGGAGGACAGGTTATTTTGGAGGAAAGCGGAAGAACTATAGCTGAAGTTCAAATTGAGGAACTGGGAAAAGCTAAAAAGATAACCTCAGACAGAGATACAACGAAGATATTTGAAGGCAGCGGAGATACTGCAAAAAGGATTAAAGAGTTAAAAGAACAAATCAAAATAGCAAATTCACCTTACGATACCGAGATAAAACACAATAGGGTAGCTAATTTATCAGGTAAAATTGCAGTAATCTCGGTAGGTGGTTTAACCGAGGTAGAGATTTCAGAGAAAAAAGAAAGGGTAATTGATGCAGTTTCAGCTACTAAGTCAGCTATAGAAGAGGGAATAGTTGCAGGTGGAGAAGTAACTCTTCTTCAGCTTGCTTCTAATTGTAAAAACCTTGTATTGGCTAATGCTTTAAATGCTCCTTTTAAGAAACTGATAGAAAATAGTGGACTTGATTATGCGGATGTTAAAGGGAAAATAGGTGCTTATCCTTCAGGAATTGATGTAACAGACGGACAAGTTAAAGATTTACTTAAAGCGGGAATAATTGATCCTGCCCTAGTAGTTAAGTCTGCTATTCAAAATGCGGTATCGGTAGCTACAATGTTTATGACAACCAATTATATAGTTGCGGATTATTTCAAAGATGAATAAAATACTTTTCATTCCAGCAGATAGTAAGAATAGACCTTTAGCTGAAAACTTAATTAAATCTATCAGGAAGTTTCATTCAGAGGAAGAATTACCTATTAAGATAATAGATGAGCAAATAGCAACCGAGTATGATGACCAGAACTTCTGGTATCGTGCAGCTCCACTTGTAGCCTCAACTTTGATTAAAGACTATGATTTAGTTATTAAAATGGACGCAGACCAATTAGTTCTTGGCCCTTTAGATGAGTTGTTTAATTTTGTAGGAGATGTTGGAGTGGTGTTAAATGACCCAACTTATCCTATTGGTGTCTGGGATATTAAAACTCCTGACTATTATAATAACGGCTTGGTAGTAATGCGTAATAAAGAGTTTGTTGGGCATTGGAAAAGATTATGTCAATCTTCTCATTTTCTTAATTATCAGTTTAGAGAGCAGGATATCCTAAATCTTCTCTGCTCTGATTATTTTAATTATCAAGTTAATTGTTTAGACGGGGATAAGATTTATGGAGAATGGGCTAAGTCTCAATGGGTAAAGGCTAAAATGAAAGACGGAAAAGTTCTGCTTCCTGAAAATAAAGAGTTAAGAGTTATACATTGGGGCGGGGGACAAGGTGCTCCAGATAAAGGAAAGTATCGTTTGCGTTTTCAGAAAGATGTAGTTGCTTACATAGATGGATTGTTAAAATGAATTATATTATTGACGTTCAAGGATATAACAAATCAAGAATAGATAAGAATGGAGATGAAAAATTAGATGATTGTGCTGTTATTAGGGTTCATGCTGATAGTGATAAAGAAGCCTTAGACAAAGCGGAGAAATTAATTGAGAAAAAATATTATCGGGTAAGCATAATAACTGAAACACATGAGGAAATAAATCAGGAAATGCAGATGGCACAAATGGAATTACAAGCAAAATTATTAAAAAATTTAAAATGAAAAATAAACGTAGGGATTTGCGTATATTGTGGAATACTAACGGATTAAACGGATATAGTGGTTATTCCACCTTTTCAAAAGATCTTCTTTTCCGCTTAGTTAAAGACGGGTGGAAGGTAGCAGTATCAGCAAATCATGGAGTACACGGTGGTACTATTCATTTTAAATACCCTGAAGAAGAGAATAAAGCTCTACAGGGTTTGAGTATTCTTCATTATCCTCTTATTGCAGACCCTTCAGGATCAGAGGGAATTTATTATCACTCATTAGACTTTGGTGCTCATGTTGTCTTTTCAATGCAGGATATATGGACACTTAACCCTCAATATCTTTCTCAAATGAGATATTGGATTCCTTATTTTCCAGTAGATAAAGAGCCAATTCCCTCTAATGTACTTGAGAAAGTCAAGTTTGCTTATAAGGCTATTACATTTTCTAAGTTTGGGCATGATACTCTTCAGAAAGAGGGGTATGTATCTGATCTTATTTTGGAAGGAACAGATACGGAAATCTTCAAACCTTTAGATCAGCAGGCAGTAAGAAAGGAATTAGGTATTCCACATGATGCTTTCCTATTTGTAATGATAGCGGCTAACAAAGAAAACCCCCCAAGAAAAGGTTTTCAGGAAGCTATGGAGGCTTTTAAAATGTTTCACGATAAACACCCCGAAGCAGCTATGTTGTTCTCTGTTCAACAGCAAACTCCTACGGGATTCCCCATTAAACCGTTTGCACAACACTTAGGTATCCAATTACAGACTTTCTTTACAGACGATTATTCGGCTATGTTTAAACCTTCTTCGGTTAAAATAAACAAACTTTATAATGCAGGAGATGTTCTTCTGTCCCCAAGTCAAACTGAAGGATTCGGACTAACTATAATAGAAGCTCAAGCCGCAGGAAAACCAGCTATAGTACAGCGTGGACAATCAATGCCAGAGTTAATAGTTGAGGGGAAAACAGGTTTTATAGCAGAGACTCTATATAAAAGATTTACCTCTGATCTTTCTTATGTCAATGTGGCTGACACAAAAAGCGTATATGAACAGATGGAAAAAGTATTTGCTTTAATTAAAAAGAACCCCAATAAGGTTAAAACCGATTGCAGAAACAATATTAAAGAAAATTTCAATATTGATACTCAAGTTAAAGAAAAATGGATTCCTTATTTAGAGGAACTTCAAAGTGAGATTATACCAACCAAAACACAGGCTAAATCCTCTATAGAAGCAACTTAACTTGACAAAACTTTAGTATTGGATTATATTTCAATTACCAGATTATACGGGCTGGCAAGAATTGCGAAGAAGAAGGCGACCAAGCCTTTTTTTTTATGCTTAACAAATCATCTGAGTATCATAGAAATCATAGATACGGTAAAATCTGGAAAGCAGTTTGGACAAGAGATGAAGGGAAATGTGTATTATGCTTTTCAAACAAAAATCTAGCCTTAGACCACATAATACCAGTATCAAAAGAGGGTAGAAGCACCTTAGATAACCTTAGAGTTCTTTGTCAATCTTGTAACACAACAGAGGGTCAGGCAGGAAGAGAGCTAAATTCAAGACTAGAAAAGCAAAGAAATTATTTGAGAACTTGGAGTAAGATAAATCCTGAATATTTTACAAAGAAATCAAGGGAATTTAGGGTAAACCATAAGGGATATTATAGAGAGATAAATCAAAAGCAAGAAAGATTTTATATGGAGGCAAGAATTTAAAATGGCCGAAGAAGATTACAAAGGATTAGACTTTCTACAAATTGACGACTTTCATATCGCAATAGTTAAACCTACAGCTTTTGACGGTGGGACTGTTGATGCAAGAGGTAATGATGGAGGAGCCAATGATCCTTTTACCCTCTTTAATGTAACAGGTGATGTATTAGTCAGAATCTTCGGAGTTTGTACGGTAACTCTTGATGGAGCAACAGCTACTATAGAAGTGGGTGTTACGGGAAATACAGCAGGATTAATTGCTCAAGAAACAGCCACAGATATTGATGCTAACGGAATTTATCTTTCTGCAACTCAAGTAATTGGAACGGTTCTTTTATCCTCAGTTACAGGGCCTTTTATCGTAATTAATGGATTAGATATTATTGAAACGGTGGCAACATCAGATATTACCGAAGGAAATATTTATTATGTGGCGTTATGGCGACCCCTCTCAAATGATGGGCTTGTTCAGCCAGCAATATAGAAAGGAGGAATATGGGATATAAAAACTTAGATTTTTTAAACATAGCAGGATTCCATGTGGCAGTAGTTAAACCTGTTGCTTTTACGGGTGGTACCGCTAACGCAAGAGGAGATAAAGATGGTACTCAATCTGCCTTTACTCTTTTTAATGTTACAGGAGATGTACTTGTTAGGATCTTTGGAGTGTGTACTGTTGATTTAGTAGGTGCGGCAACTCTTGAAGTGGGAGTGGCAGGAAATACAGCAGGACTAATTGCCCAAGTAGCTAATGCAACAACTGTTGACTTAAATGACATTTATAATGATGCAACACCAGCTGTGGGCGTGGATACGTTAGCAAGTGTTCTTGGGCCTTATGTTATTGTAAACGGGCTGAATATTATTGAAACTACGGCTGTGGCAGATATTACAGCAGGGAATATTTACTATGTTTGTCTTTGGAGACCCCTTAGCGATGATGGGTTTGTAGAGGCAGCAGTATGAGTGGAAGACTAGTTGATCTAAAAAGTCAGGGCGGTTTAGTAAATGTTAAACCTTCGGGCGGTTCATTTGATACAAAACCATTCGGATCAATGTTAGGTCAAAGTGAAGATGATGTAGTAGTTAGATTGTATGCAGGACAAATCATACAAGGTGGTTTTTTCTTCTTTTTGACTTATCCAGAAACAATAGTAACTCATTCTTAATATGGCAGCAGTTCTTATAAATCAGGGTACACAAACAACGATACAAACAGCAGCAGTCGGGGGAACCGAAACTGGGGTTGTTAGATTGGATGTTGGAAGTGGGACTGTAGCAGCAGAATTTGGCGGTACTGTTAGAGATGTTGCTAACCTTGCTAAGGGAACTATTACCGCTTTAGCTGCGGGGACAATAACAGCAGGTACTATTACTAATTTAGTGACTGGAACGATCAATTCTGTAGGAACTAATGTAGGAATAGGTACTTTAAGTAATGTGGGGGTTATCTATAATGCAGGTACAGTAGCGGCAATACAGACTGGAACAATAGGTTCAGTTGTGGCAGTTGGACAAATTCATAATGCAGGAACTCTCGCAGCATTATCGATTGGTACTATTTCAAAACTTCCTTCAGATGGAACACTTACCGCTTTGGCAGCAGGTACTATAACTGGAGGTACACTCACTAACTTAGTAAGTGGGACTATCAATGCTTTGGCAGCTGGAACTATAACTACAGGTACGGTATCTATGACTACAGGAACAGTAGTCCTTAATACAGGTACAATAACAACTATTGCTGCGGGTACACAGAACACTCTCGGAACAGTAGAAGTTGTAAACAACTTAGTAACTGGAACAATCGCAAGGCTTGCAACGGGTACTTTAGCTGAAGTTACTCTTGTACCTACCGTAACTACAGTTTCAAATTTAACTCAGGGAACTGTTAGAATGAGTTTAGGAACTTTAACTACAGGTACACTTCAAAACTTAGTTACGGGAACAATCAACTCAGTAGCTAATCTAGCTGCAGGAACAGTTCAGCTAAACTCCCGTCCTGTTACTTCTCTTCTTTCTTTTGGAACTTTAGGTACAGCAGGAGGTTCTTTCTTTGCAACTATCTCAGCCCTTTCGGGAGTAGGGACAAATCATTTTGTAACTGATGTAGATATTGTGATGGCTACTGGTACAGCTGATGTTAGGGTTCTTGCAGGAACGGCAATTCAGGGTACAGGAGTAATTGTGGCGGGATTCTTTCCAGCACCAGGGGGAGGAATTACAGCTAAATTTGAACCAGCTTTTGATGCGGGGGCAAATTCAATTATTGCTTATCACTTTGTAGGAGCTGGAACAGCATTTATAACCGTCAAGTATTTCAAAGCAGTTTAATATGAGAGTGAGGATAAACTTTTGGCAGCAATAGCAGGTTCAAATCTAACGGCTGGTGGATCAGGTACTGATGGTACCTCTTATACTACAGCTTCTATTGCACCTACAGGAAACCGATTGGTTCTTGCAGCAGTAGCAAGTGCTCGTGGCGCAGATCCTGCTACACCGACACTTTCAGGCGGAGGAATGACCACTTGGACTCTGGTTGAGTCGGTAGGAATTAATGGTTTCGTAAGACTGTCTGTTTTTAGATCGTTACAGGCTTCCCCAAGTTCAGGTACGCTTGGAATAAGTTTTGGTGCTGAAACTCAGGAGAGATGTACTTGGGCTATAATGGAACATACGAATGTGCTTACAAGCGGAGCAAATGGAGCAGACGCAATAAGACAAGCTGATAGTGCTGCTGCAGCAGATGCACTTACTATCTCAGTTACTTTGGCTGCATTTGGTGATGTTAATAATGCAACGTATGGAGCATTAATGAACCAAGACATTGGTGTTACTACAATAGCTCCAGGTACAGATTTTACAGAAATAAATGAGGTTGGTATTGATGATGCAGGAGTAGGACAATCTCTAGCAAGTGAGTTTAGAGCTGATAATGATACTACGGTGGACGGTTCAATGAACGCAGAGTGTTTCCATTTAGGAGTAGTAGGCATTGAAATAGTAAATGCCACACCTTCTTCCTCTGGAGCAGTAACGGGAAGAAGAATGTTATTAGGAGTAGGCCAATAATATGTTAATTCAAAATATAAACGATTTAGCACTAAACGCACCAAAGACATACCTTTCGGCTAATTTTACTGGTGGTGGTGGAACTTTGTCTGTTAAAAACTCAACAGGCTTTACTAACCAGTGGGCAATCCAAGTTGGTGAAACAGGTAATGAAACAACTGAAATAGCTCTGGGAACAGTTAGTGACATTGATACTCTTTTCTGTGCAGCTCTTAACTTTGACCATCCAGCCGACACTCCCGTGTACGCTATTAAATATAATCAGGTAGTCTTTGAAAGGTCAACTGCTGGAACAGCTGGCACAGCCTCTCCCTTAACTTCGGGAACTATAACCTATCAAGCAGATAATCAATATACGATATTTGATGATACTTCAGGTTCGGTTTCTTATGCTTATAAGACTCTTTATAGGAATTCGGCTCTTTCAGCTGAAACTACAGAATCGGATTGGATTACAATTACCCCTTCTTTTTACTCGCTGGCAGTTATCAGAGATAGAACTAAAGAGAAACTTTGGGATTCTTCATTTGTTAATGATACAGCAATAGATCAATGGACTAACGAATTTAAAGATAAACTAACTAACTTTGCAATTCAATCTAATGAAGATTATTCTTTGGGAACGGTTGATGTAGGATTTGGAACTGAAGGATTAGGAACAATCACAGTGGGAGATTTTAAACAGCCCAGACGAGTGTGGGTAACTTATAACGGAGCAGATTTCTACCAATCAACTAAACAAGATTCAAGTAATGTAATCCCAGGAGGAGTCTATAGTGTAACCCACCCTCTTCACAACTGGTTTGGTGATGACATTTTAACAATCAATCCAGGCGAGAATGGCGGCACAGCCAGAGTTATGTATTACAAACAAGGTACAGCTATGGTAAATGATACTGATGAGTTACCAAGATTTATGAGAGGTTATACGGATGGATTTGTAGAATATAATTTAATTCAAGCTCAATACAAAGATAGTAGGATTACTATGAGTAATAAGAAAGGAGCTGAATCAACTTTAGTAGGTGACTTCATAACTCAGCTTGCTCCGAGGGACAAAACTGGAGTAACTTACGTTCACCTAAATGAAGTGATTTCAGGGGACGATAATCTGTGACCACAGGCGTATATCGTTTAGGAGGATTAAATGTTGGAGTTAATCCTATGCTTCAAGAAGAAGGACAATTCCTTCAGTTAGTTAATGTTGACTCAGACCCTGTTGGGGTTAAAACAAAAAGACCTGGAATAGTTCAATACTTAGGTAGTGTAGATCAAGAAATTGTTAGGGGTCTTTTTAACTGGACAAGAAATAATGGAACTCAATTCTGGAATTACCGTTATTCAGGCTCCGTTCTTTATTATTCAACTCAAGGAACTGGAGCTTGGACAGCGTGTGGTGCAGGAACATTTGACGGCGGAACAATAATGGGTCATGCAGTCTTGGAAGATGTGATGATTGTTGGTGACGGAGTTAATCCAACTAAACATACTTCAGACGGCACTTCTTTTGGTACTACAGCAAGTGCTCCCATAGCTTCTTATTTTGAAGAATATCAAAACAGGATTTGGGCTGGCGGTACAGCAAGCAGTCTTTTCTACTCAACTACTGGGACTGCATCAAACTGGACAGCAGATTCTTCTTCTATCTCAATTCCAGGTGCAGGGAAGATCAATCAAGTTTTTAAGTTAGCAGATCGGTTAACTATTACAAAGAACTCAGGTGCAATTTTCAGATATGACGGAAACAACCTTGTAGATACAGCAACTAAACTTGGGCCAAGCTCATCTTATTCTTTAGGTCAAGTTGAAGACTATAGGTTCTGGCTAAATAGACTGGGAATATTTGGTTATGGCGGAGAAGCCCCGCAGATAGTTTCAAATCCAATCCAATCTTATATATATAACAACAAGGGAACATCTATAAGCGGAGAAGATTTTGATACTTCTCCTGCTGGAGTTTACAGATATAATTATTATGTTTCTGTAGGAGATATAGAAAATGAGTTTTCAGCTGACATAGTTGATAATGCAATTATCGTATATAATTATCAATTAAATGAACTTTCTGCTTATAGTTTTGTTGCTTCCAGGCAACCTAGAGCTTTCTTAACTTATAAAGATGCAGGAGGAAGTGATAGGTTTGTTTTCGGAGATGGTTCAGGGCTTTGTTGGACTTTTGGCGGGACAGCACTTTATGATATAGAAACACCTGATGATGTAGTTATTCCTATTACTGCGAAACTTGAGTATGTTTGGCATGGAAAAACCCTACTAGAGAAAAAGTTTAATTATATCCGATTACTTTTCAACCCTGGAATGGAAGGACAAATCCAGATTGCAGTAACTGATACCTTTTCAGAACCAGCAAGAAATTATGTCACGTTAGGTCAGGCAATAGACGGGATAGTAGAATTTCATTTTCCGTCAAGTTCAAGAGGAAGATTTTTATTTGTTAAGATAATTGACAGCTCCCGTACTTCAAGATTTGTTTTTTATGGAATGGAAATAGATTTTGATTTAATTAATCATGCTTAATAAATTTTTACAAGATGAAGATTCACTTGCTGTAAAAAGACCTCAAGTTATTAAAGGGGTTGATTTTGACAGACAATACGAAGTACAAAGCAGAAGCATAAGGGTATCTAACCTTGTTCAAAATAGTGACATAGGTACAGCAACTGGATCATTTGATACAGGAGCAAGTGTAACAGTTGATGTAGGTTATACAGATACAGACGGAGGGAGAGTATTTGTGTTACCTTTTGTTGCAGTTTATACTGGTACGGCAGCAGTAGCGGGGAACCAAATTTATCCCAGTTTTGGTACGGCAATAGCTAATGCGAAGTACGCAATTCATTCAGGCTTTGACTATCATGGGTGGAATGGAACTAAGTCTGCTTTTGCAATAAATATTGAAAACAACTCAGGAACTACCTCTTCCTTATTTGCAGTAGCCAGGCACAAAAAGATTTCATTTAGAAATGAGACGGAGAGTTTATCGTGAAAAAAAGAAGTATAGTTTTTTATGGTAATAAAGTATTTTTTAACGAAGGGATAAGTATGAGATTAAATACTGCTCCTTCAGAAACAGTTGATGTGAGTAATGCAACCGAGATTGAGATGAATGAATTGAGGCAAAACCCTAGAAGTAAACTTCTTGACAAGTTTAAAAAAATTGACAAAGGGGAGAAATTATAGTATGTTTTGTGTACCAATAAATTTGATTGGCATTTACGTTACAGGAGGCGGCATTTAGCCGTTTTTTTTATGCACAATTTTAATAAAGGCCTTCAGTTCAGAACCTGTTTAGGGTTAAATCCCGTTGATAGGAAGTATTATGCCTCCGAGTACGAAACTCTCTATAATATCGGAGTTTCAGGTGGTGGAAGAAATCCAGTTCAGGAATCAAGATTTAATGAATTAAAACAAGCAGGTTCCTATGGCAACCAGTTTGGGATAGAATCTCAGTCTGGGTCTTATCTTAATAATCCTTTGACTTCTGGAGAAACAGGAAACGTACTTGGTAATGCAGGTATGCCAGGAGGAGGAGGTAGTCTTTTAGATCAAGCCGAAGCATTAAGACAATTTAATATCCGTTCAACCGAACCCTCAAGAACAGCCTTAGAGGCAAGCAAGAATCCTCTAAGAGATAGATATAATAATTTACTTACTGAGTTGACCCGTAGAGAGAATGTTGAAACAGGACAAACCAATACGGCGCTTAGCAGAGAATATGGTAAGCGTGGTATTCCTCTTTCAAGCGGAGCTTTTGAACAAGATCTTCTTGGGAAAACGCAGGGCATTTCTCAGTATTATGGAGGACAGCGGGGCGGAGTAGCTAATGATCTTTCTCAACAGGAAAGTGGAATTAACCTGGCTATAGCGGATCTATTAAGTGGTAATCCAGAGGCCAGCGTCCAATCTGCTCTTTCAGCTTTAGCACAACAGGAAGCTCAACGCCAAAACGCTATTCAAAATGCCTTATCCCAAAGAGAATTTCAACTTTCTCAGCAAACAGCAGACAGGAATTATGAGATATCCAAACAAACCGATGCAAGCAAAAATTATCTAACAGTACCAGAGGGTAATTCAGTCTTTGATTTATCAACTCTACAGTCTATATTTAATAACCCCAAAACCTATAAAGGTACTTCAGGATCAGATGATTCTTATTAAATATGCCGATTATTAGAATAAACAAAGACGGAACAGTAAGAATAGCTCGTAAGAGTGGTGCTGATCCTATTGATGTTAAACCTGAAGATCTTGCAAATTATAATCCTACTTTAGTTAAAGATTATGTAGATTTTCTTGATGCACAGAAAAACCTGGAAGCTGGTGGATCAGGAGCATCAACTATAGCTGAGAGAAAAGTTGAAAGCACTCAGTCGGTATTAGATAATCTTTCCACTTTATATTATGGAAAAGAAGGTGAAAAATCTTTAGCTTTAACTGAGGAAGGAGCATTCCGTTTACCAGGCCAATTAAAAGGATTAGAAGCGAAAATAAAATCAGGTAAAGCAGATAGCATTGAAAAACGTATTTATGAATATAACAGATTAAAGCAAAGTAAGATGGCTTTTTTAGCTAAGGCGTATGGAGATACGGGAAACATCGCTTATCAGGAACAATTAAATGCTATTCAATCGTTACCCGATACAGGTACTACTCCTGGGGAAGCACTAACTTTATGGGATACTGCTTATTCTTCTACGGGTACCAAGCCTTCAAATAGAATTGAGAATGAATTTAAGAAAAATAACTATCAAAGACAATCTGATATTGCTAATGAAACAATAAATACAACTGCGGGAGGAGGAAATCAACCCCCGCAAGCTCCGCCTCAATCACAACTTCAACAAATACTTCAAGCTGGTAAACAGGCTATCCCCACTAATCCTCAGCAAGCTATGGGAGCAGGAAAGAATGTATTACAGGAATTATTTAAAGTTGCAGCTAAAGGAGCTATGCCGACTATTTCTTCCGCAGTTGATATAACTAGAAGTCCTGCTGGAAGGTTTATTTCTCCGACCACAAATCAGGCTTTTGATAGATTACTTCAAGGAAACCCTATTCCTGACCCAAAACAATTACCTGGAATAGGATTAGAAGCATTAGGATTACTTGGGGGAGGTTTTGGAGCTGCTAAATTAGCTCCAAAGATAGCAACAAAATTATTTCCTTTTTCTACTGGAACTAAATTAAGACCTGAATTAATTAAAAAAGCTACAGAAGCAGGAAAAGAAGTTGATTTATCTCCTATTTTAGGAAAGATTGATAAATGGGCAACTATAGCAAAAAAGGCTAATCCTACAGAAGCTAAAAGAGTAGATGAATTTGTAGAAGGAGCTAAGAAATTATATAAAGGAAAAGTAAAAGTTCCTGAAGCCATTAGCATTAGAGAGGAAGCAAATGCAGGATGGACTTCTGCTCAAAAAGTTGGTAAGACCCTAGAGGGTAGTTTTCAAAGATTTATTAGAGATAATCTTGACGAAGGAATTGAGAAAACTGCTCCAGGCTTTAAAAAAGCCTCAGAAATGATAGGTAAAGGATATAAAGTTACAAAACCTGAAGATCCAATTAAAAGAATATTAAAGAAAGGGGCTGGTTTTGCAACAGGAGCGGCGAGTGGAGCATTAATTGGTGGTTATTTATATAATAAACTTTTAAACAGATGATTTACTTTCCGTTTCGGCTCATCAAATAAACTATGAAAATTCCAATGATAGCTCCAAAAATAGCACCTTCCATACTAAATATCATACATAATGATTATATCAAACCCTATCAAGAAAGTCCAGTATGAGTAACAGTAATGATGAATTTAAGGGGACAACTAAAGAGGCAATAAGTGATCTCAAGAAAGAAGTTAAAGAGACAAAAGATGAGGTTCAATCTCTTAATAAAAGATTTTGGATAATACTGATTCTTTTAACAGTTGCAGTTATAGAAAGATTACCAACCTTAATAAATTTAGTGGGAGGATTTTAATATGCGTTTTCCTTTTAACGGATCATTTAGAATTACACAGAACTTTGGGGAAAACCCAGAGAATTATGCCCGTTTTGGATTAAAGGGACATAACGGAATTGATTTCGGTCTTTATACTGGCGTAGAAGTGGTTGCAACCCATTCGGGTAAGGTGTTGGAAGCCACCAACGACCCTTATGGATATGGACAGTACATTAAGATTGAGAATGATAATGAAGGTTCTTTATATGCACACCTTAAAGAATTTAAAGTTGTAGTAGGAGTTGAGGTATCTGAAGGACAAGTTTTAGGTATTTCAGATAATACGGGTAACTCTACTGCGCCTCATCTTCACTACGGATATTATACAAAACCAAGAGATAGAGCCAATGGATATTCAGGATATATTGACCCTTTACCATTTCTTACCCAAAAAGAAGAACCAAAACCTGATAATAATGTAAAGAAAGCTACCAGATTTGACCAGATCATCTCCTTTTCATACTCTGTCGGTCTGGTAGCTTCTGATAAAAGTGAGAACTATGTAGATAATGATGATCTTTTAAATGTAGTCAAAGGATTACACGATGAAACCAAAAGACAATCCAAACAAATAGAAGATTTAAGGAATGAAAATGAAAGTTTAAGAGTACAGTTATCAAATGCCTCTAATGTTCCTGTTCTTGAAGCTCCCGAAGAAGTGAAAACCGATGTTTCCCAGTTTTCCGTACTGGAACGCTTATCTAACTTTTTAAAGAAACTTGGATTTTAAATTTTGGGAAACACTGAATTAAAACTTGAAATAGAGAAGGAGAAAACTAGAAGAACGAGGCTTCAGCTAAAAGTTGAAGAGGTGAGAGACAGTAGGTGGGGTAAGTATGGTGTAATGGGGGCGATGATCTTACTAATGGCAACAATTTTAATTAGTTTACTATTACGATGAGGGGGTGAGATGAATATGACAGATTTATTAGTTAGGGCGGTTTTGGCAGTAGTTACAGTCTGGTTTGTCCAGTTAGTGCTTGCCGAACTCTCAATTCAGGATAATGCTAAGAAAATCATCTTTTTAGTTGTACTTTTCTTATCAATTCTTTTCTTAGTATCAGGAAATACATTATTATTTTTTATTTAAAGGAGGTGAGTTAGATGGAATCAGAAAAATGGAGAATAAATGAACAGGAGCTTAAAAGAGTTCTTAGAAACGCTGTTATCTTTCTCGCACCAGTATTAGTAACACTTTTGACAATGTTACAGCAGGGAATAACGGAATGGAATTTATATATATACGCTTTTGAAGTCTGGGCGGTGGGAGTCGCTTTAGATTTCTTGAGGAAATTTTCAGCAGGAAAATAAAAGGGGGTGATGAAAATTGAAAGAACAATTAAGGAATATAGCCTTAGCAACAACAATAGCCTTTTCGGGTGCTGGTGCTGTGGGTGGAACGACCCTCGGTCAAAGCGAAGCAGAGGCTGACGGACGGCAACAATCCACGGAAGTAATGGAGGAGCTTAATGTTGCTCCTTTTTTAGAGGCAATCAGGGAAAGGATTGATTATGATGCAGAGCCAAAATTCTTCAAACAAATGGAACAAAGAGCAAAAACAGATTCCGACAAATACTTTACCAGAACGGAAACGCCTGACGGATACTCTATAGCATATTATCCAGATGGTCTTACGGGAGATATTCAAATGCAATATATACATTCTTTGTCTAACGGCGTAGGAAATGATGTAAACGGAGTTCCAGCAGGAGTGAACTACTTTATGAGGCATGATGAAGTTACACTTGAACTGGGAAAAGACGGCACACTTAATGGGAATAACGGAATTGATTTGTTTAACTTTGAGGAGATAAAAGCAAACCTTGAGAATTATTATAATGAGTCTAAGATCTTAGCGGATAGTGAGTGGGTAGAAGTGGATGCAAACCCCGCATCTCCTGCAGTTGTATTTAAACAATTTAAAGACGATAAAGACAATTATATCTGGGGAGGTACACAAAGGGGATATATGACACATATCCATCAAGTAATTGAAATACCCAGAATAGGGACTGACGAGGTAGTAAATTAATGGGGATAGAACAACGACACTTCTCTGCGGAGGAAAGACATAGTTTATATTTCTCTCTTTTTAAGGGAGGAGTTGTGCGTCAATCAGCTTTATTTAGTCAAAGCCCTGAGATGAGGCCGACAATAGACGTATTAATAGACTCGGGACTTTTGCAGCAGCAAGTGATAGATGAGGGAGAAGATTATATTTTAACAATGGATCAAACCTATTATGATAGAAAAACTTCACAGGAGTAAACCAGATAGATTACCCGATATGCCTCAGGAAATTGAGGAGAGTATTCAAGTTGACCCAAGACCCCAGGAATTTGCAGGCTTTGTAGATAGAAACAGAACCTATGTTGATTTAATAAGCGGAAAAGATGTAAATTACATAATTCTCAGAGAAGAGTCCCCAGGTTATTTAAGAAGTCTTATGGCAACAGGAACGCTTGAGATAGACGGTAATATAGCAAGACTTCCTACCGTTCAGAAACAAATCAAAGAAGCAGAAGAAAGAGCCAGGCTTTACAATATGCCAAAGATTGAACCTAAAGAGGGTAGGAGTTGGATGGATATACTAAGGAGAAAGAATACAAAGAGGGTGGTGTCGGGTGAAACAAGAACTGGACAAAAATAGATATGAGGATAAAGACGTACATAACTTAGTTACCTATGACACCGTACTGGCGGTGCAAAGGGAAGCAAGGATTGTATTGGATAAGAAAAAGAAAAAGGAACAATTAACACTTGAAAGAGCAGGGGAAATAGAAAAACTGACAGTAGATGAGCAAACTATGAGAGTTTTTAAAGGGATAGAAAGAGGAGTAGTTATGGAGTTGGCACAGGCTGGATTAGGAGATTTAATAAAAGATATTTCTGATAAATATAATGGAGAGAGATAAGAGAGGAAGAATTATAAGTACGAGGAGTATGGAAACTCCACCAACAGAATTACTGTTACCAATAGCAGATGACTCAACCCCCCCAGAACTTGACTTCAACCACACACCTCAGCAACTACCCACTTTTCAGGAATATTTAGGCTCTCTGATAGAAAGACAGGCAAACATAAAGGAGAGATCAAGATCTTCGGAATTTGCAACGATAGATATAAAAACCGATGCACCTATAGGACTTGTCTTATCCTCTGATTGGCACATCGGAGCAAAGGGAACTGATTATGGTCTTTTTCAAAGGCATATGCAAATGATTCAAGAAGAGCCCAATGCTTACCTCGCAGCACTTTCAAATACAATAGACGGTTATATCTGGTCTGATGGAATATGGGAAGAAATAGAACACATTGAAGCTCAAATGGAAATAGCAAGAACTTTTGGAAGAGAGTGGAAAGATAAGTTGGTGGCAGTTGTAGGATCAAGATGTCATGACTGGACTAAAGCAAAAGGCGGTATCTCTCCTCAAGAAATGGCTTTTAGAGAAAATGTAGATGAGGGTATGCCTTTCTTTTCTAATGGCGGGGTATTAAACATGAGGGTAAATGGTATTGATAACGATTTTGCCTTGCTTCATAAATCAAGATTTCACTCATCATTAAACGTTACTAACCCTAATAAAAGAGTCCACGATTTAAGGTATCCCGCTAAATTTATAGCAATAGGACATCACCACGTTGCTTCGGTTGAGGATACTTATAGATGGGAAGGACCATATCAGAAAGAGTTGGCTTTAATCAGAACGGGTACTTATAAGATAGATGATAGTTGGTCTCAAAGCGAGGGATTTGGACACGGACAAAAAGGTTCTCCAATGGTAGTTATGAGGCACGATTCTCCTGACTATATGGTGTTTAAGAAAATGGAACATGGAATGATGGTTTTAAAAATGCTAAGACAACACCCTGAGTTCTGGGGGGAATTTGTAGAAGCGGATGTTGTTAGGGTTGAGCCTAAAGTTGCCTGACGTTCCGACAGTTTTCTAAGAAAGTAACCCAACGCATATTAGAAATTTCATAGCCCAGATCGGAATTGATGCGGTCAATAGAAGGGGTAAGTTTGCGGGAATATTGAGATTGTTCCCATAAATCAAACAATGTTAAAAAATTATTATTATTCAAAGACCAATTATAAAACTCTTGACGAGGCAATAAATATTTTCCTTTATAAAGGTAATATTTTGTTTTCTGTATTCCTGTTACACGGGATTGCATATTTCTGTAAGCTCTCATTAAAAAACCTTTTTGGGTTTTTTCATAGCGTTTTGTCACTGCGTTATTTGTTAGCTTACGCCTTTTTCGTTGATAAATTATTCCACGAGCTAAAATCCTTTTTTTATTTTTTAAGTAGTATAGATGATTTGATATCTTTCTATCTCTCATATAGATATTGTACTAAAAATCACGATATTAGTCAACACACTTACGAAACTAATAGAAAATGAGAAGAGGACATCTCAAGTACTATCAATTCTTAGAAGAGATCGCAGATATCCATGAAAAAAAGAATGGGGATTATGCAACCGTAGAAGACCCCCTCTCAAACTTGAGACAGTGTGAACGTTTAGGAGTACCTTCCTACATAGGAACACTTATAAGAATGACTGATAAATTCTCACGCTTAGAACAACTTATAAACAAAGAGCCTGATGTGGTAGGAGAAAGCGTAAGTGATACCCTAAATGATATAGCTAACTATGCGCTTTTAGCAAGAATATTGTGGGAGGAAAAAAAGTGAAGGAACTTTGGGAACATCACCAACACATAGTAACTAACACTCCCAAGCGGAGTGTGTACTGGGGATTGCATAAAACCACAGAGGAAGCACAGGAATGGGAAGTAACAGATCCTGACATAAACGAAGATCAATTTTTAGAGGAGGGAGCTGATGTAGTAATAGCGTGGATCACTGCTATGAAGTCCGCAGGATATTCCTATGAAGTAGCAATAGAGGCGATAAGGTTAAAAATGAACGTAGTGATAAATAGAGTATTAGATGCTGATTCTCTTAGTAAAACTAAAGGTATGGAGTTTGATGAAGCATACCAAAAAGTAAAGCTCTTTAACCTGAATGATGAGTTAGAATCCTAAACAGTATCTGTTGGAGTTTCTACTTCTTCTGTTTCTTCAACTGCATCAGAAGTTTCCTCTGCTGGTGCATCTGTCTTTGGTTCTGGATCTGGATCGTACATAATATTTGTCCCTCCTTTCTTTTTAATTTTAATTGGTAGAAACGATAATTGCAATACCTCTTGACATTAAGAAAAAAAAGGTGTTTAATATATATACGTCCACTTAATGTGGCACTCCTACGCGAAGGGGAGTATAAAGCTAAGAGTTAAACTAACAACCAGTTTTTAAGTGTGCGGAGGCAACTTCGCAAGAGTTTAACTCCCGCACTTAAGGACTGGTTTTTAAATGAGAAGATCACATAATTGTTCAAGATGCCTCAAGAGAATATTCCATCCAGGTCAGTATTGTGGGAGCTGTTGGATCAAGGTCGGAAGAAAAGAATGGAAAGATAAATTCAATATTCGGGATAGAGCTGTCTGAAAAGACGACCTGTGGTAAGAGCAAAGACTAAGTGGGGCGAAACAAACCATTCCCACCCCTAAGTCAATATTCACAAGGATGCTGAAAATGGCAATCGGAATAGTAAAGCTCTGGTAGATAATAACTTATAAGAGAAGCTGAAGTAGTGGCTATTTATATAGTTATTTTAATCAGTGGAAATACACATAACACAATCATCAAACTTCTTATTAACTATTCTGTGATAATTATGTTTACTTCTTAATTTACGGATAGTGGAATGTTCATATTTGTTTTGCCACCTTTGGTATTTAGTTGTTTGTCGGTATAGCTTCATCAAATAAGGATCTAGTTTTCTTTTTCTTAGAGGGTATTTTTTTCCGACACATTTCCAGCAATAAAGTGTATTGCTTGTTTGCGGATAAAATTCTTCTTTACATCTCTTACATTTTTTCATAGTTTAGGTGAGCTACCTCTGCCCAAAGTAGCTCAACCAAACCTACCAGATCCAAAAGCTGAATCTGAAAGTTTTACCGTTAGCTGGTGGATCAATCACCACCGCTGTTACTAATTCTCCTGAGCCACAACCTTTTACTTGTTGTGCTCCGAAAGTGTAACCTAAATTTGCATCAAGATCATTTACTGTATAGCTTACGAAATTCTCCGAGTTTCCGTGTAAGTCTGATACAGCGTATTGCCAACTTGCTGAATCGTTTACTTTCCAGTAAAGATTAGCTGAATCCCCTTCCGTTATAAAGAAATTTACTGTTGCACTTGTTCCATTTCTTACAACGTGGAAATTTGCTGGTAACTGAGTTGTGTTTCCGTCAGTACAAACTGGCGTATCAGTTGAGCTACCTGCAAATGTAGGCGGAGTTCCTGGTGTTGGAGTTGGAGTAGGATCAGGATATTCACATTCTCCTTCCTCTTTATAATTGAGAGCATTTTCATCCTCACAATATTCTTCCACCTCATCAGGTACACATACAGGCACTTCATACTCGTGTCCGTTGCCATATTCTTCTGTGTGATAACCTTCCTGACAAGAACAATTTCCCTGTTCCGATTGATAATTAGGCGGAAGCTCTTCCTGAAGTCCATCCAGATTCTCACAAAGATCAACGGGAGGTACTTCGCAACCATTTCTGTAGATTGCTCGTCCTTCAGCATTCCAATTTCTGCCATCTGGATCCCAAAAGCCAGGTGGAATGATATCTTCACCGCCCTGATGTCCTATTCTATTATGGCCGAAGCCTTGTATAACTGAATGCCAATCAACCGTTTGTTGATTATAGGGATTATTGTCGCTATTTGTTGCGTGACAAATAGCTACTTGGGGTACTTGGGCTTCTGCTATTTTAGGATTTGCCAAAAAGACAAACCAAACTAATGCCATTATGATAGTTGTAACTACTGCTCCAAATACTGTCCAAAATAAAGCGTCTCTATCTCTAAAATTATTAAAATAATTTAACATATTCACCTCCTTTCTAAGCTAAATAGCTTAAAGTAAGTTTGGTATCTCTTTCCTTTGGGAGGAGAGAGGGTAGTCCAAACCTACTCTAAACTTTTTAACTGATTTCCCCTTAACATCTTTAAAGCCTTACCCATCCTGACCCGAACAGTTCCCCCTTTAATTCCAATCAATTCTCCAATCTGATCGGTGGTATATCCCATCTCATATCTGAGCCTGATAACTACCTGTAAATTGTCTGGTAGGTCTTGGATCATGTCTTCGTAATTTAATCTTCCCACTACGTCTTCTTCAACCGATACGGGATCAGGAAGAATATCCCCCCTTGTGAGTCCTTCACTTTCCCCTTCCGTGCCTGGAATAGGCTCATCCAAAGATCTTGATGGGGCAATCAAAGCCTGAGCCTGACCCCAATTCCCCAAAGCCCATTCGGTACGAATCTTCTCATTATAAGCGTATGTGTTATTTTCTTTCATTTAAACTTTCTAATATCCCACAAATACCTAATTCCAGATAAGAAACCCCTTATGCCAAGCCATTTATACATTCCTTTAAGATATTGCCAGTTTGATTCTCTGCCAAGACTAAATGCGCTCACTTCTCCTCCTTTACATCGGGTAGGGCGTTTAAACAATCATAAGGAAATCTACAATTTTCATTATGCGGAGTACAGCTTTGACACCCTGGATGAAACTGAACTGTTTCTCCTGAATGACATACGCAAGTACAATGTGTTATCTTTTTCATCCTATCTCCCCTCCTTCAAAATAATTTTGTCTATATCGTTTTTTATTCTAGTAATTTCCAATAATGCTTTTTTCCGACCTTCTTCCCTTGCTTCCCTGACTTTGGAGAGCAACCACTTTTCAACCTGTTTAGCATAATAAGGATTAAGTTGTTGTTCTGGAAACTTTTTCCTAAACTCCTGTAAAATTATTTTATCTGTTCCTTTGTTGTTCATACTTCCTCCTTTACATTGGGTAGGGCGTTCTCAATAATCGCATCTCGTAATGGATTCTTAATTCTTGTCTTAAACTTGACTATCATTTTCCCAATCTGTCCTTCACCTTTATATTCCGTATGATAGAAAGTTGTTTCAGTAGCTCCATTAGCAAACCATATACCATCAATTCCTTTTAAAGTTTTAAATAAAATTCCGTTTAGTTTCATAATCCCTTTCTGTTCTATAAAGCTCTCAAAGACTGGGAGATAGGCCAATATGCAAAAATAGACCATACTCCGAGTGCCTATTTCTTTCGTTGGGAAAGACCTCTGTTTACTCGTAACTCTCCCAATCTTTCAAAGTTCTATAGACTTCCTAGCTATACTCTATTCTGCTCGCCTTTAGTTCTCTGTGCGTAACTGTCTAACTCATTAGCTTCTCCTGATCCATAACAACTACTACACCTAAAAGCTATGCCATAAGGCTGTTTATATTCAATCCCTTGTCCTTTACAGTTGCTACATTTATATTTCTTTTTCATAATCCCTTTCTGTTCTATAAAGCTCTCAAAGCTCGGTAGAGTGTCCATGGTGTCAAATTTCTTTGAAAACCTCTCTACCGAACTCTCAAAGTTCTAATTTTTATTGTAAATTCTAGTAGCCCCTTCACCATTCAGTAAATATTCTCCTCTTGCTCTAAGATGTTCTTTTAAGCATTTATTTGTATGTTTTCTTTTCATAAACGAACAGAATGGAAAATAGCTACGTCGCCTTTATACTAAAAGGCGTCATAATCTCGCTACTAGGTAGTATTTTGTGCTACCTAGTTACCAGACTATTTCCAAAACTCCCACCATTTCTTATTTAATCTTTCTTGATCCATTTGATATTCTACTAGCTGTTCAATAGCATCATCATAATTTGGACTAGCTAAAATAAATGCCTCATCTGCGCTTATTGGTCCTCCTTCTTTATATTTAGAAAACTCTTTCTCACTAATTGTTTTTATGGGTAATCTAGTTATTGGATGTTTTATTTTCTTCATATTAATTTCATTGATGTATTATTGTCTCTCCACATTTTTTACATTCCCTAAACTCCCGTATGATTTTTTCGTCTTTCATAATTTCCAGTCCCTATCTTCTGGATCGGCATCCGAATCATGACCACATTCAGGCCAATCCTCTCCACATATCGGACAAATTAATTTTATTTTTTCGTCTTTAGTGTTTTTCATAGCTTCAGGGTTCCAATTCCTTTTTAATCTTTAGATATTGTTCTTCGGATAAAGTATATTTATTTGCTCTAGCTTTACTTAATAAGGCACGATCTATTCCTATTTTTCTTGATAATTCTGTAAGATTAACCATAGCTAGGCTTCTTATATCAATCCCATTGTCTTGAAAATATTCTACTGTAATTCTTTTATATTTCATCCTATTTCTCCTCTTTTACATCGGGTAGGGCAGGAACAAATATCTGTCCGCATTTATGACATTGGACAACTTTGTTATGTGGATTCCATTTAACTGCTTCTTTGTGTTTGCAATTCATATTTCCCTCCTTTCTGTTCTATTTAAACTCCTAAATTCTTTACTAATTTCTCAAGAAACTTTACTTTTACTTCATTCTCAAATTTAAACTGTGATCCATATAGAGCCTGAATTATAATTCTTTTAGCTTTAGGAATAAAAGCATTAAATACCCAAGTAGAATTAGCAATACGGGCTGTTTCTCCTTCTGCCATAAGATTTATTTTTTGAGTTATCTCAATTTCTGAAAAACCTTGTCGTCTTAAGTTTTTAATTATTAGTTTATGTTTCTTTCCCATAATCCCTTTCTGTTCTATAAAGCTCTCAAAGACTGGTGCTGTATTTATATTTATTTAATCAGAGCCCCAAGCAGGGAAACCAGTCTTTCAAAGTTCTATAGACTTTCTAGCTATACTCTATTCTGCTCGCCAGCTCTCACCGAGTTTTTTTACACAAACGAACAGAATGGAAAATAGCTACTTCTTATAACAAAACTCCCAATAAGTATATTTCCATATAAATTTCCAAAACCAGTTAGGGCTTTTCCAATATCTCAATGTCCACGTTGATATTATTTCTTTCATTTCTTTATCTCCTTATATCTTGCTCTCTGTTCAGATCTTAAATTAGCTCTACCTAAATAATAATTTTTCTCTAGTTCTGTTAATTTTCTGGAGTCTAAATATTTACTCTCATTTCCGATAATCTTATCCATTAGTTTCTCTTGCTCCGAAGAAAAGAGAGTTTTAAGTTCGTCAATTAATTCTTGTGGGTAACCAAGATAAAGCTGTTTATTTCTTTTGTCCGTAGTAAAAAAATATGGAATTTCATTTCCGATATAAAGTATTTTATTTATTAATATTTCTTCTATTTTCTTATCCATGCTTATTTCCGCACAATCCGCAAATGTATAAATCCCAAACTCCGTATTTTAATTTCTTTTTCATAATGATATAGTTTGATACGATTTGATTTTTGGGGTAGAAATCAGCAATATTGAGCAAAATGCGTGGCTAAAATAATTTAGCGTAGCCTCAACTCTAAAAAAGTGGACTTGACAGGTTTTTTTCAGACTTTTTACGTACGGATTTAACAAAAAGCGTGCGTAGACATTCGTTTTTAAAACCCATGAGATAATATATATAGAGGAATTGATCTCCTCAACTAGCACTTTAATAAAGAAAGGAGGTGAAGAAATATGGTAGCAGTTTGTACTTTCTGTTTTGAAAATAGAAGTGGACAAAAATGCGGAAATCTTTTTCTTTGTAAAAGAGATTACAGAAGACGCAGAATTGTTAAACGAGCTATTAGAATAAATGCTTACGCCTAAAGAAAAGAAGATTCTTGATAGACTGATTGTTCGTTTTGAGGCAGAGTTTCCAAAAACATATGCGAAATACGACATTCCTCCTACAAGAGAAAGTCTTGAAAGAGTAATTAGAGGAAGCGTTCTTAAAAGACGACCCGAGTTCGTTGAGTATGTCTTAAAGAATATCTCTCTCTGATTATACCAAAACCCCTGCGACAATGCGGGGGTTTTTGGTTGACACTTATGCTTATATTCTTTGGTATACCAATAAGCTCCACAACTTTCACAATGCCAATGACCTTCATGCTGTATTATTTGTTTCTTTTTCATAGGTCTTAGCCCAAATCTTTCTTCCAAAGCGGACAAAGTGTTTGTATATGCCCTCCTGACTCTCCACGATTCTTACAGTGCCAACAATGTCCAATTTTTGCAAAATGACAACACTCTTTTGCCTCTTTCTGCATTTCATTACTACCCCTTACTGCTTTTCTAACAGCTTCTTCAAATTCTTCTCTTGTTTTAAATCCAAAGCTATTTTCTTTCTGTATTGGTTTTTTAGTCATAATTCCTTTAAGGTAGATAGCTTGGCTAAATCATCTAACATTTTAATTATTCCTTTTGCATCAAAGCTCACGTCTTTATACCACCCAGACCGTAAGCCCCTTCTCTCTTCTTCTATAAAGTATTTTTTTAAATCTCTATATACCTCAACCCTTGCTTCTCTGACTTTGGAGAGGAGAAATTGCTCTACCATTTTTTGATAATCTTGCTCTAATGGGTCATCTATAAAAATAGCCCATTCTTTAACGAAATCCCTAAACTCCTGTATAATTGAGTTCATAAAACTTCTACTTTTCCGTCTGACCATTCAACTCTAGTTCCGTAATCTGGATGAGCGTAGATATGTACCTTTTTCAAATCTTCCATGCTTGCCCAAATAGAGTGCGAGGCGGTTTCTGTTAACCACCTAACAACAACTGTGCCATCTGTAAACTCTACGCCCTCAAATTGAGGTAAATCTGCTTCCCGATAATTGTTCTGCTCAGACTCATTGACTACGTTTTTGGCGTTTGTTCTAAATACTGTAAATGTTTTCATAGTTTAGTGGGTATGCTAGATAAATCTCCTATAATCTTAAGTGGTGGTAGTCCCCAATATTTACATTCTTTCTCCCAATCAATATGATTCTCTCCGCAGAATTTGCACGCTATTTGTATTTTCTTTATCTTTTTCATTTCTCCTCCTCCTCAAGCTCTTCCAACTTTAATTTATAACGAGCCTCTATTTCCTGATATTGATAAATTTTATACTGGATCGGTGTTCTTGAATCAAACAATATTTGTTCAAATACTCCCATTCCGAGTTCCTTAATTAACTTATAAGCAAAGATCTGGTATTGTCCCCGTCCCCAAACATTACATCCTGCACATTGAGGCTTTACTATTCTCTCATCAAACAAGATCGCATTGTTTCTGCCTCCTATTGCGTGTCCTGCACTCATTAGCTTTAATCCCTTTTTCCTTCCGCAGGTATAACACTCTATAAGACCGTCTTTTTCATTACTTTTCCTAATGTAGAGAGAAAAAGCATCCCAAGCCTTGTGTTTAGCTTTTGTTTTAGTTAGTTTTACAATGATATATCCTCTGGATTTACTTCTTCAGCTTCGGTGTTTATAGAATCTTCTTCAATAGCTTCTTCTGAAAGATTCAATTTATATTCTTCTTCTAAGCGTTTTTCTCTCTCGATCATTAATTTAGCTAACTTTTCATTATTCTTTTCTAATTTATCTTCACTTTTTTTAATATCTTCGGGTGCTAAATTATCGTCTTTACTTACTGTGTATTCGGTATCTATTCCTGATCCTGATTTTATAACCAACCAAGATATATGTCTTTTATCTTTTTTAGTCATTTTTTCAATAGCATTTATATTAAAAAATACAGAAGGTTTGATATCCATTATTCCCTCTTTCCCATTCAGATTCACAACATAATTGTATTCTGTTTTCTTTTGTACGCTTGCACAATAGGCACAATCTTTTTCATGGCAAGCTACAAACTTATTTACACTTTTTAAATAGTGGGAAGCCACCCGATACAAGTTAGAAAGTATAATTAAATTATTCTCAGGTTCGTATTTAAGATAAGTTGATTCTCTTTTTTCGCCCTGTTCATTTACGACCATTGGCATTTTTCTTCACCTCCTTCAGTTTTTGTTTTGCTAATTTTAACATTACTTCATATAGACTACTTCCAGCAGGATCATGGATTATCTGTTTTTCGTAATAATCTATTTCGTTAAGTATTTTATCCATAGCTTTTTTCATATTGTAGTGATATTTGAGCAGAAATTATCTGTTTAAGAGTCTGCCATTTTGTATATAAGTTTCGGACTTCAAATTCCGCTTCTGCTCTTTTAAGATAAATTCCGTTTTCTCTTAATAAACTTCTGACAAACGCTTCCCGAAGCGCCATAGTTCCAAGCCCCATAGCTTCCTGACCCAGTAAGTGTTTATCCCATTCAATCCCGTACTCATATTCTAAATCAAAAGATACTTTTCTAGCTTTTGCAAGTAATTCATCTGTTTTGTAAAACTCTAAAAGCACTTTATCTAGCGTTGCCATATTTTCTCCTGAAGTCATCTCCTAATCTTTGCATAACATCTAAATTAATTTCAACCTGTTGGTCTATAAGTCCAGTAGGCCTCATAATTTAGGAAAATTAAGATTAGCATATTTTCCATGTAATTTTATTGCAGTTTTATCATAAGCTACTGCAGCTTTTTCTGCTGTTTTAAAACAACCAACATAATGTCTTTTATAATCTTTTGTAATTCTTACTAGCCATCTATTTCCTTTTCTTTCTGTTCCTTTATATATTTGTTTTTTACTATATTTTTTGCGATTGATTGTACTTTCTTGTGATGTAACTGTCCTTAAATTTATTTTTCTATTATCTAATTTATCATTATTTATATGATCTACTAAATCTTTTGGGAATCTCATTATAAATCTGTGCATATAGATTTTTCCCCGTCTTCTTTTACCATTTTCTTTAGGCTTTTCAAAAGCTCTTTTAACATATCTACCATCTGTATGCCATTTCCATTGATTGAGATATTCATAATCTTCATCATCTACAATAGCAAATTTATTATTTGGTAGCTGTATTTGTTTCATTTTTAGATTGCATGATTTTTCTCCATTCTTGAGCTAATCGTTTTTTGACATTATAGTTTATTTCTAATTGTCTATCTATTAAACCTTGCCGTTGCCACCTGAAGCCATATACTGCATAAGTTTGCCCGTCATTTATAATAGATTTTTGAGTATTAATAAAGATTTTGTCTTTTTTTAATTTAGTTGGGCTTAGAATCATATATTGCCCGTTATAAATAAATTTAACTTCTTGATTTCTTAGAATAGCATCTTTTAACTCATAATCTTTTATTTCGGCAAGTCCTTTATATAGTTTTTTCTTTTCAAGTATTTTCATTAATTGCCTGTGCTTTGTGCTTCTTTTAAATTTGCTTGTATAGCTTCATAATATTCTACGGCTTGACTTTCATCTGTCTGATCTCCACATTCACACTCAAAATAATCAGGTATTCCCATAACTCCTACTTTTTTATAATTATGAGTATGGATGAATTTCTTTCCCCCTTTTTCCATAAAGGAAACACCATATTGGAAAGCATCAAAGATTGCTAATTGCATATTTTGGGAGAGTTCTAAGAAGTTTATTTTATTCAGCGCACAAATGCTTATAAATTCTTTAGTAATCATTTCAGCTATTCTTGCCTCAACTTCAGGCGTTATAACTTTCATATTAGTATTATATATCCAAACGTTTGGATTGTCAATAGGTCAAACTATATCTTTTTTTGCTTTTCTTTTCATAGTTTCGCCACCTAAAAGAGAGATTTCTTTCAATCTCTTTAACTCTTTTTCACTTTTTCTGATTTTCCATGATTTCTTCCCCATTGTTGAGGGATTCCAGTTATTCATATTTTAATTCTTTACTTTTAAGCCAATCTTTAGAAACATAATCTTCTATAAATTGTGCAAGTATTTTTAATAGATAAATTGCATCTTTACTTTTTATACTTTCATTGATGTTATTGCGTCTTTGGTCATAAATTACTAAAACTTGTGTTTTACTTGCTTTGGACGAAGCTAGGTAACGGGTTAGTCTGCGTTCTATCATGCCGTATAAAACTTCTATTGAATTCTTTTGTAGTCTTGAATTTCCGAAAGTTGCTTTCCATTTTTTATTCTTTTTTGGTACGAGGATTTTCACTTTCACTTATTTAATAATAGTCCATACGTTTGGTATAGTCAAGACTTTAATATTCATAAAATTCTCCGTCATCATCTTCTTTATTTAGATAAAGCATGGTAAAAATAGTAGAAAATAAAATTAAAAATATAATCATTTATAAATCACCACCAAACTAACAAAAATCACAATAAAAGTTCCGTAAAATAAAATTGATTCAATCCAGCTATTCATAATATTCTTTTTTATTGTTTATGGTTTCTTTCATAATTTCTTTTAAAGCTAGTCAACCGCAGTTCTTTTTTCCCAGTACTTTATTGCGTTGCTCTAGGTATCATCAGTCTTGGGGCTTTTCAGCCTTGCCCTTTTTAGTTTATGCAACCGACTGACTAACTTTGTAAGACTTGAGAGGAAACGACCTCTATATATAGTTATTTTTTGGCTATATATCAATCATTTACAAGTCTTGCTCAGGCACAGGTACAACTAATGTCCGAGCTTCTAATAATATCTTATAAATTGGCAATCAAGCGTTTCTTGACTTGTTTATACTAGCTCAAGGCTAGTCAGTTCTAAACTGCTTTACTCTTCACTAAGTCTTGAAGTATCATTCAAAACTCTGAAACCGCAAGCCTCGATGAATTTCATTCTATCGAAGTTTGGATTGTCCAAAGCTAAAGCATCTACCAAGTAAGAAATAACCGATACTATCTGGTTATCAAGTTCTTTACCTGATCGAATTGCTTTTGCTATCAAAACATAATCTTTCTTAGTCATATATTATGCTTTGACTTGATTAAACACTCTTGAAATTTCTTGGAAAGCCTTGCTTGTAGCAACTAATGCTCCAAACTCTTCTTGCTCTCCGTTTAGTTGTCCGTCTTTTACTAAAAAGCCCACATTTTGGTCTGTTAGTAAAGATAAAACATCATTTTCAAGTTGTTTTAATTGTATTTCTGTCATAGCATTATGCTTTGACTATATTTACTTTTAATTTAGTATCGTTTTCTAATGCTAAATCAAGTAATTTGCCAATTAGAACAATTTGGCTTCTTGAAAGCCCGTCTGTATGCCCATATAGAGGATAATCTTGAACTATATCCTCATATTTTGCATAATTGTCTAATTCTTTTTGTGTTATATTTATTGTCATAAGCTATTTCACCTCCATTTCTCAAACTTAACTCAGTTTGCGAGGCTTAATTGCCTACTTATAAGTATTATATCTAGTGTCTAATTAGTTTATTAATGTACTATTAAGATTTCTTATTCTAAGGATAAACCTTAGTCTTAATTCTCAGTATAAGCGTAGTATAAGCTAAACGTTAGGCTATGTCAAGGGGTATTAACTATATCAATCAGGAATTAGCCTCAATATATATGAATTTGGTCATACAATGCTTCAGGACAATATAGAGGTATAAACATAGCCAGAAGATATTTAACAGGTCTTAAATCGAATCCTATGGCCTCATATATAAGAATAGGTGCAAAAAAGAGTAAAAAGTGCTATATTTATGAGGAGATGCCTACTATTAGACAAACGATAGCCTACACAAAAGCTATGGAAAATAATGGGAATGTAAGTAAGGCTATGGTAGAAGCAGGATATTCAAAAGCAACAGCAAGCAATCCTCAAATGCTCACTAATAGCCTCGGTTGGCAGGAGTTAACAGAGAAGTATTTACCAGATAAGTTACTATTAAGAACTAATAGACAAGGACTAAAAGCTACAAAGCTAGTAGCTAGCCCTACAGAGCCTGATAGGGAGATGCCAGATTGGCAAGCTAGACTCAAGGCTGTAGAGATAGGGTTAAAGGTTAAAGGACGTATGATAGAGAACGCCACACAGGTTAACCTTGACGGTATTCAAATACAAGTAATAGAAGATAAACCTATAGTGCGTGGTGATGAGTAGATAGGCATAGATACGCACAAGGAAGCGTCGCACATCATTTATTCTACGACATGAAGGCCTGTAGTAACTTAAGATTAGGAATAGAAAAGAATGCTTAAGCCCGACATTTGGAAGAAAAAAAAGCATAGTCGTGCTACAGTGGGTCAGGATTTTGTGATCTCAAATTTCAAAATATAGCCTCAGTGAATGTAATTACTATAGGATAGAGATTGACAATAAGCGTTACTATAGAGTAACATCCGTTTATGATTCAATGTGATGTGTGTTACTTAATAGTAACAAAAACTGCATATTGTTCCTCAGCGTGTAAACAAAAAGCCCACAGAAGTAAAACGTTACCCAAAAGTAACATTCCTCCTGGTACAACTAAGTTTAATATTCCACCCATAAATTTCAATACAAAGATTTGTAAACATGGTTCTCAGAAGGGTTTATGTAAATATGGGTGTAAGTGATATTTATTTCAAATTTGATAAAGTGTTTGGTCATGGGGGTAAAATTTGGGTTATAGGGAACGGGGGTTCAATGGCCCAGGCTTCTCATCTCTCTGAGGAGTTTATCTCTCTAAATTTTCCTGTTCTAGCTCTCTCGGATAGTAGTGTCATTTCTGCTTTGGGGAATGATTTCGGGTATTGGGAAGTCTTCTCAAGGTATCTATCTGCGGTAGGCTCTATGGGAGATCTTTTAGTGGTTCTTTCAACATCTGGTAAAAGTAAAAATTGTTTAAAGGCTATGAAAACCGCCAAATATAAAGGAATTGATGTGGTAGAATGGCCTCGTAAGGGTAAAACTACAGAAGAGATACAAAACAACCAACTTAAAGATATTCATAAATTATATTTGAAGTTTAAATGATAGTTAAAAGTTCGTCTCCTACAAGGATTTCTCTTTTGGGAGGAGGGTCGGATTTGCCTGAGTTCTACAAAGATTATGGGGGGGAGGTTATCTCTCTTGCGGTAAATTTAAGGAGTCATTTAACTCTTTATACGGAGGATGATTTATGGCAAACCAAGTCCGCTTTTCCCCAACAGACTGATCCCGAACTTTGCTGGAAGATATTAGATGAATTCGGTCTGGGAAGTATGCACCACGCTGTTGTTGTTTCCAGTTCAGATGCAATTATAGGGGCAGGATTGGGTACCTCTGCCTCTTTTGCGGTAGCTTTGGTGGGAGCTTTAAATAAGATGCAGGGACTTCCCATAAATAGGAAGATAATAGCCCAAATCGCCAGAAATGTTGAGGTGGAGAAATTGGGCTGGTATGGGGGGTTTCAGGATCAGTTAGCGGCTTCTTACGGGGGGTTTAACCACCTTTCTTTCGGGGAACAAGTCTTCGTAACGCCCATTGAGCAGAAAATTTTACCCTGGCTGTTTTTAACTTACTCTGGAGGCAGTAGGAAAGGACATAAGATTCAGGAAGGGTTTAGGTTTCTCTCACCCGAAAAGATAGAAAATTTAAAAGCAATCCGCAGTTTAGCGGTAGAGGGACTTGATTTATTGGATAATCCACCTGAATTTGCTAAATTGATCGTTAAGAGTTGGGAGTTTAAAAAACAAAGCAACGCTGTTACAACGGATAAGATAGATGATTTTATTAAATTCGGGATAGAAACTGGAGCCGAAGCTGGAAAGTTGTTAGGAGCAGGAGGGGCAGGGTATGTTTTGTTTATGGTTTCACCCGAAAAGAGGGTATTATTTAAAAAGAGGTTGGGAATACATGGTTTCGAGGAAACAGACTTTGAATTAGATACGCAAGGGGTAGATGTGAGGATCTTATGAAAGCGTGTATTTTGGCTGGAGGTTACGGAACCCGTTTAGGGGATTTGACGAAGAATCTACCTAAGCCCTTAATTGAAGTAGGCGGAAAACCTGTGCTATTATCTATAATAGATCGTCTTAACATTCATGGTATTAATCAGATCATCATTAACACTCACTACCTCCCTGTTCACATTAATAAGGTATTGGAAACCAGAGCTCTTTACTATCACGTCCCCCGTCTTCTCGGTCATCAAGGTACGATCTTTGCCTTACGAGAATGGCTGCAAGATGATTACTTCTTTGTACTCAATGGTGATACGCTTTCAAACATAAATTATACCGATATGATTAATTTAAAACGTGAGAATGAAATTCTTGCCGCTATGGATGAAAATAGGGCGGTAGGGACTTGGCTTTACCCACCTCTTTATTTTAAAAATACGAATTTACCCATAAGACCTTACCGTCCAACCGATTTAGTCTGGCATGATATAGGAGATAAAGCCCGTTTGAAGAAAGCAAAAGAATATTATGATAAAACGTAACCTTATTATATGCCCGTCTTGTTCAAAACGGGGTCTTATTCAGGTTTTGGGGGAGATTTCTCCTGACGGGGATTTACTTGTTATGAGATTTAAAAAAGGACTAACCATAATTAAAGGCGGAGAATTTGAAGTAGAGTGCGGAGTTTGTCAGGAACCAGTCTATATTAAGAAAGAAAGGAGGGTAAATGAAGTCGTTAATTTCAGGCCAGCATGGTTTCATAGGTTCACACTTATCAACCAGACTATCGGGCTTGGGACATACAGTGTTGCCAATACCTAGAGAGATTCTTTATGAACCTATTGCCCTGACGGAGTTTTTTAAGAAAGAAAAACCAGATTATATCTTCAATCTTGCCAGTTACGGGAATCACTCCAATCAGAAAGATATTCCCATGACTATCTTTGCCAACATAATAGGAACATTTAATATCCTCAGTGCTGCCCAAGACATAACGTATAAGAAACTTGTTCACTTCTCTTCTTCTTCGGTTTATCTCCCTGTAGAAACTTATTACTCGGCAGCTAAAGCCAGTAGTGAACGCATAGCAAACGCTTTCAGACAGCAAACAAAAAAGCCTATTATAATAGTACGCCCCTTTTCGGTGTACGGGGAGGGTGAAGCAGATTTCCGCTTTATTCCAACAGTTTGCAGGAGCCTTATCTTTAATGAGGGGCTGACGCTTGATCCTAACCCCGTACATGACTGGATATACGTTAAAGATTTTGTGGATATCCTGGTGGAAAACTTGGATAGCGAGGAGGATTTAGACATTGGTACAGGTATGGGAACAACTAATCAGCAAATAGTTGAAAAGCTGGTAAGAATTTCGGGAAAAACTTGTCCCGTCAAAACAGCAATTCATCTTAGAACCTATGATAATGAAAAATGGATAGCGAAACACGCTTATCGGACTAAACACTCATTAGATGTAGGTCTTTTAAATACATATGAATACTACAAAAAACAGTTTAAGAATTAAGGAAATCTCAAAAGAACTCGGATTAAGTCACATTGGCAGTAACCTGTCCGTTTTGCCAATATTGGAAGAGATTTATGAGGAGAAGAAACCAAAAGACAAGGTAATTTTAGACAACGCCCATGCACATTTAGCTCATTTAGTGGTAAAGCATATTTTTGATGATTATATTAAAGGAGAAATTACTGCCTATGGAATACATTGTGACAGGCTTGATGCCTGTCATGCTTCGGGAGGAAGTCTGGGTCATGGAATAGGCATAGGAATAGGATACGCAATAGTTAATCCGCAAATTACCGTATATATAATAGTATCCGACGGTTCAATGCAAGAGGGGTCAAATTGGGAAGCCCTTAGATTAATTGACTCTCTAAAAGTTAAGAATATCAGGATTTATTGTAATTTTAATGGATATTCTGCAGTAGATGAGGTGGATTTCTATACTTTAAAAATCCGTATGCAATTTTTCTGTAAGTATATTGAGTTTAGAAATACGGATAATACGCTGGATTACGCTGGCGTGGAGGGGCATTATAAGAAAGCGGAATGAAAACAATCCATATTTACGGTTATAAACAGAACGAGTGGCCTTTAAAACAAATATATAAAAGATTTTTAAAAGATGATTTTGTGTGGCATTTTGTTTATTGGGAGAATGGGAAGCCAACAAATAAAGATTATATTCTTGGCAAAAATATAATCTTAAGAGTAAGTGATGAAAAGGTTAAAAATATTAAAGAATATCTTAAAGAGAACCATATATTATTTAAGGTTTACTCTTTTCCTTTAACTAGGGGAAGGTTAAATTTAGGTTTATTAAAAGGAGATTGGGAGCATAAACATTTAGATGTATCTATCGCTTTAAACCATGCTTGTTCATTAGCGGCTATGAATTTAAATGAAAAAGACTGGAAAAAGTTTCTAAATCAAATTAACCATATAGCTTGTAATACGAAAGGTTTTAGTTTTGAACAACAAGGATTTATTTATTTAAGTATGGCTTATGGGAGTTTTGAAGTTTCTCATAATCAAATAAGATTAGGGAGGAAAATTAAATGAAGAAAGATTTTTTTGATTTAATTATAGAAAGGATGGGAAAAGACGAGAGTATTTATTTTATCTCTGTTGGGTTAGGCTGGCCTAGAACTGATGAGTTAGCAGAGAAGTTCCCTGACCGCTACATTCAAACTGAAGCAAGTGAGCAGACAGCTTTAGACATTAGTGTCGGATTGGCTTATTCAGGCAAAGTCCCCGTAATTTACACAATTACACCATTTTATTACAGAGCTTGGGAAACAATCAGAACTTATGTTAATCGGGAAAAGCTGCACGTTGTGATGATCGGAGCAGGAAGGGATGATGATTATTCCAAACATGACGGTTACTCCCATGACGCCCAAGACATCCAAGCCCATTTCAATATAATGAAGAATATTACCCAATATTATCCTGATACAAAAGAGGAAATGGAGAAGGCGGTTAATCTTGCCCTGGTTGATCCTTTTCCTGCATTTGTGAGTATAAGAAGATGAGTGACGGAAATTCTCTAAGGACTATGAACCCTACTATTTTAACGGAGGGAGCCAGGGTTTTTGGTTTATTTGTTAAACTTGAGAATTATGCCCAGGTAGCCCAAAATGTACACTTTTACCAAGTTGATAACCACCCCTCGGTCAGAGACAGAAAGCTAGTTTCAAATATAGAAGGGGCATTTATCGGAATAAAAGGATATGATGGTAATTATAAAGGGCCGATTGTAGTTCAGTCTGATGCTTGGATTGGAGAGTTCTCAAACATTATGGGAGGGGTTACAATAGGTTACGGGGCAATAGTAGGGGCGTTCTCGGTAGTTGATAATGACGTTCCGCCCTATGCGGTAGTTCATGGGAACAGAGCAACTATTCGGGGTTACCGCTTTACTCCTAAGCAGATAGAGGCACTACTTAGAATTAAGTGGTGGGAATGGCCGAGGGAGAAAATTCTGGGAAATAAGGATATGTTGGATATAGAAACTTTTATTTCAAAATATGATAGAAGGAACACTTAAAAACATTAGGGGAGTATTTGACGATTTAGGGTTAGACCCTTTTATCGTGTCATCAACTTTACTTTATTTAGTCAGAAGCGGGGAATTAAAACCTATGACTTTAGACTTTGAGATTATGGCTGAGGAAGATACTCTGCAGTTAAGAGAAAAAGCAAAGGAGATATGTAAGCAAAGAAACTTTAAGGTTATATTTGAGGAAGGAATGTGGGTATTTGATTGTCTAGGCCACGTTGAAGTTCACACGGTCAGGCTTAGCAGGGGATTTAGATACCGTGATTATGGAGAAAGAGGTTATCTTATCTGGCCTAAAAGACATTACGAGAAGTGGTTATACTATAGTATATTGGATAGGCTTTGGAAAATTCCGTCTGATCCAGAGGGCTGGCTTGAAACTTATTACGGGAAAGATTGGAGGACTGAGCAGGAGTTTAGCTGGAGTAACCATGCACAAAACCTTTTAAAACCATGATTGTATTGAGTATCGGGACGTGGGACTTATTCCACCGAGGTCATCACAATCTTCTAACCAGATGTAAGAAGTTGGGAGATTTAGTGGTAGGAATAAATACAGATGAGTTTGTCCAAAAGTACAAAGGAGAGAAACCCTTAGATGGTTATGAACAACGTAGTTATATGGTAAGTCAATATACGGATGATATATGGCCAAATCATTCAGCGGGAAAAACTCTTATTGAAGCAGTAGAGCCAGATATTCTAGTAGTAGGTAGTGACTGGTGTAAAAAAGATTATTATAAACAAATTGGTATGACCCAAGAAGAATTAGATGAGGCTGGAATACTTTTGATTTTTATGCCTTACACCCCAAATATTTCAAGTACAATTCTTAAAAACAAATTCTTGACAAGGGATATTTGAGGGAGTATATTTAGCTCATCAGTAAATCTGGCTGACAAGAACGGTTTAAGAGGCGTTAAGGCGTCTCTTTTTTTATGGCACAAGAAATACAGCTGGCAATCAAGAATTTCCCTAAACAACAGAGTATTTTTGATAGTAAGGCCAGGTATAAAATTGTCGCTAAGGGAAGAAGATTCGGTCTAACAAGGGGAGCGGCTAACGATTTTATTATTAGTGCTTTACAGGGAAAATTTGAAAAGGGACTTTGGGTTGATGTTGTCAACGGAAATATCGATAGATACATTGAACGATATTTTGTCCCGCACCTTAACAAATTGCCAAAAAATATGTGGACTTGGAAGAAGCAAGCCAAGATGATAACCATAAACAAGAGTTACATTGACTTCAGAAGTGCAGACACCCCAGAATCCTTAGAAGGTTTTGGCTACGAAAAGGCATTTTTGAATGAGGCAGGAATTATTCTTAAAAACGAATATCTTTGGAACAATGCAATACGGCCTATGTTTTGGGACTATCCTAATGTTCAAGTTGTCATTGGCGGAACACCAAAGGGAAAAGGAGTATTCTACGAACTTTATAATAGAGGGCTTGATCCAGACAATAAGAATTTCCAGAGTTTCCAATTTACTTCATTTGAGAATCCGTACATTTCACTAGAAGATTTAAAATCAGACATAGAAACAAT
>C687J35021_10000219_pt1 | contig 43356 bp, 57 predicted proteins | sample RifCSPhighO2_12_FD_35021 | JGI IMG/M metagenome (IMG submission 35021) | reverse complement strand
TCTTGTCGCAGAATACGAGAGAGGGCAATCACAGACAATCCTCACGCCAAAGCAACTAAATGAATCTTTTGCTCAATTACTTAATGAGTTGATAACGCAAGACCCTTTTTTAAGTGAGCAGTTAAAAGACCCAAAAACTAAAGCAATGTTTGATGCGCTTCCAGATGAATTAAAATCAACTTATCTCAATGTTGCCAGAACAACGGCAGAAACTATAAAAAAGGGTAAAATGGTGAACCCAAAAATAGAAATTACGCCAGAACAAGCCGCTAAATTTTTAACTCAAGCGCATACTGAACTTGACCCTTATTACCAAGAGCAGATTGGATTTATACAAAAAGATTTGGATATTTCTTTTCAAAGACTACAAGAAGATTATGAAAAAAATATACAACAGTCCAAAGAGCCATTTAAAGAGAAGATTGGCGCACAAGCAGAAGCAGAAGCGCAAGCCGGGCTTGCTTTTGGCAGTGAGCGAGGAAACAGAGAACGCAGACTGTTTTCAGAGCAGGGGAACTTACTTGATGAATCATTTAGACAAGCCCAGCGGGCAGGAGAGGATGCCGCACGGCAAGCAGAAAGAAGAATAGGAAGTACTGAATTTGGGGGGCTTTCTATTCCGTCATTAACTCAATACGGAATTGACACAAGAGGGCAATTCACACCGCAGAGCAGTCGGGTTTTATACAATCCGCAGGGTCAGTTAATAGGCGAAATTCCAAAACAAAGAACTGTTGATATAAGCCAAAGAAAATCAGCATTGGAAGAAGCATATCGTCAACAACGAATTTTAGACTTAAAGGGATTATAAATTTTATGGCATTTACATTTACACCGCAACAATTAAAAGGATTGGAAATTGCAAATACAAGACTGAATCAAGGTACACCTTCGCCCGAAGACATCAAAAATCTTAATTATGCAAAACAAAAAGGGTGGAGCCCGCAAGCACCAAGACAATTATCCGTGAATACTATACAACCACAAGCTCAAATAAATAGTATGACAATGAATAATACAGCAAACCCTTTCCTGCCTTCTGCCACAGCCACTCCGCCAATAACGCCTCAAACACAAAACCCGTCAGACAATTTTAATATGCTTTTGATCGATTTATTAAAAAAAGCAAAGGGTGTAAATACGAATGAATTACTTAAAAGACAACGTGCTTTGCAAAGAACGGCTCTAGGTGAGCAAGAACAAATAACACCTGAAGAATTAAGAACATTCTCGCCTGCGCAACAATCAGCTATGCGAGCAGGAAACATATCTGCTTTACGACCCGAATTTGACGAAAACGCATTCCAAATGAAACAAGCTGAAACAGCGATTGCTAATTTTGAAGATGTGTATGCAAAAGCGACATCATTTAATAAAGAATTTGCGGAAAAGATGGTCGCGCCTCAAAGCGTTATAGAGAATTATGCAAAAGCTATAGAAGCCGATCCCGAAAAGCTGGCAACGTATCTCACAGGGTTGAATGATAAAACAAGACAAGCGGTTATAAGTGCTTTGGATTATACAAAAATGAAGAAAAAACAAGCACCAATAGAAGTAAGTCCAGGCGCATCAATTTACGATCCCGTAACAGGGGAAGCGGTATATACCGCGCCCTCGACGCCGTCAAAAACCACAGGAGGAATAATTACTGGTACTAAAACGCCTAATGTTACTCCAACAGAAAAGAGAAAAATTGACGGATGGGGAATTTCTGATATTCCCGAAACATATCAAAGATCTGTTCTCGGTAGCGGTATAGCTCAAGCTACAATATCGCGGGCAATGGTGTCTTTCAATAAAGACAGGCGGGCTCTGCCAGGACCCGTAAAATTAGAAGATGCATTTTTTTATTTACAAGAATTTAATAAAGCCGAAGAGAACCTAAACAACCCACTTTCTATAGAAGAAAGACAAGCGGGCGCAGTACAGGAAGATTCGCAAAACGTAAGAGTAGAAAAAGTAGTTGAGTATAGAAAAACCCAAGAGGAGGCTAAAAAATTTATAACGAGGGAGTTTTTAAAAGAGAATGGACTTAAAATTTCGGAAAAAGAATTAAATAAACTGATTATAAAAGTTGAGCAATTAAGGAAACAGCAATACAGCGATAAAGAAATTATGAAAGAATTATTTGAACAATAATGGCAAATTTTACTCCTTTGCCAACTCAATACCCCATGACGCCGTTGCCTGCTCGCATGTCTTCTGTTTCTTTGCCATTGCTCAAACCCGCCCCGATGACGCCTGTTTCAAAGCCGCAAATAATGACCCCTATTCCGCAGGCAGAACTTGATTTAATCATTCGCAGGACAATTACTCATCAATTAGCGCAGAAGTCGGCGCGGGAGAACATGGCGCAAAGAAAGGACAATTTATTCTCAACCCTCAAATCAAATATATCACAAGGGTTTGAACCTTTGACCAAGACTTTGCCCCAAAGCGTAAAACAAGGAGTATCGGGAGCGTTGGGAATTATAAGGAATTTAGTTGAACCAGAAAGCCAAAAAGAGAAACAAAGACTGCATTCTCTTTTAACAAAGCCAACGTATTTTATAAGCCCTGAATTAGCGCAAAAAGGATATGTTCCCCCGCCGCCCAACGAGAAGGATATTATTGTGATTGATAAAAAGTTTATAGACTTTTTAGAAAACAGCGATGTTTTTTCAAATTTGGAGATGTTGCAGGTCAAAATGTTTGCTCCTGATTTAAAAAAAGTTTTACGCTCACAAATTGACTTGCTTCCGCGATATGCCGCAGTTGCGGATCGCGCGGCAATGGAAGCAATAATGCAAGCCGCGATTGGAGCAATAACGCCAATTAAAAAGGTGGGTGTTGAAAAATATTTATTGAAAGAGGCTTTAGGCGAATTTAAATCTAAAATTACTCCACAGATAGGAAAAGGCATATTGACGAAAACCACACGGGATCAAGCGTTAAAAAATTTAGCGAATAAGTATATAAAAGCTGGAGGAAATACGAGCGGAGTGCGAACTATAGACGATTTGATGAAACAATCTGAATTATTAGTGAGCGCGATTGAAACAAAAGGGAGAGTTATAAAGCCATTACTCCCAACAGGCACACCAGACGTTATTTCTAAAAATCTTGATTTAGCGTATGGAAGAGTAGGGACGATGCAAAAGAGTTTAGATAATGCTATAGAAAGGATGTATAAGGTTATTGGAGACGATCCTAGATATAAATGGAATGGAAAAATTAAATCAAAAATGCATCCTGATTATAACCTGCAGGAATTTTTAGATTGGTCATTCAAAATAGATAAATATAGAGATGAAATTATAGAACCGATAAAAGAAAGATTGGCTGATTTGAAAGATTTTGCCGATGCGTTGCCACGAGAAAAAGTATTGCCAAGAGGAGTCCAAATGCAACCCGTTAAGGAAACTCCGTTGGCAATTTCTAAAGACTTCTCCTCAATCTCCAAAGCCAAAGCCTCTGGTATGTCTTTTGATGAGTGGGTACGGGGGGGGATTGTTCCAATGAAAAATAAAGAAATTGGTGATATAAACTTTGATTTAGCAAAAAGGAATGTTCAACAAATAGAAAAAAACTGGGATAGTTTTTCGGTAAATGTTAAAAAGATTGAGGGTGATAACATAGACAGGGTTAAAAAAATGGTGGAAGGCCAATCATCTTTCTTAAAAACTCTCGGAATAAATCCATCAGAAGAATGGCACGCACACGGAGGAGCAATTTGGAAAAAAGATGCTTATATTTTTGATAACCTTTTTACTTCAGAAATACACACACCTAACGGAGCATTAGAATATAGGACAGATGGAATTATTAGAGAAATTTCAAATAGATGGAATGATATAATTGAAACTGCCCAGAAAGCAACAAAAGGTGAAAATGTTTACTGGCCTAAAAAATCAGCAGAAGATTTTCTATCACTAAAGCCAACCCGCTCTCAACTAAAAGCAGAGCGGGATGCGGTGAAACAACCCGCGCCTAAACCCTTTGCGCCTACTTTTATAAAACCTGCTGAAGTAAAGCCGATAGTTGACGCGAGAAAAATAATAAAAGAGGCAACTATTCCCGAAGTAAAATTTACAAAAAAAGGACTCTTACAACCAACAACCGCCGCGCAAAAAGAAACTTTGACAGATAAACGACTGCTGGCTTTACGATTTAAACAACAAGCATTCGGCGCAAAAGCTGGATTTAAAACAGGAGCCGAACGCGCAAAAGCGGAGACGCTTAACAGGCAAGCGATTAAGCTTGAAACAGCCATAAGAGCTGAACAGCTTAAAAGTTTGAAGCAAGGAATACAGATGCGAATTAAAAAGGAGAATATAATCTCAAATCTTAAAAATAAAATCGTTGATGCAAAGCAGAGCAGGGGAGAGGTTGTGAATTATATTAAAGAAAATTTGCCTTTGAAAGAGAGGGGTAAATTTATCACAATGGCAACAAATGCCAAAGATAAAAAAGATGTCGCAAAGGCATTTATGAGAGTTGAAGCGCGAGTGGGACAGATAGAAATTGATGAAGGAATAAGAAAACTAAAGATGTCTATTGAGAAATTAAAGGATAGCCCGTCAATCTCTGCGGATTATAGAAATAGAATTAAAGAGATTGTTGAAGGGTATGAGTTAATCGGACACAGCGAAAAAACAATAAAAAGATTGAAGGCGACAGCCGACTTTATTGCACGCCAAGCGTCGCTTGGCAAAGATGTAGAAATGCCAAAACGAGTACTTAATAAATTAAAAATTCTTGGACGAATTCCAAAAGATAAAATTACTTTGTCTCAAATACAAGGACTTCAGCAGGCAATAGAGCTTGAAGCGCGAAAAGGCAAAACCGTGCTCAAAGCAAAACGAGCAATCTACAATTTTGAGAAAGAAACACGGAAAGAAAATTTGCTTGGGATAGTATCGGGAATGGATTCATTTCAACCGCCTCCGCGATTGATTGGAGAAAAACTGAGAAGATGGGCGGAGCGTTATATTAAAACAAGAAACTATCTAAGAAGAAGCAAAGTAGGGCTTACCCCCATTGACGGACTTGCTGAAATTACTGGAATGCAACCAATGAAAGCGGATTTAGATTTAAGTTTTGGAAGTTACCTACAGAGAGAAGTCATCAATATACCCAATTTTAAGGAGTTAGAGGAAGAAATGCTGAAATTGGGGAACATATTGTCGCAGGGACAGGTAGACAGGGTAGGGGTTTACGGCGCACGGGTACAGAATGGCGGCTATGAAAGGTTAGCAAATAACGAGATAACAAAAGAGGAGGCAGACGCGATTGTTTTGACCGGCGAGGAACAAGAATTTTATGATGCAATTCAAAAATTCAACGAGGCGACCTACCCCGCCGTAAAGAAGTATATGCTTGACGAGTATAATGTTGATGTCGGCAAAGTTGAAAATTATATGTCCTTTATGACCGACTTTGACGCGATGAATGAATTGGAAATTTTTGACAGATTTGGCGACCGTTCTTATGATGCTGTTCGGAAATTAACGAAAAAAGTTGAGGAGGGATTTACAAAAAAAAGAGTGGGGGCAGGGAAGCAAAAAATTCAGATTGACGCTAGGAAAATAGCCCAAAGACACTCTGATGATGTCGCTTATATGCTCACAATGGGACGCGACACGAAGATGTATTTTGAGATAGTTAATTCACCTGAAATGCGGACTAAATTAGGCGATGTGGGAGCATTGGCTTGGAAGGAGTGGCTTGACCTGATGGCGCGTAAAGGTGGTTCAGAGGGAGCAAAAAGAATTGCCGCGTTAGATGTGATACGTAAAAATTTATCTATCGGCGTGCTTGCATTTAGATTGTCTTCCGCGTTAGTTCAGCTTTCATCTTTTGCCGACACCGCCGCGACCATTGGAGTAGAATGGACGAGCAAAGGCGCGTATTCCATAGCAACGTCAAAAGAATGGCGTGCGTTTGTAATGGATAATTTTCCTGAAGCAAAGAAAGCTATCGGAGACGATATAGCGTTTCGTGAATTAGAAGATGTATTTTTTGCCAAAGCTACCAAAATCGGGATGACTCCTCTTAAGATTTTAGACGGTTTAATGCGTGCTGTTTCAGTAGCGGGAACATATCAAAAACTTGCCTTAAAAAAGGGTATAACGATTGATTGGGCAAAACCTGATAAAGCATTGATACAAGAGGCAACACGGATAATGAGGCAATCGCAGGGATCGTCTTTTTTCAAAGACCAGCCTCTTGCGTTGACAACGGGAATGGGCATAACCGAGAATCGCTCACTTAATAAAGCCATTTTGACTTTTCAGAGTTTTATGCTTAATAGATGGGATAATATCAATCGGCAAATTTGGCGACTGGGAATTAAAGAAAAAAATTATAAAAAAGCCGCGACATCATTTTTACTTCTTATTGTAGTCGCGGCGGCATTAGAAGAAGGATTGCGCCGTACCGCGAAAGGAGCTATTTCTTTTGTTGGTTCTATTTTTGGAGATGATGAACAAGATGAAGACAGAATGTCTTTTGAGGCGGCAATGACACTAAATGCCCTTCAATCCGTACCCATAGCGGGACAAATTATTTCTTCTCTGGAATATTCGTCTAATCCTGTTCCAATTATAAACGCAATAGATGACGTGGTAAGCGGATCGGGACAAATTGTTAAAGGAAAGGCATTAAAAACAAAAATAAAAGGCGGTGTGAGAGCTACTGGCGCGGTTGGTTCTTTATTTGGAGTACCTGGCGCATCACAAGCGACACAAATTATACGTCAATCAATCCCTTCCAAGAAAGGAAAAACACAACCAATCGGTGGAGGGCTTAAGCTTAAAAAAGGAGCATTGAAATTTAAAGAATGAATCCCACTCAAGACAAACTAGAAGATACCGCAATTCGCAAGGTACTTTTTAACGAAGTAAGCCTCTTTATATCAGTAACTGGCTTTATCTTGATAGGCTTTCTTTACCTCACAAATCCCGTCAATAAGATAGAAAAACAAATTATCTCCATACAAAAAGATATTGACACTATTTCTCAAAATGAGCTTTCGCATATACAGAGTGCAATAGCTGATGTGAAAATTCAGCAAAGTGAAAACACAAAAAAAATTAACGAGATAGATAAAAAAATAGAAAGGATCTTAACTATTTTGGAAAAGTAAAAAAGTTATGAGAAATTTAAAACAAATTGACACGATCGTAGTGCATCACAGCGTAACACCCGCCAGTCTTGATTTTAATAAAACTATTGCAAGCATAAACAATACGCATAAAAGAAGGTTTGTAAATGAGATAAAAGATAATCCGCAAAAAGAAAGCATGGGCTTAAACATCGCATACCATTTTATTGTCGGAGCAAAAGGGGAGAAAAAGAATACAAGGGATTTACACGATGTCGGATACCATGCGAGTAGTTATAGGGTTAATATGAACTCTATAGGTATATGCATGGTAGGGGATTATGATCATGGCTATCCGTCATTACAATTGAGAGATGCGCTTAAAAATCTCATGCTTGACCTAAAGCGTATATATCCGACAATCAAATATATTGTTCCACATAGAAAATTCAACCCTTCCAAAAGCTGTTACGGCACAATGCTTGATGATGATTGGGCGGCAAATCTCATAAAGCCAAAACAAAGCTCAACTTTACTTATATCTAACTTCAAAAGTTCTATGGCGGACATACAGCCTGTTTTTTATAAAATAATAGGGAGACCAGCTTTATATTTATTCGGAGAGGATAAAAAATATCATCATCTTGATATGAATTTTGATAATTTTAAAATTCTTTTTCCTTCGTATATTGTAAGGGAGATAGAAGAAGTTGAACCAAAAGGATTTAAAATTTTAACAGGGGATTAAGATTGACAAAAGGCAAAAAATGATGTATAATGGAGTAATAATTACTTCTCGTTTTAGTTAAAGTATGGTAGTTTCTTTTCCGCAAAAAAAGAATAGCTAAAAAACAGCAACTATCAGAAAAACTTATCAGAGGTTTAAAAAACACGTGGATACGCGTGTTTTTTATTTACTCAAGTAATCTGCAATTTCAAGCCAATCTTTTTTATGTGTTACATCAGGAAGTTTCTCTACATACTTTTTGAACTGTAGAGTAATCCTCTATAGTTGCTTTTTACACTCACGAACCCGACCGCGACCGCGCCCCCGACCACGAAGACCACGCCCACGCACGCGCACGCGGGCCCGCGTCATTCAGCTATGATATATTCGCTTAATATACATTATGCGAACATATTTATTGTTCAATCATGTAAGGCTTTGTGTGTCGGGCATACTCCCCCTTTAATATTGCAATCTACACCAAATCTGTTGGGGCCGGTGGATCCGCAGGGGCCTACGGTGGGGTCGGTGGGGTCGCAAGTGTAGGTATTTGTTGTGGTTTGCATTACCACAGGATAGCCGCAATACACGCAATACTCTGAATAATATTGAGAATGTTTTACGCAAAAATTCATATTTTAAAATAAGTTTTTAGATAAGCACGAGCTCCATAGCTCTACAACACTCCTTTTTGGTAACATGATTAGACCAAACCGACGATGGTATGAAATCGTCGGACTCTACAACACTCTTTTTAGGATAACATGATTAGACTCGTTGACGATTACTGGGCAGACCACTTCTCTACAACACTCTTTTTAGGATAACATGATTAGACACTTAAAACCTTTATTTTAAAGGAAATTTTTAATATCATATTTTTCCTTCATATTCTTTTTTTGCTTTAAAATACACATCGTGAAAAATAAAGACTAGGGTTAAACCAAAATTATTTTGCGTTTATACCATGCCGCCTTATAAACCAACTGCCTTTTAAACTCCCCCATTCCCTTATCCAACAATGTGCGATTAAAGTCCCGTGTTTTTTTGCGTTGTTTTGGTAAAAGTGAACCAGCAATATACATATCATTTATTACTATTTTTTTATAATTCTCAACTATTTTTTTACTGATATTATTTAGAAAACTTTTTCGACGGTTTGCAATTTTACAATGAAGCCGCGCCAGCTTCTTTCTTGTCTCTTCGCGCCGCACACTCCCCTGCTTTTGACGCGGTAATTTTCTATCTAGCCTTTTTATTTTTTGCAAGTCTACGTTTAAAAAATCCCAATGGTTTATCGGCAACCCTAAATTTTTAGAGAATGCAACATAAGGATTGCATGTATTAAGATCAATCTTAATACTGCTTTTTTTGGCTTTGTCTATTCTAGGCAGAGCCGCGCATGGAATATTCACACACAATGAAGCAAAAAACTTACCGTCTTTCTGTCTTGTGATTGTAACCCCCTTGACAATCCCCTTCTCCAACTCCTCTTTATATTTCACCGAAGAGATACAAACAGCGATATTTTTTACATTCATTATGTTCAAAAAATTCAGATGTTTGCCTCCCTTCTTATGCCTGTAAACAATTATTTTGTTCTTTTGGTTAAGATTCAAGGAATTGCCCTGTTGAGAATAAAAAGATTGTTCAGTTATCTTTGATGATTTAAATTTGGGGAAACCAAGCTCTTTATCACCTTTTTTAACTCTACGAAAAAAGTTTCTAAAGCCGTTATCTACGCGTTGTAGAGCAAAGGTTAATGATTGCGCGTTCACTTCATTCAGCCATGCAGTCCCCTTCTCTTTTTTAAGCAAAGTTAATAATTTTTGAGTTTCGTACAAAGATAGTGTTTTCTGTGTTTCTTGATAGTGTTTGATTCTTTGTTCAAGTCCCCAATTATAGACAAAATTAACGCCGTTGAAGTATTTTTGGAAAGTACACTTTTGTTGTTCAGTTGGATATATTTTTAAGTTATATCCGCGTAAAAGATATTTCATAGGAGATCAGAGAACTTTAAAATATTATCTATAATTTCCCCGCACTTATAGCAAATTACTTTGGGTACCATACTTGGATATTGAAGATGTTTTCTACAGTGGGGACAGGTTGTTAGGTATACATTATCTTTTCCCCAAGTAAAGGGTTTATTCTGTTGATTTTTTAGCTCTTTACACACTTCAATGGCTATCTTTAGATTTTTTTCCGAAAAAACACAACACATCAAATTCATATTTTTTTGTATTATTTTTTTCATAGTTTTTTATTTTTCTTATTGAATGATCGGCTACGTAGAAACTCTTAATCCATTGGCTAAAATTCCTTTCTTGACTATTCTTTCAGGGCTCTCGTTCGTCTTCGTGTTCATCTCCTTTTTTATCCCATTTGATATTTAGATTATCACATGAAAATTTATCATCAAAAAAGCCAAAAAAATCAGATACAAAATAGAGTAAATTTTCCATTGTTTTTTTCTCTGCAATTTCTTCGTCATCTTCCTCAAACTCAAAAAGCCTGATAACCTTCGCAAAAACTCCGTCATCTTCTTCTTCAAGATAGGTAACAACGTATCCATTTTCAACCTGTTCAATTTTTAATGATTTATAATTCATAGTTTTAAAAATGAAAATTGCCACAATCGCAATTACAGCCGTTTCTACGGCAATTTGAAGTGCATTCATGATCGCAATCTATACTCTCAAAAAACCCCTCTAGCATGTTTCCCAAGTCGTCCTCTTTCATTGCTATATCTCTGTAGTCATGCGCGTAAAAGTTTATTATTCTTTGTGTTCTTTCTCCCATAGTTTTTTTTGAACTGGATACCCATATTTCTACGGGTATCCGCGTCCAATCATATTACCAAAAAAGAGTCCCGCTTATGCAGGATTCTCGCTTCATAGCCTGATAGAAGCGCACCTCTATCATAGCTCCACGAGCATTAACCACGTTAGTCGCGGCAATTAAAAATACCGCTTTACTGTAATGCGGAGCGGCATTTTTGGTGTCCCTAAAGAACACTTGCAAGTATTCTTTATTTTGTTACTGTTTTCCGCATTACCTAACTAGTATAGCATACTTTTTGGATAAAATCAAGCATGTCTCTCTGTAACACTCTTTGTAATATGAAATATCTTTGAACTAAATTAAAAACTAAATTCAAGAATGCGGGGGTGGGGCAGGGGAAGGGTGAAGTATGTTGCCTTTTACAATTTTCAAGTTTCCGCACACTAAACAAAAAGCCTTTTCTGGCAATCCGTTTGTTTTATCTGGTGTAACTTCTATAAAATGATTCCCGAACTTTTGTATATCCGTATTCATAGTATCTTTTCTACTTTAAACATTACTACGTAATTTTCTGCTAAAATGACTTAATTTAACGTAAAATCCCTTTCTGCATAATTTGCATTGCTTCAGTATGGACATATTTAAGCGACTTCTCTAAATCCTCAAGATTCCTTATAATAAACCAAAATCCGTTGGCTTCGCTCTCAAATCTTTTCCCCCAGTTAGTTTGATTGGGCGTTGCTTTATTTTTATTTACTTTTAGCTCTAGTCCTAGAATAGCAGATAATCCTCCTATTCTCAATATGGCGATTATATCTGGCGACCCGCTTTCTCCAAATCTATAAAACCCCCCCCTGTCTGTTTTAAATGCTCCCGAATTATTGCGATAATGAAAAATTTTTTTCCACGATAATAACTCTAAACAACTTTTCAGCAACATGGATTCTTTTGATATCATTTGGGGTTTGAAGTGGGAGGGCGCGGGGTTTGACCCGCAGGGATGAACAACTTTTGCAATGCGCGCGTTGGTTGTTCTTTTATACCCCAGAGGCAAAGCGGAATTGCACCGCAGACGGCTCACAGGATCGTCTACCCTCCCATAATGTGTGTCCGCCTCTCCGTTGAAACTAGCGCACGAGATGGCGCAGGAGAGCTTTGCGTTATGAAGTCGGAAAAATGTACTAGCACATCATAACCGACCAACCTCGTTGTTGTTGCGTTCTGCGGGAGCTTATCCCCGCGCCGCGCGGACACAGAATTTATTTTATCACGTTTAAAATTCTTGACAAAAAATTTCAAAAGAGATAAAAGGGAAAGCCCCTCTCGGTGAAGGGATTCCGCCAGGGGGGCACCACCTTGATTGCAATGGCAAAAAAAATATGTTATGATGCTGGTAGGCTGTTTGGGCGATGGTATTTTTGCAATAAGATGGCAAACATATCATCGCCCAACAAGCCCTGTCTATGAGAAGCGGGGCTTTTTGTTTTTTTGTATCGGGCTTGATTTTTAAAAAAAAGTATGCTATACTGTACTTGATGAATTTAACAGCTCATTTCTGTACAGTGCCGAGTGGATTATTCTCAATTTCTACTTTTGTAGATTAGATTTGCCTTCCTTCCGCTTATAGTGGAGGTTGCATAGGCGGAAAAGCTCCTTAGTCTTAAGGGGCTTTTTTTTGTTATCCACTTTTACCCCACAACTTTTTGACAATTCAGACAAATTATTTAATGTATTCTTAATCTGAAACAATTAAGGTTGATTGTACAGGCTTGCAAGCAAAAACAAAATGATATATAATATAAAAATTCAAATCTCTCAAAGCGATTACATTTACAAAAAACTCTTTAGTGATTTTGCCCGTACCGCGAAAGCGGTATGGCGAGTAATCCGCCATGAGAGCGGGCAAAGTCATTAGGGAGTTTTTTTATTTAGTTTAAAACAAATTAAAATATGCCGAACGAATCCCAGCCTGTTTTCCACCCCGACTTTTTAATTATTCCGTTTCAGATAGCGGTAGATAAAAAATTGCATCCGTTAGACAAGATGATTTATGCGGTAATATATTGGTTTGAGCATCTTCGCTATGGACATTGCACGGCATCCAACGAAGTTATTGGAAAAATCATAAACCTTCAAAATTCTGTTACGGTTGGAAACGCACTTTCTAGGCTAGAAAACGAAGGATATATACGAAGAGTTTTCAAGGATAAAAGAAAGAAAGTGAGGCTAGAAACACAAACACTAATTGCCTATAAGAAGGTATCATCAGTTGATGTATCATCAGTTGATGTATCACCAAATGATGTGTCAAGGTATCATCAGTTGATGTACAGAGATAGTAATGAAAGAGAAAGTAATAAAAGAACGTTAAAGAGCGAAATTTTAAAAAAAACAGAAAAGAAGGGGAACGTCAAGATAACGCCAGCGCAAAAAGAGCAATTAAGTTATGAGCTTAAAAAGATTGATGATGAAAAAAGTTTGAATAATTGGATACTTTTATGCGAAAAAAAAGGTTTTGATGAATGTTTGAAGGTAATAATTGACGTCCGCGACATAGAAAAACTTAAAAATAAGGGCGCGTATGCAAATTCTATCGCTCAAAGTCTGTCCGACATCGTTCCATGATAGGCAAATTTATCCAAAAAGGCACTTCCTAGCGTTTTATAATGGTTTCAGGTAGTGTATTAGCGCTTGAGAGTATTTTTTTCTCACCAGCGGGCAAATTTTGATGAATTTCAGTTATTCGGGATTTCCGAATAACTTGACAAGAGTAAAAAAATGGTGTATACTGTATTTACCGTAAAATTAAATTAGTAAAAAAAGAATTATGAAAACTGTATATATAGTTTACAAAGAAAGGGTTGGAGACGAAATTCACGAACTGGAAGTAGAGGAAGTGTTTAGGTCGGAGTCTTTGGAAGAAGCAGAGAAATTTCTTTCTTGGAAAGAAAATCTTTATGGGAGAATAGACAAGATGCAAACAACCTATAACGCTCCGCCCCCGGGAAAACTTTGGAGAAAAGAAGAATTTGCGTGGGATTTAGAATTTGTTGAAACAGTAAGAGAAAACTAAGTATAATTTTAAATAAAGCATAAAAACATGGAAGAAAAAATAATTTTAGGTCTTCATCTAAATAAAGAACAGCATCGCGGGCTGAAGGTTGAAGCGGCGAAACAAGAGATAACGATGAACGAGGCTTTGCGAAAGTTGATAGATTTATTTATCAGCAGAAAAATTGTTTTCAACAACTCTTTAAAGATTTTGCCCGTACCGCGCAATGAGGAGGAAGGACATAATTACACACCAAAGGAAAAGGAGCTTTTGCGCAAAATAAGAAATGACAGAGGAGATTAAAATAGTAAATTTTATTTATCTAACCAAAAAAAATATGGACGAGGAAAAAGACAAAGACCTTCCTGGCGATGAGGAAGAAAAAGAGGAGGAGGCAGAGAAGGAAGAGGAAGAGAATTAAAACAAAACCGCCCGTTTTTAGTCGGACGGCTCTTTTCACCAAGTAGTATAGCACAATTTTGTGATATACGAAAGGTTTTAAAAAATATGGCAGAAATTATTGCACCAAGAGGGTGGTCGCACCCTTCAGTTCAGCGGCACAATGAAATAAGAAGCCGCGCAATAAACATAGAAAAACAAAAAAATATCCTTGATTATATTTTTGGGGATTTAATTGATCAACAGGTCAAGTCCCTGCGAAAATTATATGGACAAAACTTTTAACTACAAATTTTATAAAGATTTTTTGAATGAGGTTTGTTTGCCGCAGTTGGAGATATTTTTTCGGAATGAGAGCGCGCGCGTTACAACGGATATGGATAAAATTTTTTCCGCAAAAAAAAGCATAGAAGAAAACCCGATGGTGCTTGAGGAATTTTGTACTGAATGGAGAGAGTATGAGCGCGGAAAAATCGGCACAGGGCTTGATTATGAATTTCTTTTTGCCCTTTTAATTGATCACGGCGAATACGCAAGGGAACAGGCCCAAAAAACCCATGCAGAAAATCCAAAAGAAAAATATGAACAGAGAGCCGTTTGCGAAGGAGGATGATGAGGAAGAATTTTGGGCGCCTTGTGAATGTGAGCATTGCTTGAATGAAATATACAAGAAAAAAGTTTTGGGCGGTGAAATAGAATTTGACAAGGAATATTTTTGTGAGCGATGCGAAAAAGAAGGAAATAGAATGATCATAGGTTTCGTGCAGGCGCAAAAAACAAGACGATCTATAGGTAGGGAGCTTTGTGAGGCGCACGATGAGGAACTGGAAAAAAAAGCAGAGGAAATTAAAGTTTATTTTAGGGAAAAATTTAATTTAAAAATATGAAAAAATTGTTAAAAAAACGAGAAAAAAAACCGATAGGAGACATCACCCCAAACCAAGTCATTGATTCCCTTTTTAGGGAATTTGTCCAATATCGTGAATGGGAAAAAAAAATACTATAAGAAAATAGATTTAGAAATTAGGTGGAGGTTCACCTAACTGATTTAATTTAATATTACAAAGAAAAATATGACGACTGAAATAATTCGTAAAAACGATATAGATAAATACTTTGCGCCTGCATTGTGGAACACGCTCACGGTGATGGCGCAGGCGTTTTATCAAAGCAAAGCCCTGCCGGAAGGTATTGATAACCCTGCGAAAGTGCTCATGGTTTTGCAGGCCGGGCGTGAGATCGGACTTAAGCCGATAGAATCTTTGCAGTCCTTTTATTTTGTCAATGGAAAATTAACGCTCTATGGGCAAAGGCAGATTGCGCAGGTAATTAAGGCGGGGTATCGGGTGGACTGGGGAGATTGTAATGACGAGACAGCATCCGTTACGCTTTCGCGCGATGACAGAGGGAAGTATTCGGCCGTATTCACCTTTCAAGAGGCAGAAAAAAGAGGCTTAACCACAACAAAAAACGGAATAAAGAAAGATGTTTGGGTGAAACACAAAAAAAACATGCTGATGTATAAGGCGTTTGGCGAGGCGGCACGATTTTTTTGTCCCGAAGCCCTTGACGGCTATTATTCTTTTGAGGAGATGGTCGCCGAAACAGATGACGGCAAAACCCAAGACATAGTTGCCATAGAGATTTTTTGTAATAGATGTACGAAAAATGGAAAGTTTACTGCAATTTCTGATGAACAAGCCCAAAAAACAAAAAAAGAACACAGCTACGAACTATGTCCTGAATGCGAAAATATGGCAGAAAAATACAAACTTAACAATGGCGAAAATAGAGAAAAGAGCAAAGAAGCAGATGACGGAGAGGTTACCGAGCAGGAGGTTATTTCCGCCGTTGATGAAAGTATAAAAACAAAATACGAGAAAGAATTAGATGCAATTTTGAAAGAAAAACTTAACTCAAAAACCGTCTACCGTCTTAATACCCTTAAGCTTACAATTTCAAAAAATGAATTTGAGGGGAAAAAAGAAATTATTGAAATGATAAATGATAATTTGGGTTTGCTGAAATTATGAATCTAAGATTTCATTCAGAAAAATACCCGGATCAGCTTACTTGTTGTTGTCTCGTGTCGGGCTTTCATTGCGAGCATTGCAGGCCAAGAGAAGATTGTCCATGCTGGGAATGCAATCAAGTTTTGCGCGTTCGGGTAAAACTTAAAAAGGAATCTTTAAAATAAAAATATGAGCGGCGGTAGCTACGATTATAAATACGAAGGCATTGAAGAACTATCCGATTTACTTTTTAGTTATTTATCAAATTCTGAAGAATCTGAAGAAGAAGACAAATGGTATCAATACGCGAAAAAATATCAGCCAATCAGGAACAAAATGGCGAGGGCATTAAAAGAAATTGCCGTTCAATGCCACGACATTGAATGGATTGATAGCGCAGATTACGGAGAAGAACAATGGCAAAGTATTGAAAAATGGCTTAAAAAACATAATTTTATTAAAGAGAAATGAAATTCAAAAATTTAATTATGATAACCAAAAAATAATATATGAATTTTAACTATAGAAACGAAGCAGGGAAATTTCTTAGAAAAAAAATAATTAAACACACCGCATTATTGATTTTTATTTTTATAGTAATTGGTATTTTTTTAGATATTTTTGTGGTAGTTTCCGCCGGGGAAAGAGGGATATTATTGACTTTCGGAAAGGTAGAGGAACGGATTTTCACGGAGGGCTTGAATTTCAAAATTCCTCTTTTCCAAAAAATTATTAAAATGGACATTAAAATACAAAAAGAGGAAATTGATGCAAGCGCGGCAAGTAAAGATTTGCAGATTGTTACCGCAAAAATTGCATTAAATTATCATCTTGATGAGAGCAAAGTTAATAAGTTATGGCAATCCGTTGGCTCGGATTACAAGAGCAGAATAATTGATCCTGCAATTCAGGAGGCGATTAAAGCCGTTACTGCCAGATATACTGCGGAAGAATTGATAACAAAAAGACCACGAGTGAAAGACGATGCAAAAATTGCGTTGTCTGAAAGATTAGCAAAAGAATACATTCTAGTTGATGAATTATCAATAGTTAATTTTGATTTTTCTACTTCATTTAATCAGGCGATTGAGGCGAAGGTAACGGCGGAGCAAAATGCGTTAGCCTCAAAGAACAAACTTGAGCAGGTTAAATATGAAGCAGAGCAAAGGATTGCAGAAGCTAAGGGAGAGGCGGAAGCGATCAATATCCAAGCAAAAGCAATTCAACAACAAGGCGGCGCGGAATATGTGCGCCTAAAAACTATAGAAAAATGGGATGGGGAATTGCCCGTGTATTCTTTGGGTGATTCCGTTCCGCTTTTAAATTTAAAATAAATATGAAATTAACTATAGATATAAACGAAGACAGAATACTGGAACTCGCAAAAACGGCTTCAATGGATGAACTGCCGAGCAGCATATTTTTTGAAGCGAAAAGAGAAGCCGTTGGTATTGCGGTAAAAGAGATAAAAGATAAACTTGTTGAAAAATCTTATTTTAGCAATAAAGAATCGTTATATTCGGAAGTTTCAAATCTAGTTTACAAAGAGATAGAGGCAAAAATAAAAGAATTGATTGAACAAAAATTTAATGAAAAAGACATAGATGATATTGTAAAAAGACACGCAGATTTAACGATTACTAGCTGGCTAGAAAAAAAAATCTATACACGACTTGAAGAAATCAAAAAAGATATATATATAGCTTCGTATGGCGAACTAGAGAACGAGAGAAGAGAAGAAAGAGAGGCACACGAAGCAGGATTATAAGCGCGGTGTCTATGAATTTTAACTTAATTACTTTATGAAATTCAAACATTCCAACTCAATTTATTTAATTCTTGCGATTATAAGTTTGATTTATTTTGCGGTATTGTTTCTGCTGATTCTTCCCTCTGCAAACGCCTACACACTCGGCGAGAAATGGAAAAGGACGAAATGGGAGCTTACAATGAATGAGATTACCGCGAACATGCCAATACATGATTTTCAGTTTGTGCCGGTTACAAAACTTAAAATTTCGTGCGGTTTAGCGTTGCCTTCCGGTGGCTGTTATACGTGGAACAATCAGACTGTTTTTGTCAGCGACTCCGGAGGTATTGCGGAATTTGGCTGGGCTGGCGTTCGGCAGACGATGATCCATGAGGTGTGCCATTATCTTGATAGTGAATTGTGGAATAATCGTGTAGACGAGAAGGTGGAAGAACGCGCAGAGCGTTGCCGCATGGATTACAATCGCGGCATGTTTGAGGGAATGCCGTACAAGTATCGCGCGCGCGCGGAGGTTTATCGGTTTGAGGAAGGTGTTTTACGTTTTATAATTGACGAGGAAACCTATCAGAGGATTTATGGTGATGTGGGCTGGGGTATTGTGAGATTTTTAGATTAAATTTTATCTTAAAAAAATATGAAAATTATAGATAGTGAGTTAGTTTTTTCTTCGGGAAGAAAAGCTTATGCCCATTGCGGGCTTATCAGCATTGATGAAGATGGAAACTTAATGGAAGGATATGATGGAGAATTAGATAATAGTGAGCAGGCTACGGGCGGGGATTACCGCAGGCTTTCAGATGAGGAACGATCTGAAATTATAGATTTTATGATAAAAAGATTGGAGAAATACAAGAAATGATATTTGAAAATTTAAAATGTTTTTGGAAAAAGAGAATACTCAAAGTTTCGCATGTCCATACAGAAAAAGGAAAGGGAAAAGACGCAGGAAGAAAACTAGTTACAAAATGGTGTGCTTTGAAATGCCAAAAACATAATTCCTCTTCTTTTTCTATATCTGGGGGTTGCCCTGAATGTTTTCTTGATAAACAGAAACGCAAAATAAAAAAAGAGCCCGCGTTATGGACTCTCTTTTTTTTGATTTTATTATTCTCTATATAAGGTTTTACCCCATTTCCTCTTTCACTTCCATTTCCATATTGGATTATAATGGAGTTGATAGATTGACGTCCCTCTTATTGAGCGTTGTTTTGACATATAATTTTTGGGTTAAGTTTTTTATGATTTTCCCATCGTTTTTTCATTCCTTTTTTTCCAAGTTTGGAGTAGTACGCGGAATCTCCGCGTACATGATTTTTGACCGAGTTTCTTGCTTTTCGTGTTCTGCACGAGAGGCACGTGAGTTTTTTCCCGCACGTTGTACAGTTTTCTTCCTGCATATTATTTTTGAGTTAAGTTTTTAAGTTTCCTTTTTTATATTTTCTCTATATTCCATACCTCGCTTGACGTAAACCATTTTTTGCATTTTTCTGCATCAGTTTCATAGTCAAAACATTTTGCTTTTTCTATATCTTCATACCATCTGCAGGAGTTAGAGTTTTTTCTCATAACAAAATAAACTTTTCTACCATTTTCTGCAATTTTTGTTATCATAAATTTCTCTTTCGGTAATTTTGCTGATAATGCTTCCATCAACAAAGCATCAAATTCTTTGCTTTCTCTTTTTGTATCATCAACATCTTTACGCCAATCATAGGATTCATATTCAGGATCATGCAAAAGAATTTTCAATGCTCTATGGTATTTATTTTTAGCACCTGCTTGAAAATTGCCGCTCTCATATTCTTTCATTATTTCCAACTCTAGGGCTTGTTTTCCTTTTTCTTGAAAAATACGAGAAAGGCTTATGCATTCTTGAACATGCGGAGTTCTCGGATACACATTATTGCAACAACTTTTTATTTCAACTTTATTATTTTTTATTTTAATTGCGTGAATTATATCGTAAGACATATTTTTTTTGACAATTTCCCCCGGCGAGCTTTGCGGACAGCCGGGGATGCGTATAATTATGTGATTATTTTCCTAGCCTTTAGAATTTGACGAAATTCCCCACAAGTTTTGAAACCCATGTTATAGCATTCGTCTTCGCTATTCTGTATATAACAGTCATAGCGTGGTGTACCTTTTTCGTTATGGTCGTAAGGTTCTCCCACAAGAAAGCCGTTATCCTCCAATAGTCGCGGGGGCAAAACCTCTAACATCTCCATATATTTTTCTTTTGTTACTTTTACTTTTTTTATATTCATATGTTTTTAATTTTTTCCCCCGCATCGCGGGACGCGAGGGAAGGTGTTTAGTTTTTATTTTTTATACATTTTTCGGAATTCTTTTCTTCCGCCTCCGCCGTTCATACAATAGCCGTAGTAGGTGTTTTTGTTTTGCGTGTGTATCTCTTCTGCGTCTTCCTCATATTGTAATATAGCTTCCCTCCTTGCGTCGCGTATCGCACAGAAGTGTCCGTTGGTGTCATATTTTTTAGAAATTTCCGTTACGACATCTCGCAGAAGTTCATATTCTCCAATTTCGCCGATATAATACTCTTTCCTGTTTGCGAGCTCATCGTTTATGTATATTCTCGCGCCCGGACCAGCAGATCCGTACCCTACTACATTGATTATTTTTTCAATTTCTTTTTTTTGAAGTTCTGCGAAAACTTTGTTTACCTCGTTCATATTTTTTTGACAATTAAATTATTTTTTTAAAAAAATGAAATATATGCTTCCTTGATATTCATTAAGTATTACTTTTAGATTTTTTTTGACATATCCATTTTCATTTCTTTCAAATCCGCACAATATACACAATAAGATTTCCATTCGTTTTTTTCGTAGATACCCGCGCTACAATAATCGCACATATCCTTACCGCATGAAGGGCAGGGCGCGATGTTTTCATCTTCATAGAGAGAGCCACAGAAACAAAAATCGCAAACTAGTATTTGCTTATACATATTTTTTTTGACAATTTTCTCAAAAACTTTTAAAATAAAAAAAGCCGTTGAGATTGTCTGTGATTATATAATGTCAATGAGCTGATGTGTGTGGCATGTCGTGAGCCGTCTGGCGCGTCCCTTGTGGCTGTTGAGGCGATCGGGGATAGTGCTAGGCGGCTCTATATGCCGTGTAGATGATCCGAGCGGCGGGCTATGTCGTGTGTGATATGTCCCTGCTCTCATCTATATATATGATAGCGCACCGATTGCGCTATGTCAATAGCGCACCGATTGCGCTATGTGGATAACTTTTTGTTTAGTTTGAGCGGTAATTTAGGGGTTTTTTGACAAAAAGTAAGGAAATTGGTAAAAAATGACGCACTACAATGCGCTAGGACGCGAGAGAATGGGCAATGTGGTACTTTGTATCGTCTTTGTTTTGATTTTAAATTTAGTACTCTACAAAAAATAAAAAATTGTGTATGAAAACTTTAGCGGTAATTCCGCAAAAAAAATTGCGCGGGAAGCGTGGCATTTATAAAAAAACTTTATCTAAAAAAGATTATACACATTACGACTGGGTCGCAATCAGGCAGAAGCTAGAAGAATATACAGAGGTTACTACAGTGCCGATTTTGCATGAATTTTTTTATAAAAACAGAGTACCCAAAACGAGATTTTTTACGAGAATTGAAAATGGTGATGAAAAACTTTCTCTTATACATGATTTTTTAATTTCTAAAAAACAGGCGCAACTGGAGCACGGCACATTGAGCGGACAACTCAATCCCGCAATGGCGATTTTTTCGCTCAAGCAAATGGGGTGGCGCGATACGCATGAGGTAGACGTAAGGCAGGTGATTTTACAGATTGATTTGTAATTTTTTTTAAAAATGTACCAAAAAAAAAAGAAGAAATCTCATTAAGAAAACTGATCAATCCAACGCCGCGACAAATGGAATTTTTGAAAGCCGTTGATGAAAAAAAGTATTGTCTCTATGGCGGTGCGAAGGGGGGGGGCAAGAGTTATATTTTGCGCTGGGCGCTGGTTCGTCATCTGGTTCGCTGGGCGAAGGAGGGACATCTATCAGTAAGGGTCGGACTTTTCTGCGAGGATTATCCCGCGCTTAAAGATCGGCAAATCACTAAAATTGATAAAGAATTTCCTGATTGGCTCGGAAAACTCTCGGACAGTCAGACCGAAGGAATGAGTTTTAAAATTCATAAACAATTCGGTGGCGGAGTGATTGCATTACGTAATCTTGACGATAGTTCAAAATATTCCTCATCGGAATTCGCGGTTGCCGCTATCGACGAATTAACCAAAAACAAAAGAGAGATTTTAGATCAGTTCAGAAGCATTGTAAGATGGCCTAAGATAGAGCTTACAGGAATTTGGGGTGCGACTAACCCCGGTCAAATTGGACATTTGTGGGTTAAAAAATTATGGATTGATAGGGATTTTGGTATTGAAGACCCTGATCCATCTCAAGTTATTTTCGTAAAATCTCTTCCGTCGGACAACCCATATAATTCTTTCTCCTATTTAGAAGATCTTAAAAAACTCCCTGAAAAACAAAGAAAGGCATATTATGATGGAGATTGGAATATATTTGAGGGGCAATTTTTTACAGAGTTCAGCGAATCTGTTCATGTAATTTTGCCGTTTACAATTTCAGAAACATGGAAAAAATTTCGTTCAATAGATATAAGCGGACATCACGGCATTACTGCATGTTTATGGCTTGCGGTAGATTACGATGGTAATGCTTACGCTTATAGAGAATATTATGCGACCGGAAAGGACATTGACGAGCACGCGCGCGAGATAGTACGATTATCATGTTCCGAAGATTATGAATATACCGTGATGGATAGTTCTGCGTGGAGTAAGCTGGGATTGCCCGAGACAATGGCGGAGCTGTATATGCGAGAAGGGGTGCAGGGACTGATACCTTGTAGTAAGGACAGGGTAGCGGGTTGGGCTATTGTGCATTCCTTTTTGCGGTATAACGATGTTTTGCCGCCGCGAATGAAAATTTTCAATTCGTGCCATAATCTCATTCGTACTCTTCCCGCAATGGTGCATGACGATCGTAATGTTGATGATTTAGATACTGATGGGGAAGACCATTGCGCGGACGCCCTAAGGTATGGCTTGCAAACAGTGCGGGAAAATAAATCCGTTGAGCCTAAAAAAGAAATACGATGGGGAGGTGAAGAATATGTGAGGGCGCGGTTGGATGCGCTTTATCATAAGAAAAATGCAGTGATAAAACAGGAAGATTATTTTTAATATAGTATGTTTAATTTTTTTAACATTAAAATTATGCCTTTAAAAAAAGGAAAGTCAAAAAAGACAATTTCAAAAAATATAAGTACTTTAAAGAAGCGAAAATGAATACTATTTTAAGAGTTTTACGATTTGATGTAATAGAAGAAAGGCGAGGGGGAAAATTTTCTTTTAAAAAGGGTATTAGAAATTTGTTAAGAAATTTTAATGTTTTATTCTCAAGGGAAATTCTTGCTGGAGAAAACGACAATTTTTGGATTACATACAAAAAAGAAGAAAAAAAAATAGTAATAGATGATTATTCCCTTGTTTGGAAAGACGGAAAACCAGAATTTATTTCAACTCCGAAAGATAATAAAGAGAATAATGCGGTTATTTGCATAAGTCAGCGGATAAAATACAAAAAATAGTTTATGCCTCAAAACCTAAAACAAGAAGACGAATCCGTACAAGCATATAATCCGCAGGGTGAAGAATTAGATGTGCAGACACATTTAATTTCTCGCATTGAAGTTTTGAAAAAGTCAAAGCAGAGTATTCTTGATGGAATCAACTTTGAAAGTATTATGCGTGAGGCGGACAGAGAATATCAGCCGAGATTATTGTCGTCAAAATTATGGCAAAAAAGCGGAGGTGTATATCTTCTTCAAGACGAGTCAACGGGACTGCGCGGCTCACGTATTCAGCGGGCAAACTGGAAAGAAGGTGAAGAGTGGAGAAGCGATATATCCGAACCATCTTTATTGGTTAAGATACAAACTGCGTTATCAATTCTTGTTGATCGTAACCCTGAAGCAATTTTTAAAGCGACAAAAGAAAAGTATAAAAATACAGCAGGGATGGCGCAGGCGCTTTGGAGACGAAGCTGGAGCAAAGGTAAATCCACGAATCAGCTTAAATTATTTATTTTTGACCTTGCAAAATATGGATGGGCAATAGGTCGGACATATCCGCGCAAGGAATCACGAGAGGGTAGAATTTTAGTTTCATTGAATGAAAATCCGTCAAAAAATAAATATAAGAAAAAGACAATTGTTGAATACAATGATGTATACAGGGAGAAGCTTGATCCGTATCGTACGTGGATTGACGACATGACCAATCTAACCGATCCGTTCAGCATGGACGATTGGTATTTTGAAAAAGATTATTCAAAAGATAGTTTTAAAAGAATTTTTGAAATTTATGATAACGCGAAATATGTAGAAAAAGGACAGGCATACCGTACAGCCGAGACATACAATATTGAGAATAACAAAGAAACAGTTGACCGAAATGACATAATCACAGTTGGATTTTACGAAAGTAAAAACAAGGATTTATACTCAATTTTTATTCCTAAACAGAATATAGTTCTATATTTTTCTCCTCTACCCAATGACAGTAAAAAACTATCTTGTTGGTGGACGTATTGGATTGAACGGAACCCACGTACTCCTTATGGAATAGGATTATATGAGATTATAAAGCATGATAAAGTTTTATATGATCGTCTTATGAATATGAGCCTTGACCAGATGATTATGGCGATATATCCGATGTTGTTTTACAGCGGGGCAAAACAAGAAGACATAACAATTTCTCCCGGACTGATTAAGCAAAAATTGCCGGGAACAACAATAGAGCAAGTCAAGGTTCAATATGACCAAAGAGGGTTTGAGGGGCTGAAATTTATTCAAGAAAGAATTGACGAAAACACAGGGATAACACCTACTTTGCAGGGGGAAGTTCAAGGGAAGACATTGGGTGAGGTATTACACGCGAAGGATGCCGCGCTTAAGCGATTGAATATTCCGCTCACAAACATAGCGCAGGCAATAGAAGATGAGGCGTATATATCCTTATCGTGGATGAGCCAAATATACTCTACTCCTGAAGTTCTTGAATTTGTTGATGAGAATGAATTGAATGAATATCAGGAAGAAACTGGAAACAGAGCCGTCAAGGTTACAACGAGTCAAGGTTCAGCTAACCGAACCAAAGAAGGAGAATTGACACCTAATGAACTTTCTATTGACGAACAGGGTATTTCCGCAGAGTTTTTTCCTGTGTTGGATTTATCGCTTACGGAAGACAGGGAAGGAGTGCTGATTGAATCACCAGAAGACAGGTTTTTTCAGGTGGGTGTTGACATTCTGCCCGATCAATTAAAGTGGGAAGGGGTTATAACCGTAAAGGTACAATCCATGATTGCGCCGTCTCAAGAGATTGATAGGCAGAGAAAACTTGAGTTGTTTAATATAATTATGCCTGTAATTCAGCTGATTATTCAGTTTTTGCAGATTAATCCTAAAGGGGCGGTCGCACTCTTGAAGCCAGTACGGCAGATACTTGAGATACAAGATGAGAAGCCAGAGAATTGGCTTCCTGATGAAGTTTTAGAAATGGAAAAAAATCCTCAAATGATGGAACAGATAATGAATCCCGAACAAGAGCTTATGGTTGATCAGGAAGAACCAGTGGAAGGCGGACAAGGAACACAACCTCTGCCATCATCTAAAGCGCAAACAGTTGTTCCGCAGAACGAGGTAACCAATCCTTTAAGGGCGAGTTTAGGTCAAATTGAGAAAGCGCGATAATGTATGGAAGACAAAAAAACAAGAAAATCAAAATCAAATTTAGAAATTTCTTATATTTTTAAGAAAAAGTTTTTATCGGCTGATAATGGTCAAGAAATATCTACAGAAAAATTATCTTATGTTATTCAAGAATGTATAAATGCGCTTATTCGCGCTTGTCAGAAAAAAAACGGATGGTTAGGAATAAACAATAAAGGTGTTAAAATTAAAAAAATAAACAAAAATGACGACGAATATAGTATGACATTTTCATTTCCTTTTTATCTGGATAATCCTTTTCCATACGAATATATTGAAAAATTACCAAAGAATAAAATAGAAATTATATAAAATTATGGTAGACAAACGGACAGCACAACAACTTTTAGGGCTTATGCAAGACCCGCGTTGGTCTGCGATGGAAGAATTTTTGAGAGATTTCAAAGAGATAAATTTTGGTTCACCGAGTGCAAAACGAGATACGGAGTTTGATACGATGTGGTATTTAGCTGAAGCAGAAGGAGGCAAGAGATATTTAGAGCAATTTTTCAGCGATTTAGAGGAATTGGCTAAAAATTTATAATTATGAATATTTTTAAACTTTTATTGTTATCAACTACTGTTTCTGTATTGGTTTCTCTGTTTGTAGCTTTAATTTTTAGAGAAATTAAAAAAGAGCTTAAAGAAGAAGAATATATACAAGACCACGTCTTGGAATATAGTGCGGAGAAGATGGGATTACTCTTGAGAGACTGCAAATATGATATAAATATAAAAAAATGATTGACGATTACGTTCAATTCAAAGACGGGGCATTAACGATTGAAGCAAATTGGCTAAAAATTTATAATTAAATATGGAATCTATTTATTATTTATATCAGCAAAGGTTAGAGAAAAGGATAGAAATTTTAAAACAATTATTTGTATCAGCTATTCTTTTTTTGTGTATTGCTTTTGTTGTATGGGTAGCTTACAAATTTGAATCTGAAAAAGATATTAACGCTAAAAAAGTTATTAACTTTGAAATTCGTTTGATTATGCTAGAAGAATCTTTTAAAGAGTTTAAAGAGATAAAAGATGATTGACGATTACGTTCAATTCAAAGACGGGGCATTAACGATTGAAGCAAATTGGAATGAAGCGGTTAAACCAGCGCAAAAGTTCCGTTTTACTGTTTATGACGGGGGGAAAAAACAGTCAGTGATTGTTGATAGAGAGCATATTTTTCAAATCCTTTTCCTCTTTTCTACAGAAGAACAAAAAGAGTCAATTATCCCAGTCCAAAGCACACAAACTGAACGGTTTAACAGAAGATTAAAGCTACGGTTGAAAAAAGACATGAAAAAAGGAGAGATTTTATACCATGATTACAGTATTTTTATCCCGACTATGACAATCCAGAAAATTGTTTTGGATAATCGTAAAAATTTAATGAAAAAAAAACATGGTATTTGACACTTTTAAATATAATGATATTATTAACTTGAAGCAATTTTTAAATACAAAAAGGAAATTATTTTTGTGTTTATAGTTGCTTCTTTTTTTTGTCCTCTCTGCAGGGGGGGCAAAAAATAAATTTTATATGGATATAGAGCAAAAAGAAAAAAGAGGACGACCAAAAAAACAAGTTCAAGATATTGATAATGGAGGAGAGCAGGAAGGCAATCAAGTTATTTCTAAACAAGAATTTGAAGATTTTAAAAAATCAGTAGAGAATACACAAAATCGCATTTTAGATATTTTAGAAAATCAACAGGCGGGGAAACTTAAAGACAATCCAAGTACAGAGCCGCAAGGATCGGGAGACGAAAATTCGTTTATGCCAAGTCAGTACCAGAAAGTTTTTGAGAAAATTTTTGATACGTCTGACGGATTTGAAGCGAGATTAAATTTTCCAGAAACCGATGAGAAAGGAAGAGAAAAGGGAGGTATTATGTTCACAATTTTTGTACCAGGGAATTTCTCTAACAGGTCGGATGCGGAGAAACAATTTTATAAACAAGATTTAAGAAGCAAGGCCTTGTCTGCGCACAACATCGCAAAAGGAATAGAGGATTGGTGTAAACTCGTGGCGCAAAACTTGCGGTATGACAAAAAATATAATTTAAAAACTTAATCCATGAAACACGCAAAACACATCGGAAGGGACGTTAAAACAACCAATGGGTTTATGAGGTCAATACCTGAAGGAAATAAATCAAAGAAAATGTCTGCGAAAAAACCTGAAATGAGCGATATGATGTACAAAATGGAAGAGATTATGGATACAATGAAAGACATACAAGGAATGATAGAAAGAAATAATGTAAAATAATAATATTTAATTACATTTAAAATATATTTTATGAAGAAAGTATCATTGAAAATAGGGGAGCGTTTAGTGATTTTATCTATTCTGAATCAAAAAAAAGGAACACTTGAAACGCTTAATCTCGCTCTCAAAATTACTGATAAAATCGCCGTTTTGCAGGAAGAAAGAGAAAAAGTGGGGTTGGTGTCCACAGGGAATCAGATTACATGGAAAGACACGGATTATGAGAAAGAAATTGAATTGTCTGATGAGCAATTTACACTGCTTGTCTCTTCTATTGAGGAAAAAGACAAAAAAGCTGACTGGGCAATGGACGAAGTGCGAACGGTTACTCCGCTGAAAGAAAAACTTGAGGAAGCGAAAAAACAAGAATAATAAAAAAGACAAGAAAAACTTGAAAACTTATAACAACATTGATGGCTCTTCAAAAAAGAGGTTTGAGGCGATTACGCTTTTGACATTCACCATCAATGTTGTTTAAAAGAGTATTCGCCTTATACCCCTGCTTTGAAAGCAGGGGTATTTGTTTTAAAAAAGCCTTCTTATCTTCAAAGAAGTAAAAAAAAGAAGTAAAACCTTTATTTTTAAATAAAGACCTTTGCCCATGTTCCCGTCTTCGGGGAACTCAAAATAACGGAAGTAAAAATATGGAGCAAAAAAACAGAGAGCTGGAAATTGATCATGGTGTTGAAGAAATAACTCCTATTGAGGAGGAAACAGAAGATGATGACGAAATTATAGTAGAAGTTCCTCCTGATATTTTTGAACAAGAAAAAACATTACCAATTATCCAGAAAAAACAGGAAGAAATTCCTGATAGTTCTTTGCCAAAAAAGCCGATTGAGGGTGAAACGAACAGAGAATTTGGTTTGCGTAAAGAGAATGAGCGTTTGCGTGAACGTCTCCGCGAAAAAAACAAGAAAGAGATTATAGAAAACATTGCTGAACCTCCAGAGACAGTATCATCTTCCACCAATGAACGACTTGAAAAATTAAAAGAATCTTATACTGAAGATGAGTTAAGGGTAATGGAGGAAGCGATAGATGTTCTTGCGGAACAGAAGGGATATGTCAAAAAAGAACATACCTATGCGAGCGCCGTAAATAATTTTCTTGATGAGTTTTTAAATGAACATGCGGAATACAAAGCGGAAAACGACATAAACGATGTTCGGTGGGGATTATTCAATCAAATTATAAAATCTGATTATAATCTTTCATCAAAAACTCCTTCACAGATTAAGAACATTTTTGTGAAGGTTCATAGAGACGTATCGGAAGAATTGGGAGTATCTGAAATTCCGACTAAAGAATCACAAAAAAATAATCTTAACGCGCAAACCCAAAAAATTAAAAGCGTTTCACATTCAGGAGGCACGGTTTCATCATCACAGGGAAAACCTAAAAGTAATGTTCCGACAAATTTTGTTTCTGGTGGAGTGCAATTTAAGGGTTTTAGTGAAGATGATTTTTAACGTGTAACATAACGCAAAAACATTTAAGAAGGCTCGTTACACGAGCCTTTTTTAATTTTAATGCAAAATTTATATGGCGGGATTTGAACGTATTTCAGGGAGCGACAGAGGATTTGATGACACAACCATATCGTCTCTTGCTTTGGTAGTTGGAGATTGCCTCGCTTACGACCGAACCAACTTTGTTGCAATTAAAGCAACATCAACTACTTCAATGGAAGATGTACTTGGAATTACGGCAGAGGCAACGACCACATCGGATACCAAGGTAAAGTATCAGAAAATTATAGATAAGGACAAATTTAAAGTAGGCAGTGCGAATAACAGCAATGCCGAGCATAGGTTTCATCGCATGGTTTTGACCGATGAGAATACTGTGAACAACACAGGAACTGATTCCACATCAGACGCCGCGATTATTATGCAGGTTGATACATTAGGAGCGGTAGGAGACAAGGAAATTATTATTGAGTTTGTAACACGACAGGATAGAGCATAAGGCTTTTGTCTTATTGTTTTATTTTTGTTTTAAAAATTTATATGGCTTCACCACTAAATTTAGGACAAGTTGCCGATGCGACTAATCTGGCAATACAAAAAATCTTCAAAAAAGACGCGGAAATAGATATGCAGTTTAAGAAGTATTACAACTTCCGCACTACCGAAGATTACATAGAGAAGGATTCATCTCTTTCTGGTTTGAAAGAGGCAGAATTTACAACAGAAAATGCGGAAATGTTGGAAGACGTGCCTGTGCAGGGATATGACCAAACGTATACACAGCAACAAGTTCATGTGATGTATCCAATGTCATATATGACTTGGAAGTTTGCGATTAAAAAACGAAATCTTGAAAACATATCGCAGGAAATAAATCGGTCATTAAGCCGTAAAAAAGAAAAGTTGGCGTCTGAACGGATTACCAATGGGTTTAATACAACCTATGCGCATTCAGGTGTAGGGAAAAGTACAACCATTACGGTCACAGGCGGAGACGGGCTTGAACCGTGGAGTACGGCTCATACGAGTGAGAGTGGGGGATCAAACATGAATAATGTTATTTACGATGGTACGACTTATTCTTTGCCATTTGATTATTCGGGATATAAGGCGGCAATCAGAACAGCCTCTTTGTTTGTTGACCCAAGAGGAAATCCAGACCCAGCACGCTTAGACACACTCGTCTGTAAGACTGGTTCTTCAGTCCATATGAAAGCAATGGAAATTTTAGGTGCAATCAAAAAAGGACAAATTCCAGAGTCAAACGATAACGATGGTGCGGGAACTCCTCCGTTTAAGATTATTGATTCTCCGTTTTTTTCTCAAGATGCTTATTGGGGAATGTTTGATTCTTCAACGGCACTCACAGATAGATACGGATTTCAACACATAGAATCAGAGGGAAATAATGTTGACCCTGTAAATATCGTTGCAAAAACTCGTGAAATGCAATTCACAGGACATACTCTCTTTCAGCAGGGACACAATGACGTGACACGGACATGGGTATTCAGCGCGGGAGACAGCACAACATCATAGTTAATAATTTTAACTTTATAAGGGCGGGAAGTGGGTGAGGGGAATACCCCAATATTCTATACACCCGACCCTTAACAATTTTATGGCAACTATAGCAAGTAAATCATATTCCACTCCGAGAAATATAAATTTACGGGGAGGTATATTACGTTTTGATAAATCGCATTCGTCAAATCCCCTGGTGAATGATTCAAAAGGCTGGGGATTGTATACCAATTCTTCAAACCAGCTTGTTTTTTGGAATAAAACAAGCATTACAACATTAGGTGCGGCGGGAGCTGGCGGTTCGCTGGATGCAAGTTATGGTTCAGGACATACCATCACTATAGATGACGGAGCTATTGTGTTTAATGACGCTTCGGCTGGAGCGTTAAATGTTTTGACTATAAATAAGTCAGGAGCTGGTTCAGGAGATGTCATTGAGATAGTGTTTTCGGCGGCGCATACAGGCAGGGCTATAAATCTTGATATGACCTCTGCCGTAGGTGCAACCGCAATTCACGTTGATAACGCGGCGGGTGCAAGAACAGCAGCGGATTTTTTAATTACTGCGGATTCTACTGGAACGCACAGTGTTATTGACATAAATGCCTCGGGTTCAGGTGCTTGCACGGGACTTGATTACACAAATTCTTACACTGGTTCGCCAGGAGGCAATGCAATATCTTTGACATTTGACAACGCGGCTGGTCTTTCAACAGGAGGTATTTTAATCACTCGCGGAACTGGAGTAAGAACAGATAATGCAATTGCAATCGCTGATTCTTCGACAGGAAATGTTGATATTATCAATATAGATGTTTCTGGTGTTTATACTGGAGATGTCTTGAGCATTGTTACTTCTGCGGCGGCAACAGGAAATTTAATTCTCTTGGACATGGATGGGGCAGTTGCGGCGACTTCGCTTCGCATTCAAGACACCACGACAGAAACACGCACACAGCCATATGTGGAAATTATCACCGACTGTGCGGGTTCCGCGGCTTACATTGATGTAAACATTTCAGGGACTGCTTCGGGTAACTTTTTGGACATTACCTATTCTGCGGCAAACACAGGAAACGCAATCAATGTGGTAATGGCGGACAACATCGCAGGAGCCGCTTTAAACATCACAGGTGCGGGCATTCGCACTGATAATCTTATTGAAGTATCAACCTCTGAAACGGGAAGCGTGGACGGAATTATGAGGGTAGACGCAACTGGTGTCTTTACAGGACATGTTGTTACGCTCACTTCATCTGCGGCGGCTACAACTGGGGGGCTTGTACATCTTGACCTTGATGCTGGTGTTGCATATAAGGCAATCACCATTGACCATGCGGGCGCAAGAGAAGTTGCAACAATTCTTGCAACTTTTGATGGCACATTTGCTTCGGGAGGAGGAGGTACATTTTTGGATGCCAATATTACAATGACTGGTGCCTCCGCAAGTCCTTGGATAGATATTGACGTTACTGGGGTTTACACGGGGAATGTTCTTGATATTGCACTTGGTGCGGCAGCAACTGGCGATGTAATGGCAATTGACATGAACTTAGGCGTAGCGGCTCGGTTTTTATTCTTGGATGCAGGGGGCGACACCAGAACAGCAAACTTAATTACTGTAACCTATGATTCATTAGGGAACACTGATTTTTGTGAAATCAACGACTCCAATACTGGAACACAGCATGTTTTTGACATCAATTCTTCGGGAGTTGGATCTGGAAATATTATAGATATTACCTATTCAGCGGCTGATACAGGAGATGCCCTAAAAGTAGTAATGGCTGATAATGTGGCTGGCGGCGCGCTCGTTATCACAGGCGCGGGAGCAAGAACCGACAGTATCATTGACCTTGTAACAGTAGAAACAGGAAGCATTGATGGAATAGTTTTATTCTCTCAAACTACTGGTATTTTTACAGGACATGTTCTTACTGTTTCTGCGACTGGCGCTTGCACTACCGGCGGATTGGTTCACCTAGAAACTGGTTCGTCTAATATTGCTGGAAAAGTAATGACTGTTGATACGGCTGGTGCAAGAACTGGGGAATTATTCCTTTTCACTCTTGATCATACGTTTGCTTCAGGCGCGGGTGGAACTTTGTTTAACATTGATATTTCAACTTTGACAGGAGCGGCTTGCTCGCCACTCATTGACATTGACATAACAGGTGGTGTTCATACAGGAAATATATTTGACTTTGCGACTAATCAAGCCTCAACCGGGACGATATTTGAGGTAAATATGACTAACGCCGTAGCGGCAAAACTCGGCAACTACACATTAGCAGGAACAAGAACAGCAGACGCTTTCACCATTACCGATTCTAGCGCGGGTGCGGTGGATGTCTTTCAGATAACCTCAACCTCTACAAGTTCGGGACATATCTGGAATGTAGATATTGATAGCATATTTACTGGAAATGTACTTGATGTAACCTTTGGGACTTCTGCGGCGACAGGTGAGGCAATAAGCCTTGCAATGGGTACAAATGTGGCTGGCAGGGCTATTTATATCAGCTCTGCGGGTACAGGTGTATCTGGAGAAGGCAATGCAATAGATATTGCACACACGGGAGTATTAGTTGCTGGAGCTGACGTAGTGAGCATTGATTCAACTGGCAGTATTTCTGCCACGTCAAATGTTTTGTCTGTTACTCAACGAACAGGAGCAGGAACGACAGGAGCTTATGCGGTTTATATTTCTGCAACTGGCGCGAATGTTGAAGGATTGAAAGTTGATGACGGCGCAGTTGTCTTTGATGAAACATTACTCGTTACTGGTGTGCTTACCTACACGACACTCAATGACAGTACAACTACTCTTGCGGCTACGGCATTGGAGCTAAACAGAGCGTGTGATGTTTCTGGACGGTTGGTCGCGGGTGGCTCTACCTTATCAGCTACGGTAGCCCTGCACAGCGATAAAATTATCGCTCTTGATACTGCTACGGGGTCGGTAATTACCTTACCTGTTGCAACTGGTACAGGTGCAGTACTTAAATTTCTTGTTACCGTGCTTGCAACCACAAACTCTCACATAATTAAGGTTGGCGATGCGAGCGATACCATTGAGGGGACAATTTGGGCAGTATCCACTGGGGATACTCCTGATTTAGGGCAACCTTGGATTGCTACTGCTGGTGATGACACCATCACGCTTAATAGAACCACTAGTGGTTCTGCTGTGATAAGAGGTGAATGGTTTGAACTAGTTGATGTGGCGACTGATTTGTGGCTGGTAAAGGGTGTTACGCATTGTTCTGGAACAGAAGTTACCCCGTTCTCTGCCACTGTTTAATAGATTTTTTTTCTCTTGGTGGCTCTCTTTTTAAGCAGAACCGCTTCTATTGGGATAATTAAATTATGTATATGCCTTATGCAAACGATAAAAGGTTATCTGTAGGAATAAATACCTCTACGAGTGGAGACAACGAAATTATCGCGGCACCGGGGGCGGGTGTTTTTTTGGCAGTGGATTTTATTTTGGTAAATCCAAATGGCGGAACTCAAACCTTAATCCTCAAAAGCGGTTCAACGGAAAGATTCAGGGTAATTCTTGATGAGGGACAACCGTTTGTTTTGGAAAATACTATTCACGATCCTGAAGGAATACTTACCTGTGCCTCTAACTCTGCATTTAATTTGAATTTATCCGCCGCAACACAGGTAACAGGATACATCAAATACAGAAAAGTAACCTAAAAATAAATTGATAATGCGGAAAGGTAATTTTTGCGTGCTATCAATTTATTAAAATTCTATGAGTTCAATGGGTTCGGGAACATTTGGAGATATTGAAGTGGGGTCAGTAGAGATTAAAAATGCTGATGATGATACGCGCGCGAAAGTTGGTGCAGGCAGTGGAATGGCAGTAGGGGATAATGCCGTGGCTGTTGCAGATGCAAATGTTAAATCTGACACTTCTGCAATTAAAACAGCGGTTGAAACGATTGATAATATTGTTGCAGATGGAATTTCAATTAAAAAATACACCGACATAAAAACAGGAGAACTTACAGGGTCAACAACTGCATTCCAAATGCCTGATATTTCTTGTAGTATGGTGAATTTCAAAGCTGTTCTTTCTAATGCAGGAAACGTGTATATCGGTATCAGCGGAGTTACCGCTGTGAATGGAACAACCGACACAACGAGCGGGTTTGAACTTGGGCCTGGAGATGAAACTGGATTTATTCCAGTTGATAATCTGAACAGATTTTATCGTATTTCTACTAATGTGGGTGATGATTTGACCTATTTGACTTACTAATTATGTCATTTCCATATTTAAGAAAAAGAAAAACATTCCGACTCACTATGATACCAGACTGCAAGTTATGGCTTGATTCATCGTTTCAGCATAACGGCGTCAAATCAGGCAACTCTGCCCAATACACCGCGTTAAACAGTGAGTATCTTTCTATTGCTGACAATGCCGCTCTCTCAATGGGAGATATTGATTTTACGATTGCGGGGTGGGTGTATTTTGATGTACTTTCGGGCACAATAGCCATATTTAGTCAGGAAAATAGCGGGACAGTGAGAGAGTACAGACTTGATTATTTTTCAACGACAGATAGATTTCGTTTTCTGATTTTTGATTCTTCGGGAAATTCAGTAGGTATCGCAACTGCTAATAATCTCGGCATTCCTGCAATTCAGACATGGTATTTTTTCGTACTTTGGCATAATGCAACCGCAAATACGGTTAACATACAAATCAATAACGGAACGGTTAATAGTGTGGCGACCACTGGTATTCCCTCTGATACAACAGCCGGTTTTCGGATAGGGGCTAAAGATTCCATACCCACATCCTTTTTAACTGGCAGGTCGCACGATGTTATCATTGCCAAGCAAATTTATACCGCCGCAGAGAGAACTTTTCTTTATAACGACGGCAATGGCAGACAGCTTGAGGAGTTAGGAATTGCTGGAACAGACGGAGCAAATATCAATGTCGCAAGCGGAGGAGTGGCATACTTCAAACTTGGCGAAGAAAGCGGAACAAGGGCGGACAGTTGGGGGGCGAATACGCTTACTGATAACGCAACAGTAACCCAGAATGACGGCGTATCGCTGAAAGACCCTGTTGATGGCGATAATGTAAGGCAGGCAACGGATTTGAGTGGAAATGAAAATGACGCTGTTGGAACGGGAAATGTAACAACGAAACCACTGCATAAAGCCGTTCAAATAAATGGGAAGCCCGCGATCAGTTTTGACAACGTAGATGATGTTTTGACAATAACTCAAAACAGCTCCATCAATGATTTAGCGGCGATGACGATTTTTGCGGTGATTAAACCTACCACTGTGGGGACATCGGGAAGAATTTTACATAAATCTGATGGAGTCATAGATAATGGCTGGTTATTTTTTCTTCAAACAACTAACGCAGTTAGATTTATTGTAGATTATGCGACTACAGATTTAGAAAGGGTTTCCGCAAATAATGCTGTTACAATGGAGACTTCAATGATTTTGGCTTTGACTTGGGACGGTTCAGCGACAGCCACAAATATCCATATCTATTTGAATGGAACAGAAGTATCATACGGGACACCCATAAATGGGGTTGGAGATAGGGTTACAGATGCTGGAAGCAATTTGTATATTGGGAATGAACCAGGGGGCACAAGAACATTTGACGGATTGATAGCTGAACCTTCACTTCATAATCGTGTAATGAATGCGGGCGAGTTAAAAAGGGCTTTTAGATACTACGGAAGAAAATACGGCATTGCCGTTTCCTAATTGATAATAAAATATGGAAAATATAAAAACACAGACAATATATAAATGTGATTGCGAGTTTACGGGAGGATGCGAGAAATGTAATCCGCGCCCGTCTTTTATCGGTATGTTGTCAGATGGGGAGGCAGACAGAATGAGAGAAGAGTGGAGAGATTGGAAGAAACGCTTTGATGATTCTTTGAATGAAAGGCACTTAAAATTATTTCCTTATGATTAAAGAAAATAAAACTATATATGTTTGGTGTTATCGCTATAAAGACACCAAAGAATTAGAGCCTTTTAGTGATAGAGACGGCATCAGTCATACCAGATGGCAAGATGGTTATGGAATATTTGGAAGAAAAAAAGATTTGCTTAAAAATTCAGGGAAGTTGAATCGTTTAGAACCTGTGAGGGTTGAAATAAAGGCTTTGACAGAATACCAAAAGGGAAGCCAGAAGACGCAATTATAAAACCTAAATACGGCATTGCCGTTTCATAGTTATATGAAATATCCAAAAATAAATAAAAAACCATTAACCCAAGTGCAAAAAAAATCTTTTGATGATAACCGCAAAAAAATTGAGGATTTGATTATTATTACCAGTGAAAGTATCAGTGAGAAATTAACAAAAAAAACTATAGAAATTTTGGCTTGGAATATAGCTTTTATATTCATTTAAGACAAAACCCAATAATTTATGCCTCTAAAAAATACACAACTTCAAACCGACTGCGACACATTGCTTGATGACATTTTTGAACAGATAAAAATAAAACAGCCGATTTATAAAGACGAAAACGTAACGGAAGATTTGGGGACTGATGAGCAAGGCAATCCGATTACAAGAACATACACGCGCGATAAATTCTTTCAGCTTTTAGAAACTCATACAGTGATACCCGCTGATAATGTAACCGTTGCAGAAGATGTTGACGGAAAAACACCAACAGACCAGAGCGAGAATTATACCGACTTTGGGCTTGTCTTGCCCGCTAAAATGCCGTGTTCAATTTCAGAATCGCCATATCAAAGCCCGATTGGCTGGGGGCTTGAACTGCGGGCAAAAGTGATTGACGATGGGGTGAAATACCAAAGAGTAATGAATTATGGAGATGAAACATACAGAGATACTGGAGGTTGGGTAAAGATTTCAATAGAATGATATGCAAATTCTTCCAAAAATTCGTACAAAATATGGTGAGCAAATTGGTGTAGAGATTTTAGTTCAACATCCCGACATCGGTGAAAACGAAAGTACTTTTATTATTACAGATGCAAGCGCGGGTGCATCGTCTTTTAGTGCTGATAACGGATTAAAGTTTGCGGTTGGTGAATACGCGGTTGTGGGAAATTTTGGTGCGGAGAAAACAGAGATTATTCGTATTCATGCGTCTTCTGCGCCGTCAGCTGGAACAATCACTTTAAACGCAATAACTAACTTTGCTCATAACAGGGGAGACAGATTTCAGACAATTCCATACAACCAAATAGTGATACAACGATCCACTGATAGCGGGTCAACATATTCCGATTTAGCAACTATTGATATACGAGCGGACGCTGGAGAAACTTATTATAATCATACCTCTGGCGCGTCAACTGATTATTATAGAGCAAAATTCAGCAATTCCGCCACAACCAATGTATCACAAAATTCAGACGGCATTATTGCAACAGGATATGCGGAAGGGACTGTTGGTATGATTCTACGAGATGCTCTTATTTCTCTCGGAGAAAAAATTGACAATGAGGTTTTGACAAAAGAATTTTTACTTCGCGCTTTAGATGAAGGGCGTGATGAGATTGATTTAGATGTCCGTGTGAAACGATGGAGTTTTCGCACCGTATTTGAATATGACGCGGGAGATGTTATACCTGGTAAATTTCAGCTCACTCTTCCAACAGATATACGAGGTGATAATACTTTTGAAAACGTATTATCTTTGCGAATTGGACGCAATAAATATGAGGTGTTTAAAATTGATAAAAGGGCTTTAAATAAATGGTATGAGGGTGTCGCGCACACAACTCTAAATGGTGCGGTTTTAGCGGCTGATACTTCAATCACTCTCACTTCAAGCGGGGACTTTGACGAATCTGGCGCTGTTGATATTGCGGCAGAAGCTGTAACTGGAACAATAGATGTTGTGGATTATACCGCAAACAACGAAAGCACAAATGTAATAAGCGGGGTAACAAATATAGTGAGCGGGGGTCATTCAACCGCTATAGATGTATGGCAGAGCGCGAGTTTTGGGCTTCCTGTTGAATTTACTGTTTTTGAAAGCAAGATAACTTTTTCACAGCCGTTTTCCGACGACTTGGCGGGTGAAAATATTTGGCTTGATTATTATAAAAAAAAGACAGTTTTAAACAGTGAAGCGGACACCTTTGATGAACCGTTTTATGCCATTTATCGTCCGTATATACGCTATAGAGTAAAACTGCGGAAAAACCCGCAGATGATAAGAGAACAAGACGATGACTATAAAAAATGGGCTGAATTAAAAGAAGCCCAAATTATGAAAGAATATAGCCCTCAACATTTACGTTTAAATGTTGATGTACCATGTTAGATTTATTTATTTAATTTTTATCTATGGATAAGAAAAATGAAAAAATTATTGAGAGAAGAATAAAGTCTTTTATTTGGCGCGCGGGAATGGTTGGGTTAGCCGCGATTATTGATTTTTTACTTAATAGTTTAATGAGTATTGAAATTCCAAATCAATACGTTGTTCTTGCTGGTTTGGTTTTAGGTGAGATTTCAAAATGGCTTAATAACGGATATAAGTACAAAAACAATGGCGGCAATACCTTCAATTCCCATCCCGTTTCTTAAAAGTGGAATTATAAGAACTGCGGCAATAGATGAAGTTTTATCCCCGCAAGACAGCGTGGAGTTTGCTTTAAATGTTCATTTTGACCGTCTGGGAGCTGTAGAGTTGCGTAAAGGTTTGACTCTTTTAGGAAGTCAAATAGGCGGTTCTGCTATATTAGGACTTGGGGCATACCGCAACAACGCACGAACCACATTTGCCGCTTTAGCAAACATGGACGGTTCTGTGTATTCTTATACCGGATCATCGTGGAGTGCTGTTCGTTCAGCCTTAACCTCTACTTCAAAAGCAAGATATACCAATTTTGTTGACTATATTTTCATGGCAAATGGCAACCAAGCCATCAGCACATATAATGGATCGGGGAGTTTTGGAAGCATAAATGTTGCGGACTTACCCTCTGGCGCGGATTTTATAGAAAATTATCGGTCTCGTGTATGGGCGGCAGTGGCTAGTTCAGATAAATTATATTATTCCGATGTAGTTACAACGAGCAATACCATTACTGGTGGAACGTCTTTTATTCAAGTATCACCGCAGGACGGCGATAAAATAACAGGGTTAAAAAGACACCCGAGGGCATTACTGGTATTCAAAAATAACTATATTTATAGAGTATTCTCTATAAATTCTACCGACCCCGACCCCTCTATATTCAGAGGCACATATTCACAAGAGAGTATTATTGAGGGGAAAAATGGCATTTCGTATCACCACCCGACTGGATTTTATAACTTTGTTTTTGACGGGCAACAAGAAGAAATATCGCGTCCTATTATAGATATTGTACGGGCTATTCCGCGTTCATATTATGAGAATATAAGCGGGTGGAGTGATGACGACCATAAATTTTGGAGTATAGGGGATATAACTCTTGAAGGAGTAGATTTTACGAATGTTGTTGTGCGTTACACGATTTCAACGCAAGTATGGAGCATTTACTCTTATGCAAGCGAGCCAAGAAGCTCTGTTCTTTATGATGACGGAACAGATTTGATTCAACTGATAGGAGATGACGCGGGTAAGATTTTTAAATTTGATAACGGTACAACGGACAATGGAACAGCGATATTTTACGATTTACAAACACACTGGATTTATTTCACTAACATCAAAAGCAATAAAAAAACAATCAGTGAAATAGGTACTTTGCACGAAAACGCAAATGGTGGAAATTTAAGTTATCAGATTGATACGGATACACCAAACAAATGGAGACCAATAGGCTCTTTGCAAAAAGATTTATATCAAGTGGATAAATTGAACGCAAAGGATTTTACAAGAATACGTTTTAGATTATCGGGGTCGTCTTCGGGAAGCCCGTTTATTTTCAGAGGGTGGGAAGTATTGAATATGGTAACAGAGGGTAAGATTAAGAAATTATAATATGGCAGAGTTAGAACAGCTTGGACTGGATAAAAATTTATACAAAATTACAGATAATCCTGTTTCAATTTATAACAAAGAAATTCCATCGGAGAATCTTCTTTATGGTGAAATTGATGAAGATATAAGAATGAATAGTCTTGTGGTAAAAGGTGATACCAGCACTATTGACGGAAAAAATATCTCTGGATTTTCTACGGTAGTAAATGATGGTGCAACGCCAGCCGTGCCAACGGGACTAACTGGAGAGGAAACTACTCTTGGTGTTTTATTACAGTGGAGTAAAAACGCAGAAACGGATATACAATCTTACGAAGTTTGGCGCAATACATCAGACGACAGTAGTACCGCAGAAAAAATAGCAACAATCAATACTACTCTTTTTGTTGATATTTCGCCAAATAATAATGCAGATAGTCCAAACGGGGTTATTATTCCTACGAATATAGATACTTTTACAGTGTCTTATACCGTCATAAGAAATCCGAGAGTTTTTAAAATTTCAAATCAAATTTATTTAATTGCTCTTTTTGATGATTTTACCCGTACCTATAGACTTGCAACATACTGGATAGATAATACTGGAAATATAGACCCTTTTTCTTCTGGTGCAATTTCCACTTCAGAATTTTTAGCATCAACCTCTTTTACTTACAAGGGAGGAATATGTCAAATACCAAATACAATTATATTTGTTGCTGTTTCTACAAGCACAGACGATGACGGTTTTATTAAAACCTTTACGATAAGTTCTGGGGGGACAATTACAAATACGGATACTTATGAATTTTCAACTGTAGATATGACAACAAGTGATGTAATTCACGCAGTTGACACATATTACGCAATAGCTTATCACAGCTCGGGTCAAATTAATTTATCATCAATCAATATAAGTAACACGGGGGTAATTACAGCATCTTTGGCGGACACGGTTAACGTGGTAAGTACATCTGATTTAAATAGAAATATTGTTTTATTTAAACATCCAAGCCCAACCTCTAATAATGTTATTTTGTTGTTTTATAAAACTACTACCGATAACGATTTATATTTAAAAACCCATACTATTTCTGCAACGGGTATTTTTACGGGAGTTGATACACAGCTTATTTCTTCTCAAACAACTACAAACGGTGCGCCATTATACATTGATCATGTTGCAGGCAATATTTTTGTTTTGGGATACGACAATGACAGCTCAAGTGTGATTATAGATACTTATATTATAGACGGAGTAGGAAATATCACAAATGCGGCAACAGATACGCAAACCATAAGAAGCTCTACAACTGCTACGCCTGCTATTTTGGGAAAAAAAATTGCAGACAATACTTTTGTTTTTTCCTCTACGGGTGCAGATGATGACGGATTTTTAGATACTTATACAATCGCAGATAACGGGACAATTACCGATACGGCAATAAGCAGTTACGAATTTGATACTGCAAATGCAGTTAATAACGGAAGTATAATACAGATAAAAAATAGAATTTATCTTTTAGCTTATCAAGATACAAATTCCGATTTAAAATTAGTAACAATTCAATTTGACGGCTCTACTTCCACGCAATACTACTGGATTAAAGCAGTAGATAATTTAGGAAATACAAGCGGATTTTCAAGCGGGAGCGAGGCAATAGAAATTTCATAACGTAGTTTATTAAAATATATGGCAATACCCTTCGTAAAAGACCCAAATAGCCCTAAGATTTACGATTCTCGTACAGGTGAGTGGATACCGAACGAGCAGGAGTTTTTTAAACGCGCCAAAGAAGCGGGATTACCGTCAACTAAATTCCAGCAGGGAGTTAATTTTAGAATAGGAACGGCAGAGCAAATATCAAAGTTTACTCAAGCTAAACCCGTATCCGCACCACCATATTCAGTGAAAACTCCTGTATCCGCGCGCGCGCCTACCCAAACCTCAAAAAAACCTTTTGTGCCAACTGCAATAAATACGCCCGCACCTGTGCCAACATCACGCACGCAATCTACAATAATACCATCACCTAAAAATTATGGTAATTACGATATAAATACTCCTTTTGGAATAACTGGAGGCATAAGAGGAAGTCAAAATGAAAGATCATCGGATAGAGAAGGGAATTTAACACAAAGCGCAAAAGAACAACTTGCGCGGATATTTCCAACAGAAGAAAAGGCACGGCAAGCATTCAAAAGCGCACAAGGAAGCGATAATGAGTTTGAGTTTTACTGGAATCAATTTAAAGATTTAGTTTCTGCGCCGCAGACACAAACTACACAAGTCCCTGTGAGCACGCCCGCGCGCGCGCAAACATCACAAACCCCACAGACGGCGCAAAGCTCAATACCCTTCGTAAAAGACCCGAATAGCCCTAAGATTTACGATAGCCGTACTGGTGAGTGGATACCGAACGAGCAGGAGTTTTTTAAACGTGCCAAAGAAGCGGGATT
>C687J35021_10000216_pt1 | contig 43665 bp, 52 predicted proteins | sample RifCSPhighO2_12_FD_35021 | JGI IMG/M metagenome (IMG submission 35021) | reverse complement strand
GCTGATGGTAGTGTGGAGTTATCCATGTGAGAGTAAGTCATCGCCAGCTCATTAATTCTAAATCCCCCTAACTCAAATGAGATAGGGGGATTTTTTTATGCTGAAAACTAAAAATTAGGGAAATAAGAAGATTGGCTAAAACATAGCCTTTAAAATTTAATAAGGAAAAATAAGAAGAAGTAATCAGATGAAAAGAGCCGGAAATAAGCTATCTATAAGGGCCTAAATAGTAAAAAGCCAGCATTTTCTGGCTTTTATGTCTTATTTATAAGAGGTTATAGAGCACCTTTTAAGTTTTCTTGATGTGCTTTAACCTGTTTGGCATATTTCTTTCCTTGACGTTTCATTTTCCAGCTCGAATGGTAGCCTGTTGGACCGACATTATAATAAGCCAAAGCTTTGGGCCAACTTTCTGCTTTTTGGTTATAGTTAGCGAGAATATAAGTGCCACAATTAATATTATTAATTTCTTCAAATAAATCGCCAGGGCAGGTTTGTTGCCAATAGCGCGGGATAACTTGGGTAAGTCCAATAGCACCAGCAGGGGAAACAGCATAATTTCTATAGCTGGACTCTTGTCTTATGACCGCCGCAACTAGTAATGGATCGACATTATAGCGATCGGCACTTTGTACAATCATGGGTGCAATACGTAGTGCTGTAGTTGGTTCAACAGCATATGCCTTTTGAATGCCATTGGCTAATTTTGCTGAACGCTTTTCAACGGAACCGCCACCAAGTGATGCACAACCAGTAAATATTAAAAAAGTTGTTGTTAAAACTAAAACAGATTTAGCTTTAATATGAGATGTTGGCAAGTATCGTTGATAATTCAGCAAACTGTATATCCATTGGTATAATGTCTGAGAAGATCATATTGAGCTGTGCAATTACAGTCAAGTTGAGACAGAAGGGACTATTTTATGGTTTTGTTAAATCCGTACTTTATTTAAGCTAAATAGAGGTGATTAATCGAAATCCTAGATTTTATGCTGTGAGTAGACCCGCTTGCAAAGATAGTTTTGTCATATAAACCCATCGTATTTAGCTTCTTTATAGGTGATTGCATGGACAAGTCAAAGAAATTCCTCTTGCTTATAGCAAATAGCCTAAGCAGTATCTACATTGGTAAGACTTGCTATTCTCCAAATATTAAGTTTGAAATTATGAGGATATAAGGCCTAATGTAAAGACATGACTGAGGACTTATAAAAAGTTTCAAATTTCAAAAAAGGGTATTTCTCACATATGGAAAACAGTATTGAATATTTGTTTTATGATGCTCATCGATAATGTTTAAAAATAGAGTGGAGATACATAAAAAATTAAAAACATTTATCTAATATTAAATTTACTCAATAAATCTAAATTCTGTGATAGCGATACGTTTTTTGAAGCCCAACAAATAAGTTCAGCCGTTGTTAGATAGCATGAATCTAAGTCCAACGCTTTCTTATTTACATTACTTTCAATGTGAAGCCATGATTCTTTATTTAGAGAAACCATGGCATCAACATATCTAAATAAGATGTTTTATATTATTTCAATTCGCTTGATGACTTCCCGAGTTCACGGCGTGCAATAATAAGTTGCTGAATTTGTTGCGTACCTTCAAAAATATCTAGAATTTTAGAATCTCTGGCCCATTTTTCTAAAAGCTCATCTTCGTTGTAGCCGACTGTTGACGCAAGTTCGACGCACTTAAGGGTAATTTCATTACAAATTCGACCAGCTTTGGCTTTGGAGATAGAGGCTTCTTTTGAGTTCGGTTTTTTGTTATCTGCCATCCATGCAGCTTTTAAGGTCAGTAAACGTGCCGCTTCCCATTCGGCTTCCATACGATAAATTTGGCTCGCAATATGAGTCGTCTGTAAGTATGGTGTTATATACTGAGGATCTAAGTAATCGCTGAATATCTCTTTAATACGTTCTAGTGAGGCCTTAGCACAGCCTATAGCCATCGCTGCAACGAGTGGACGGGTATTATCAAAAGTTTCCATCACGCCAGCAAAGCCTTTAGCAATGTCAATTTCTGCATTTCCCAATAGGTTGTTGGCTGGTACTTGGCAGTCGATTAAACGAATAACTGCGGTATCAGAGGCTTTAATTCCTAGCTTATGCTCTAACCGTTCTACTGTCATGCCAGCAGTTCCTTTAGGAATCACAAAAGATTTGATCGCTGAACGACCTAATTTTTTATCCAGAGTTGCCCAAACAACGATAGCATCAGCACGTTCACCTGAAGTCACGAAAATTTTTTCACCATTTAAGATGTAATTATCACCATCTTTTGTTGCAGTGGTGCGAATAGCGGCAGAGTCCGAGCCGCAGTTTGGTTCAGTGATTGCCATAGCTGCCCATGTATTTTTGAATCGCTCTAACTGCTCTTGATTGGCAACAGCTGCAATTGCTGAATTTCCTAGACCTTGGCGGGGCATTGATAGGAGTAAAGCTGTGTCTCCATAACACATCTCAATTACACTTAAAGCGGTAGAGAGATTCACTCCATTTTTATTGCCTTGTTCATTGGTACCTCGCTTGCCGACAGCAGCCCCCGCATTCATACCTTCACCACCCTCATTCATACCATCGACTAAAGATGCCAGCATATCCAGTTCTTTAGGGTAGCTGTGTTCAGCTTTATCGTATTTTCTAGAGATAGGACGAAGTACATTGATGGCCACTTGGTGGGCTTGATCAATCAGTAATTTAAATTTTTTAGGGTTTTGTAAATTCATGCCAGTTTTCCTTTTTATTATGCATGTAGACCAGAGTGAACAATCGCTGTTGCACGTAAATCACGATACCAACGCTCAACAGGATGTTCTTTGGTGAATCCGTGCCCACCTAAAATCTGTACACCATCGGTGCCAATTTTCATGGCTTTTTCGGCACAAAGTAAACGTGCTAAATAGGCTTCACGGTGAAATGTCTGCCCAGATTCAGCTAGACTTGCGGCATTTAGAATGAGCATACGCATGGCATCAATTTCGATGGTCATATCGGCAATCATAAATGCAACACTTTGACGGTGAGAAATTGGTTCACCAAAGGCGGTACGTTCATTGGCATATTCAATACAATATTTTTTGACCGCTTCACATGTGCCGACCGCCATTGCACACCACATTAAATTGCCGAAGTCTAAAAATGCCGTGTAGTTGAAATCTTCATCACCTAAGCGTAAAGCAAGGGTTTGATTAAAAATTAAAGTTGCTGTTTCCGTTGCTTTGAGCCCCATAGCGGGAGATTTTTTAAACTGAATACTTTCATCCCGTCTGAGAATAAAAACTTCAGCTTGGCCATTAAGTTCGGCACTGACAAGGAAAATATCTGCATTTTCAGCCAATAGTACCAGTGTCTTTTCGCCTTGAATAAAATACTGGCCAGCACGTGAAATGGCTTTGGTTTTTAACTGGTAAGGATTAAAAGCAGGCGTAGCCTCTTGAATTGCAAAGCTAGCGCGAATGCTACTGCCTTGCGCAAAACTGTTTAAATATAAAGCTTGTACTTGCTCAGAACCCCATTGTGTAACGGCATTAATCACACTAAAGGTAGAGAGCATACCAGCGGCTAAACTAAAATCACCTTTGGCCAAATGCTCCGCAATAAGCACATTACTCAGAATATTTTTCTCAGCAGCGACACCACCGAGTGCCTCAGGCAAAGCATAAAAGTTTAGACCTAGCTCTTCAATATATTGCCAAAGTTCTGTTGGAAAAGTTTCATTTTGATCGGCACTTGCGGCTAATGGGTAAAGTACATCGCCGGCAAACTGTGACATGGTGTCGATGGTCATTTGCTGATCTTCAGAATAGTTCAGATCAAATAATGATTTTTCTTGATTGTTAAGCCGCTGTTTATGTAGATCTTTATTTGCTTTAAAGGCTTTTTGTGTTTTTGATAAAGTCTTATAGCCCGCTTTTGAGCCTTGATAAAGCGATTTCTCGATAAATTTTCTAAGTTTTAATTGGTCAAGTACGTCGCTACTTGCCATTTTTGTGATCAGTGATAAGCCAAATCCCTGCGCCTTATTTACCATATTTGTCATTATTTTCATCCAGCAGAATTATTCTGTGGTTTTATGCTGACATAGCGGCATACGAATAACTATGTCATGACTGACATGATGTATTGTCAAAGATAAACGGTATGTGGTGTATTTTAAATTATTCTAATATTCTGTTTTTTAAGTTTTTTATTGAATCGTTTGAAATTGAAATGATTGATCAATTGACCAAAATGACATCGCGTCATTTTGATCAATGTACTTTTAGATAAATTTTTTCACCATTGTACGAACATTGGTTTTCGCTTCAATCACAGTCATAAATGTATAAGCACCGATGAATTTACGGCTGATAAACATAAACTCTTTGGGTGGAACACTGAAATAACGAGATGCCATCGACTTTGAAGCTTGCTGCATTACACGGCTATGAAGTTGGCTTGCTTTCCAGTCATAAGCAAAGTGTTCATCCATAACACCAGCAGGTAAGTCAGGGTTATTGCTTGGGCTGCTGAATGCTTCAGTTGCAAGTAAGAAGACTTTAGCCATATCGGGTTTAATGCTTTGAGGGATAGAGTCGAAAAACTCATAGCCTGTCATTGCTTGAACCATTTCTTCACTACTATGATTAAACCCAGCATGAATAAGCTTACGTGCAACGCCAAGTAAGTGTTCATCAAACTGTCGGATTGCGCCAAAATCAAGCAGAACGATTTTATCCAAGATGTCATTGCCATTGCCTAAGCGAACGAGGTAATTACCAAAGTTCGGGTCGGTCTGCATTTCACCCCATTCAAAAATCTCGCGTACCGCAATTTCAAGTGATGCTTCACCAAGTTTGTTGCGACGTTCTTGCGGCAGAGACAGCATGACAGGGCTGTTAATCTGCACGCCACGTTCAAATGTCATACACAATACTTGGTCTGTGCAGTAGCCATCTATAATTTGTGGCACGATGTAGCGAGGGTCTTCTTTTAATCGAGCAGCAAAGCGGCGTGTGGTTGCAGCCTCAATTTTATAATTCACTTCACGGTGCATCATCTCACGAACTTCATCGAACCATTGGTCGAACTCGCGTGTTTGCGGCACCATTCGTGTCAGTTTAAGCATGTTTTTAAACAGGCTCATGTCTGAGTCAATAGCTTCAGCAACGCCTGGATATTGAATTTTCAATACCATCTCTAAACCATCAGACTTGCGCGTTGCACGGTGGACTTGTGCCAGTGATGCAGTGCCCAGTGGCTCATGATCGATGGTCAAATCATCTAGTTTAGAACCCAACTGGCTGTGCAGTTGCTGTTTTATCGCAGGCCACGCTAAAGCGACTGTTTGATTATTTAAAGTATTTAAGGCTTGCGTGATTTCTTCAGGTAGAAAGTGTTCACCATAAAGTGCCATCATTTGGCCAATTTTGACGATAGAACCTTTAAGTTTGCCTATTTCAGAAACAAGATAATCGGCCTGTTCTTTCATTGCTTTTTTGCGTTTCTTTTCTTTTTCTTCTTCGCTAGAAAACATAGTTGTCGCATTAGAAGCAGCCCAACGTGTTCCAGCAAGCAACGAAGCTTTGGCAATCGATAAACGACGATCCATAGAGGAGGTTTTCAGTTGTTTAAGCTTATCGTTGTGATCTGACATAATTCAGTAAAATCCTTTCATCAGCAAGGGCAGCATTTTAGATTGTAACGGATAATATCGTGTATTCACGTATTAAAAAAGTTCAACTTGCTGAATCTCGAGTTAAAAAAGGCCATAAGTGTTAAGCAACCATCTAAATAAAGCCTAATCGGGATTGTTACATACGAAATTTTACTTTAAGCGTATTTTTCTGAATCAATTCATCTTTATGCATTTGTATGTGTTGGAGGATCATTTCTTGTACCGGTTGGTGCATAAATCCATGTGCATAACCTTTAACAATGATGATGCTCGGTAGGCTAAAAAAGAAGTATCGAGCATCTTCAATGGTTGCACATTCATAGATCCCTTGCTGCTGTAACAGCTGCTGAAAAAAAGCTTTTTCAGTGTCGACATGATTGTTTTCGGTGTCATTCCAATAGCGTTCACGCATCGCCATTAAGTTGTTGTGTTTATAACTCATAAGTTTGGAGAATATTGGCAGAAGAACTCACTTTATAATAAGGCTGTTTGATCAGGTTTCAATGCAAAGCCTGTGAGTTCATGTAAAAAGCTGTGTGGTGGAAATTTTATAGAGGGCTAGTATGTTCATACAAAATAGGATGTTATATTAAAGCGCTGCAGCACGTAGATGTTGTGAATGACTAGATTAAAAAATGAATGAAGAAAATTTGCTTTGGGGAAAGGAATTGAAACAAATATTTAGTGCATTGCTTGTTGTGGGATTGTTCAGTGGTTCAGCCTATGCAATGGGCCCAACTAAAAAATATGAAGCATGCATGAAGCAAACTGGCAATGTGTTGAGTGAAATTGATGCATGTATGAGTAAAGAATATAAAGCACAAAAGAAACGCTTAAAGAAAGTATTTAAGCCGTATTTGGCGCAGGCTCCTGTAGATGAGCAAGGATTGGTTAAACAGTCTCATCAGCAATGGCTGGCCCAGCGTGATCAGATTTGTAATAACAAACCTATCGTGAAAAATGAAAAGACTGAATTACAGCGTATTTCGTGTCTGATGCAAATGACGCAAACCCGTGCAGATATGTACGAAGCACGTACAGGCCGTATAAGCAAATAAGAGCAAAGCGTATGAAAATGTGTTTGCTGTGCATCAAAACATTATAAATCATAGAAAAACAGGGTATCATAAGGCGTTTTTATTATGACCTTGGAGACGCCTTTAGTGGATCGCCCGACTATTAGCCCTGAACATATACAGGAAGCCGCTGAAAACTTAAGCACAATTCGTGATTTTATCCGTTTTGGAGTGACAGCATTACGTCAATACGATGCACATTTAGGTCAAGGTACAGAAGACTATTTTGCTGAAAGCTCAGCTCTGGTTTTACAAACTTTATCTTTAGATTGGAATGCGGATGCTGAAATCTTAGAGTCGAAGCTACTACCAAGCGAAAAGACAGAAGTTTTAAGCTTATTAGAACGTCGTATTAATGAAAAAGTACCGACTTCATATTTGCTTAATTTGGCATATTTTGATGGCAAACCATATTATGTCGACGAACGCGTACTGATTCCACGTTCACCGATTGCAGAATTGATTCAAAACCGTTTTGCGCCTTATTGCTTAGGTGAAAATGGCCAAATGGGTGAAGCAGTCAATAACTTGCCAGAAAACCCGAATCCGAAAACGCCACAACGTATTTTAGATATGTGTACGGGCTCAGGTTGTATCGCGATTGCTTTGGCTTATGCGTACCCAGATGCCGAAGTAGATGCAACGGATATTTCTAAAGAAGCTTTAGAAGTGGCTCAAATTAACTCGGAACACCACGACAAACAGTATCAAGTGGCTTTACTTGAGTCTGACTTGTTTTCCAAAATTCCTGCTGAAAATCAATACGATCTTATCGTGTCGAACCCACCTTATGTGGATGCTGAAGACATGGCAGATTTACCTGAAGAATTCTACCATGAGCCAGAATTGGCATTGGCGGCAGGTCAAGATGGCTTAGATTTGGTTCGTAAAATGTTAGCTCAAGCGCCAGATTACTTGACTGAAGATGGTCTCATCGTGATTGAAGTGGGTAATTCTGAATGGGCAATGCGCCAAAACTTTAATACTGTTGATTTTTACTGGTTACAGTTCCAAAAAGGCGGTACAGGAATCTTTGCATTGACCGCTACTCAATGCCGTCAATTCCGTGATTTATTCATTCAATCTGTTCAAGCATAAAAGGAGTCGTTAGACATGGCAGGTAATAGTATAGGGCAACTCTTCCGTGTAACGACTTGTGGCGAATCTCATGGTGTAGGCTTAATGGCGATTGTGGATGGTGTTCCACCGGGTCTTGAGCTTACAGCAGACGATTTGCAAAAAGATTTAGACCGTCGTAAGCCGGGAACCTCTAAATTTGCGACGCAGCGCAAAGAACCTGATGAAGTTGAAATCATTTCAGGTGTGTTTGAAGGTAAAACAACAGGCACACCAATTGGTTTATTGATTCGTAACACCGATCAAAAATCCAAAGATTACGGCAATATTGCACAAAGCTTCCGTCCGGGACATGCGGACTATACTTATACACAAAAGTACGGTTTCCGTGATTACCGTGGCGGTGGTCGTTCAAGTGCGCGTGAAACGGCTATGCGTGTGGCTGCGGGTGCAATTGCGAAAAAATACTTGGCTGAAAAGTTTGGTATTTTAATTCGTGGTCATGTGACCCAAATTGGGACTGAAATTGCGGAAAAATTGGATTGGAATGAAGTACCTAATAATCCATTTTTCTGTGGCGATGTCGATGCTGTGCCGCGTTTTGAAGCACTGGTGACTTCATTGCGTGAACAAGGTACCAGTTGCGGCGCAAAACTTGAAATTTTGGCTGAAAAAGTGCCTGTAGGTTGGGGTGAGCCTGTTTTTGACCGTTTAGATGCTGACATTGCCCATGCCATGATGTCTATTAATGCGGTCAAAGGGGTTGAGATTGGGGATGGTTTTGCCGTTGCTGGTCAGTTTGGACATGAGAGCCGTGATGAGTTAACCACTGATGGCTTTCTTGCGAACCATGCAGGGGGCATTTTAGGTGGTATTTCGAGTGGTCAAACCATTCGTGTTGCAATTGCACTTAAACCAACAGCGTCTATTACCACACCAGGTAAAACGATCAATATTAATCGTGAAGACACGGATGTATTAACTAAAGGTCGTCATGACCCTTGTGTGGGTGTGCGTGCGGCTCCGATTGCAGAAGCAATGCTTGCGATTGTTTTAATGGATCACTTTATGCGCCATCGTGCTCAAAATGCAGACGTCGTTGCACCATTTGCACCGATTGAATACTAGAAAATTCTCTTTATATTTAAGAGAGTAGATATTAAAGTCAGACTTCGGTCTGACTTTTTTTATTTGCGTATGAAAGCTAATCTTAAATATAAGAAAAGAGCTGTTGGCATATTATGCACGTTATGGTTATCACGATACTCAGAAAACTGCATCTTACCTATTAAGTGCCAAAGTAGGCCAAACGTTGATGAATCTTCATTTGGTCTTACTGAGTAAGAAAATTTAGAGAGTTAATTTTTAAAAGAAAAAAGAAGGGGCATATGAATAAAAAAATTAGCACAGTTAGACGAGGCACCATTATATTTTTATCACTACTCACCATTTTGGTTATTGCATTGTTGATATATGGCTATGGCAGTATGCATGACCCTGAAAAAGGAATGTTTTCTGGTGGAGAAGAGGTGAGTGAAGTATGGATAGATGAAACAAAAACATTTAATTCAGATTTGGGACTCTACGAAATAGAGGTAAAAAGTGATGATGGTGTTGGAAAAAAGGTGTATTGGCAGGAGCGTAAAGGTAAAGGGGTAAGCCTAACCATTAAGTGTCTTTATTTTAAGACTGGTGCAACAAGTTGTGAATTTAATACACATCAACCCAATTATGGGTTTAATACGAGTTATATAAAGATCGATTTTCATAGCGAATTACTGCCACATTGGCAAGAAATTTATCAAGATGCAGAACAACTCATTCATTCTTTTAATACAGGAGAGAAACAGAATGAAGCATATTAAGATGTATAAATCATCACTATTAAAAATGTTTAGATGATCTTAGGATAGCGCTAATGTCCGACAGCACGTGTCCTCTTTTGAAGCAAAAAGATAGTCATGTAAGCCAGTATAGTGCAACGTTTGTCCTAAGCTGAGGTTGTGTTCTATAAAAATAAACGAAAGATAATACTTTAAGAGCAGTTTCCAATCGGATGATTACATGGTATATAAATTGCTCATAGAATAATAAGCATTATTGCAGGAGAGAAATGTTCTGCATTCGCCGAAGGAGCAACGACCCCGGAAACTCTCAGGCAAAAGGACTGTAATAATGAAAAAACTCTGGAGAGAAGTGTTCAATCACTCACCGAAGGGGATGGTTTAAAACATCATGGGATGTTTTAGGTCGAAGCTCTCAGGTACACATGACAGATGGGGTTGACATCAAACAATAAAAAGGAGGTGTCTATGTGTCATGTCGTTGTCATTGGTGCTGGAATTACAGGCGTCACAACTGCATATGAATTAAGTCAACTGGGTTATCAAGTCACCGTTGTTGATCGTCATTTATTTCCTGCGATGGAAACTTCTTTTGCAAATGGTGGACAACTGTCTGCATGCAATGCGGAAGTTTGGAACCAAAAATCAACAGTGCTGAAAGGCATGAAATGGATGTCTCAAAAATCTGCCCCTTTATTGCTCAATCCTGCGTTTAGTGTGCATAAATATGCATGGCTGATGGAATTTCTGGGCAATATTAAACATTATGAGGCCAATACCCACGAAACAGTACGTTTGGCTTTATTGGCTCGTCAACGCTTGTTCGAAATTGCGGATAAAGAGTCAATCGATTTCAATTTAGAAAAACGTGGTATTTTGCATTTTTATCATAATAAACAAGATTATGACGTTGCCATTCGAGTCAATGATTTACTCAATAAAGGTGGACTTGAACGTTCTGGCGTGTCCAACGAAGAAATTAAGCAAATTGAGCCGACATTGACCGGCGAATATTATGCTGGATTTTATTGTGAAGGTGATGCGACGGGTGATATTCATAAGTACACCACAGGTTTGGCTGAAGTCACCAAAAAGTTAGGTGTGAAGTATCGTTTTGGTATGGATGTGACAGATATTCAGCACTTAAGCTCAGGTGTTGAAGTAAAGTTACAACCCAGTTCAGAAAATGTTGAACTGCTTCCAAATGAAGTGGAAATGTTGGCTGCCGATGCTGTTGTGGTTTGTGCTGGGGTGGGTAGCTATCAATTGGCCGAATTGGTCCAAGAACGCGTCAATGTTTATCCTGTAAAGGGATATTCGATTACTGTCATGCTGAATGATGAAGAAAGTCAGCAAAATGCGCCGTGGGTGAGCTTGCTGGATGAAAGCGCGAAAATTGTAACCTCACGTTTAGGTAAAGATCGTTTCCGTGTTGCGGGCACTGCTGAGTTTAATGGCTATAACCGTGATATCCGAGCAGATCGGATTCAACCTCTTGTTGACTGGACCAATCGTAATTTTAAAGTTTCGACAGAGCATGCGGTCCCTTGGGCAGGCCTTCGCCCCATGATGCCAAATATGATGCCTGTAGTACGCCGTGGAAAGCTAGAACGTGTGTTCTTTAATACAGGACATGGGCACTTAGGTTGGACGCTATCTGCGGCAACTGCGGCAATGATTAGTCAGGAAGTCGCGACAGCGTATCCTGTTTAATTCGAGTGCACCCTTGGAGGGATAAAAACAAGCTTGCTTTGAGCTTGTTTTTATCATTTTTGTGCAATGATGTTATAATTCTGCCTTAATTTCAAAAGATTGCTCACAAACGAATACTTTAAACTTGAGCAAAAATAAGTAGTATGGTTTCAAGCAATTGATGACTAATGTGAAGGTGAATAATGATTAACATGAAAATGGCTTTGGTGGTTTTAGCTTCTGCAACGATGCTGTCGCTTGCTGCGTGTAGTGACAAAAAACAAGAGACTGAACAAACGCCAGTGGAAAGTTCAGCAACTGAGACACCAGTGACCAATATTGAAGTTAGTCCAGAGATGATTGATGCTGCACCTTTAGAGTCTGAAGAAGCAGGTGCATCAGCACCAGCGGCAGCGTCTGAAGCAAAATAAGTCCAGAGATAAAAAAAGCCTTCCGATGTGGAGGCTTTTTTTAATGGGTGAGAGTGATATCAGCATTTAATCGTAAATATCTAGATTCAGGATATAAATCAAAAAATTATATTGAAACCATAACGAACAATCGATAGAGTTTATTTAGTAAATATTGTCAATCTGTAATACTTTTCATTAATGCATCCTTCGCAAGCAAATAGACAGTAGAAAACATGATGTTTAATCATAACTCATGTAAAAATAAGGAAATATTTTGTACGCAGTTAAGCTCACAAAAGTCTCGTTGAATTTTAAACAGCATGGCCGAGCATTTTTGATTGTTGCTACGGTGATTTTTGTCTGCTGTTTGCTTGGGATATTCACTCGACCGATTGCATATTTCGCTTATTTTTGGCCAGCTAATGCCGTACTGATCGGCTTATTTTTAAGGTTTAAGCGACTCAGAAATGTTGGTGGCTGGTTGGGCGCATTTATTGGTTATATGTCGGCAGACTTAGTCACTGGGAATCATCTTGAGCTGACTTTGGCTTTAACAATCGCCAATTTTATGACGGTAGGCGTTTCGTTATTTTTTATCCATTATTTACAAATTGACTATCGTGCATATAACAAAGGCTTAAATTTTCTTTATCTTTTCTTGGTTTGTGTTTTTCTTGGGTGCTTTTCCAGCGCGATATTTGCCGTTGCGGTCGTTCCGTATATGCCACACACCTTTATGAGCACGCAAGACCTTTGGGCTGAGTTTTATATTTGGTGGACGGGGGAAGTTCTCAATTGTATTTCACTTTTACCCCTCATGTTGACCTTTCCTGCAGCGAAGAAATTAAAGTATCTTTGGAATAACCGTAGACAGTGTGAAACCCAGTTTGTCGATGTTTTACCCTTACTCTCAGTTTTAATTTCTGTGGCATGTACTCATCTGTTCTTTGGTCCTGGTGCCTTACTTTTCCCTCTAGCAGGGCTCATTTGGGCGGCTTTAAGTTACAACTTATTTTATGTGAGTATCATTAACAGTTTGGTTTGTTTTGTGACGTATCATAGTTTAACGACTTATTATATTTCACGTACAGCAGATAACTTCTTGGCCACTTCTATTTCGGTGCGTATAGGGCTGTGCATGTTGATGATTGCACCTTTGCTTTTATGTATTGTGAGTCGTAATCGTCATGATCTATATAAAGAAGTGCTTTATCTGGCCAACCACGATCCCTTAACTCATGTGGGAAATCGCCGTTTTTTCTTCACTCAAACTGAAAATTTATTGAAGGAAAATTTGGTTAAATCGATGAGTATCATTGTGCTAGATATTGATCATTTCAAGAAAATGAACGATCAATATGGTCATTATATTGGTGATGTATTACTACAAAGCTTTGCCACGACGGTTAAAAGTCATTTGCGTGAACACGATTTATTTGCGCGTATGGGCGGTGAAGAATTTGTGGTGGTGTTAAATAATACCACTGAAATTGAATCGCAAATCATCGCAGAACGTATCTGTCGTGCTGTCGCTACTTCAAAAACCCAAGTGGCGCATGCGGTTTTGAGTATGACGGTGAGTCTTGGTATGGTGCATCAAGTTTTACCAACTCACAATAGTCTACAGAGCTTGTTAAATCGTGCTGATCGGGCGTTATATCAAGCCAAAACTTTAGGACGCAACCAAGTACAACTTGCCTCATAGGTTAAAATTTAGTAAAAGTATAAAACAATAAAAACTATAGATACTTGGATAAAAATGAATTTTTCTGAATACCTTCGTTATGATGGGCTGGGTTTGGCTGAGTTGGTTGCACAAAAACAAATCCATCCCGCTGAATTATTACAAATTGCAATTGAGCGTAGTCAGCAAACCCATTCTGCTTTAAATGCGATTATTATTCCGATGCATGATTATGCCAAGAACAGAGCGCAAAATGCATTGTTTGGTCCATTTGCTGGGGTGCCTTTTTTAGTAAAGGATTTATTTCAAGAATATGCAGGTTATCCAACCTCTTATGGATGCCAAGCATTTAAACGCACAGGCCATATTGCAGAACATAATGCAGAAATTGTAAACCGTTGGGAAAACACAGGCATTTTAACTTTTGGCCGTACCAATACCCCTGAGTTTGGTATCAAAGGCATAACAGAATCAGATGCTTGGGGAGCCTGTCATAATCCTTGGAATTTAAAACATAACAGTGGTGGCTCATCGGGTGGTTCCGCTTCTGCGGTGGCCGCAGGAATTGTTCCGATTGCAGGTGCGGGTGACGGCGGCGGGTCGATTCGAATTCCTGCATCGTATTGCGGTTTATTTGGTTTAAAGCCAAGTCGTGGACGTACGCCGTGGGGCCCAGATATGAGTGAGGCAATGCACGGCGCTGCGATACAGCATGTATTGAGTAAAAGTGTAAGAGACAGTGCAGCGATGTTAGATGCAACGCAGGGTGCAGAGCATAGTTCATTGTTTAAAATTGAACTGCCTAGCCAAAGCTATTTGGCCTGTCTACAGCAGCCTGTAAAAAAACTTAAAATTGCATTTAGTACCCAATCGCCTATCGGAACCCCAGTGTCTAAAGATGCAATTGATGCTGTGCAGCATACCGCACGTTTGTTGGAGTCTTTAGGGCATACAGTGGTCGAAGCACAACCTGAGATAGATGGTATGTCTTTGGCCAGAGACTTTATCACGACGTGGTTTAGTCAATTTTCTTATATGTTAGAGCAGATCAAGCAACACGTTCCGACCACAGCAGGAGATTTTGAGCTGGATTCTTTAGCTTTGGCTGCCTTTGGTGCGAAAACGACTGCGCTAGAATATATTCATAATCTGAATAATTGGGGCGTGTATGTCACCAAAATGAACCAATTCTTTGATCATTATGATCTTTATCTGACTCCTGCTACAGCCTCAGTCGCACCCAAAAATGGGCAAATTTCTACCCCATCATGGCAAAAACCAATTTTAAAAAGTTTATTAAAAGTCGGCAAAGCACATCTGTTGGCACAAGGAAAACTGGTCGATAAAATTGTGAAAGATAATTTGCGATGGGTACCTTTTACGCAGTTAGCCAACATCACAGGTTTACCCGCGATGTCTGTACCTCTGTATTGGAATGCTGATAATCTTCCGCTTGGTTCACAGTTTATTGCGCCTTTTGCCCGTGAAGATCGGCTCTTACAGTTGGCTAGTCAGCTTGAACAGGCCCAGCCATGGTTTCATAAATATAGTGAAATCAAAGTTTAGAAAGCTGATTAATGAAACTGCTGCAATTTATGTGTGCAGATCAGAAGAGAACTTTTTAAGCTTGAACTTCTTTGGGTAAGTAGCGAATAAAACCCAAACCGAGTAGAACCGCACAGCCTGCCAAAATAAAAATAAGTTCGCCTGACAGGCTGTGCCAATAATGTCCTGCAAGAATACTTCCAGACGCTACACCTAGTCCCCACATGGTGCTATACAGGGCTTGACCACGTCCTTGTTGTCCTAAACTAAAGTTTTGGAAAATGATACGCATCGCGATGAGATGAAATAAGCCAAAGCTGAAAGCATGAATGGTTTGTGCGAAGAACTGGATCGCGAAGATTTGTGGAAAAGAACCGACCATAAACCAGCGTAGCGCCGTGAGGATCAGACAAATAGACACCATGAGTCGCCATGAAAAACGTTTGAAAAAAACGTGAGCAATGGCAAACATAATAATTTCGGCCATGACACCGATAGCCCACAAAAAACCAATTTCTGTGGTTGAGTAACCGGCTTGTTTTAAGAAGTTGCTATAAAAACTATAAAAGGGTGCATGTGAAAAAAGCAGAATAAACTCGATACCGAAAAATGCAGCGACAACGGGGTTTTTTAAAATAGGTAACAATGGCTCGAGCTGCCCTTGTGAATTGGGGGCAGTGGTCGGTTCTTTGATGCTAAATGACCAAATAAAGGCCAAAAAAGAAATACACAGCAATAAAACTGGCAGCATAGAGATGGGTAAAATTTCTAATAAGGCTCCGATACCAAAAACCCCGACAATAAAACCGACCGAGCCCCACTTTCGAACTTTTCCATACAAAGCACTGCGCTGTTCCGCGAGCCAAAATAGCGTAACGCCTTCAAATTGAGCCAGAATGGCGTTTTGGAAGAAGCTAAAGATCAGCATGAGCAGGGCGATCGCCTGAAAGGAGTTTGGAATGATAAAAATCATGAACCAAATACAAGCTTCCATCCACGTTGCGACTCTGACCAAGAGCATCCGTTTCCCTGATTTATCTGCAATCCAGCCCCAAATAAAAGGAGCAAAAAAACGGGTAATGATCGCAATTGAGGAAAGGATACCGATTTCACTGTAGTTAAAGCCTTGGTCTTCAAGATACAGGCTCCAAAACGGCATGAAGGTGCCCACAATGGAATAATAAAAAAAGTAAAAGCCAGCCAGTCGGTGCCGAATGGGAAAAGAAAGCATCGTACTGTATTCCTTGGTTGGATAGGCAGATTTTGAAGAAGACTTGAACCTAAAACAAAGCTTCAAGTCGATGAAGCTTCGAGAATTTTAAAACTGGATGGTTTAATCATGCTTATTCAGAGTTCAGGGATTAGCCTTTGACTAAACCACCATCTACAATCAAGTTTTGACCTGTCACAGCACAAGAATAGGGCGATAAGAACATTAAAATGGCTGAAGCAAATTCCTCAGGTGTAACTACACGACGCAGTGGTGTTACACTTGCGATGTAATCAAAAATTTCATTGGGCGTGCTTTTGCTAGCATCAGTGGTTTGCAGTAAACCGCCAGAGAGCATATTGATATTAATGCCGTATTGACCAAGTTCATGTGCAGAGGTACGGGTAAATGCCAACAGTGCTGCCTTCGCCGTGGTGTAGTCATGATAAGGCACCACAGGGTTTTGTACCAGATTGGTTCCGATGTTTACAATGCGCCCAAACTGGTTTTGTTTCATACCTTCAAGCGCTGCTTGGGTTGTATTCAAAGCGGCTTTAACTGCACCTTCAAATTGTTGTTGCATAGTCTCCCAGTGTAGCTCATGAACTTTTGGGCGGGCCTCACCATTAAACTCGAACTGAATGAGCGCATTATTAATCACGGCGTTGATATGCTGTCCAAAATGTTGAAAGCTTGCGTCAAACATACTTTTGACTTGTGCACTGTCTGTAACATCTGCTTGGTAGATAAAGATCTGCTCGGGATACTGCTGAACTAAGGTTTGCGCTGCAACGTGGCTGTTCAAATAATTCACGACTACACGAGCACCTTCATTGATTAAGGTGTGTGTAATTGCAAGACCTAAACCGCGTGCGCCACCTGTGACCAGTACAATTTGATTTTTAATGTGCATGATATTTCCGAGCAGATAAATGTATGTATTTTTAGATAAAGCAAGTATATCAAAACCTTTCCGTACCTTAGGTTTTACAACTGCTACTTTTCAAGTTTTCGATGCTCATTTAGCTGGGTTAGAGTATTCGGATAAAAATCTCTAAGCACAGTAGAAAAGTTTTAGCATCACTGATTATTGAGCCTGAGTTTGCTCAAGGTGTAGCCTCAAAATACGGCGTAATTCTAATAATGTTTCTGCTTCCTCATGCACAGAATGATTGCCTTTAATGATTTTTTCAGAGACTGCCTGTTCTAAATGTGAACTTGAATAGGGCACAATACCATCGCTCATGTCATGTGTGTCATTGGTCTGACGGTGATTACCAATAATAGAATGATAAGGAACTGTGGATACAGGCATGATGTTACTGGTTAAAGCCATAAAGCGTGACTTTGGACTTAAGTCGTCAGGGCCAGATTGCACCATGCCTTTGGTACTAGAGCTACCATTGAGTTGTATATCCACTTGGTTAAAGAAAGTGATCGGTAACTTGACCATTTTCTTCACCAATTCTATGTACCAGCGGTCAGACAGTTCACTGCCACGGTGAGGCGCGGCAATAAAAATTGCACGTCCAATGGGTAAATCAGAATGAAATTGAAAACGTTCTTTGATTACAGGATATTGTTGTAATCGGGTGTATTGCTCATAGTTTAATAGTGGAATCACTTGTTCAGAAATATCGTGCTCACTAATCAGTAAGCGACTTATGACGCCGCCCATACTATGTCCAATCAGCACGGCGTCACTGGCCGAGCGAGAGTTGGGTTGAACTTGTGCAAAGGCTTGTTTAAGTAGTGCATGAATCTGAAAGCGGCTTTCAACAATCGGCATATTGGTTGAATAGAACACCTGCCATACCTGAAAGTTTTCTCGTAAAACTTTATCCCCCAAAATGTTATTGGTCAGATTGACCCAAGTTTCAGGGCTGCTGGCGAGACCATGAATAAGTACAATCACTTTTTTATTCGGCTGGTAAGGTTCAAGCATATAGAGCTGTGGCATACGTAATCGCTCCGTTTTATCGAGCAAAGTTAAGTAGCCTGTAGAGCCCAGTTTATTTTCTGCCAGCCAGTAGGCAAAAGGCACAGAATAATTCGCCGTGAGGATATATTTTTGTTGATGAATCTCTACATACTTTTGCGTATAAGGATTAAATAGCTCAATCTCAAAAATGGCTTTGCCATTAAGCACATCTTCAATGCTGCTTTCAGGGTTTAATGGCTGTGCCGCTGCGGTTACGGACAAATAGCGTGCAGGATGGATATTGGGATTGGTTTTATTTTGATAAAACGATGTCGGGTCAAGGATAAAATCATTTTTATGAATAGGATCCGCTTCAGCTACAACCACAAACTCTGCGCCCAGACCATCTTGACGGTTGACTTGATAAAAACCCGAGAAGTTTAAATTATAACTGGATTGAACTCGGTCAATGGTTTTACTTTTCAGTTCAGGATAGTGTTCTAAATTTACAATATATTGACGTTGTTGGACGTTGAGTTGCGCAGGAATTTGATGAAAAGGCTGCGTACGGTACGCCGTGGTAATTAAACGTGACAAAGCGACATTGTAAAAAGTGCGGACATGCATTTGTCTTTGATCAAAAACACGGGTACTTGGGCTTTCTTGCATTTTAAATAAATACACATAGCTATAACGTAAACTCTGGTCGAAGGGCTCAAGGCTTTGTTCTAAGCAGTAATTATTTTTACTGTGTGGCTGTTCTTGGGTACAGTTGCGTTGTTTTGAAAACTCGAAAGCTTGAGCCAAATACAGTTCACTTAAGGCGGCATAGCGCTCATCTGCTGCAATATCCGTCTGTGTGTTTAAGCGCTTCAAGCATGTTTCAAATTCAGCGGTGCATTGCTGTGGCGTCAGGCTGAGTAATTTGAGTAAGCTAGTGGTTTCCGCACTCAATTGGTCGTGGATTAAGATATTTTCAGACTTGCTACGAATAGCTTGATGGATATTATTTTCTTTGACTTTGACCAACTGGCAGGCCGGCAAGAAAACAATCGTTAGCCCTAAAATGATTGGTCGCGTGAAAGCATGATGTCTCGTTAAAAGCATAGTTTTTAGCACGGACGTTATCTATATAGGCTAAAGATGTCTTTCATTTTAAGATAATTTCTAACGAGTTACATCCAAATTCGGTCCGATCTTTTGTGTCCCTAGACATAACTTAAGAACGCTTATATTCAGCTCAAGAAATTTGGCGAGCAAAGGCTTTGCCCAAAACATGTTTATGTATAAATCGTAATTTATCGAGGACTGGTCCTGAGAGCGTAAATGGATAAGCATCTTCTAAACCCATACTGCGATTTAACGCATTTAAGTTAAAAGTCAGTGTCATCCACTGTTTGAGTAGTACATCAAAATCTTGAGCGCCGATTGGATTTTCATAAAAGCTTAAGTCATGCGTATCTTTTCGATTATTACGCACAATTAATCCTGCATAGTAAGCGGTTTCCAATGTGTCCATCATGTGTAAATAGTGTGCCCACGTTTCTGCCCAGTCTTCCCAAGGATGTGTGCTGGCATAAGAGCTGACATAAAACTTGTCCCAGTTTTGCGGTGCGCCATCTTCATAGTGGCGTTGTAGTGCTGCGCTATAATCTTGACGCTCATCTCCAAAATACTGACGGAACTCGTCGACCAGCTCAGGATGTAGCGATTTAATGAGGTCAAAATAATAATGACCACTTTCATGACGGAAATGCCCCAAAAGCGTACGGTAGTTTTCACCCATTTTAATACGGGTCGTTTCTCTATAGATAACATCTGCTTCACTGGCATTGAGTGTAATGACGCCATTAGCATGTCCTGTCAACACAGGGTGCTCTGGTTCAGGCATGAGAAAATTAAAACGGAGTCCGTAGCGATCATCATCGTTATCTTTGGGCCTTGGCATAATATTCAGGCGTTGCATCAAATACAGAAAACGCCGTTTAGCATGTTCGAGCCGTGACCAATAGACGATATGATCTGGGTTATCGAGAGTTGGAATGATATATGTAAGTACACAAGACTCACAGTAGATGTCGTTGCTCTCTGCGGGAATAACCCAATTACAGACTTGATGATGCTGATAGTTATAACAAGGCTTATAGCGCTTCGTCTGGTATTTTTCATTTAGCGCTAACCAAAGAACAGGGCTATGCTGTTCAAAGCTCCCCATATCTTTTTCTGATGCAATATAACCGAGTGTAGTTTGGCAGCTCACACATTGTGAGTTGGCAAAAAAGACTTGGTTTTGACAGGATGCGCAACTAAAGAATTTCATCGGCGGCTATGTCTTTGGTGAGCTTTTAAAATCAGTATAAAGGATGTCGGTTCCCTTCGTCATGTTCTGTCATCTGTTTTGATAGGCTTGCAAAGTTGAGTATTCATTTGCATATAATTTGAAAAGTTTTTAGTCGTTCGTTTGATATACAGGTATAAGCGCGGTAGTGCTTGCCTAGAGTGCATATTAGAAAGAATACATGTGCTTGGTTAGTAGCGAGCTTTTCAGCAGGTTCTTTTCTTTCATATTTGTATAAAGAGATATAAATTTTAAAATTTATAAACTGAATGAACGAAAAAGCTTGATTTAGGTGCAGATTCGTCAAAAATAGGGACTGGGAAAAATCAAAGCTTCATTTTAGAATTTCAAAGCCTTTTAAGTTTCTGGGAGTAAATATAATGATAACGAACGTATCGCCAAAAAAATGGCTACTCATGAGTTTGGGGGCGATGTTGCTTTCAGGTTGTGCGACAACCTCTACAGACCCAAGTCGTCAAAATGTGGGTACCACAGGTTTACTCATTTGTGCGCAGAATGAGCTTTGTCCAGTGGTCACTGTGAGCTGGAATGAATCGAACAAAGAGCTGCTTAAGTTAAAAATTCATTTGAGCAGTACTTACAATAAATATGAGATTCATAAAGTTGAGTTTACAAATGAGAAAGACTTTCAAACTTTTGCTGTCACAGGGTCAACTGAGCATGATCATGTGTTAGGTGCCAACCGTTCGACCAATTATATTTTAGCGCCTGTAAATTTGATGAGTAAGTTAAAGGGAACGGATTCGATCAAGATGGATATTTATACAGATCAAGGTATTATCTCTCGATATGTGTATAAAGATGGCGTCTCAGCTCCAATTTTGGGTGAGTTCCAAAAAGTTTATCAATAAAAGAAAAAATCGCCATCTGGCGATTTTTTTTGCTTATAAGTGAGAGAAAACTAAAACTTGCGAGGACATAAGATTTCACTTCCAAAAGGTGTTTTGCCTATAGGGATGTAAACATTGGACCTTTGACGGATGAAAACTAAAGCTGAATAGCCCGAAATGCACTTTGATGTATCAATTTTAAAAATATAAATACATTTTGCACAAAAAATAAACTTTTTGATGCGCTGTTGCTGTCAGTCTAATCAAAAAAATTGGCATGTATTCTGCTTAGTTCTAGGTATTACAAAAACCTTTTTTGGTAATACCGAAAGGAGCAGCAAATGTCTAAACAATTTAAAGATGACTTAAATGCATTCTTTACTGTATTTAAACAGTTCGTGGTCGCCATCTTAAGCGCTAGAGCGGGCATTTATATCAAACAAGATTCATCCGAAAAAGGATAAGCGCGTGCCGAAACATAAATTGGCACGGATCAGCATCACTGTGCCTGAATTAACTGTCGATGCATTGGATCAGAAAATTGTTGATCAGCACTATGAAAGCCGTTCTCAAGCGATTGTCGACATGATCAATAAACATTTGATTGCGGATCAGGAGCAACGTAACGCCGTGATGGTGGGGACATTTACCTTGCTCTATGACGCCAGTGTCACGCCACTTAGAGTCCAATTGCTGGACTTGCAGCAACAGTTTTTAGAGCAAGTGGTCAGTTCACTGCATATTCAGTTAGATGAGCAAAAAATTCTAGAAGTGATGATTTTGCAGGGCTTAACTACAGAGTTAAAAGCATTAAGCCAGCAATTCATTGCTTTGAAAGGTGTGATCAAAGGGCATTTGGAGCTGATGGATGCAGTGATGCCGCCGATTCCACAAAATGAAAAACAGAGCGCGTTGAAATCGTGAACATCTTCACCGCCCTCAATGACTCACTCTATACATAGCAAGTTTAAACATTTACAGCATCGGGAAAATTGCATCATGATTAAAAAAGCGTTTTTATCAGTATCTATTGTTTCGACTATTTTATTGGCAGGTTGTGATAACACTGCCAAAATTCCTGAAACAAAAGACAGTGCATCTAAGAGCACAGCCACCAAAACCATCACGATTGGCTATAGTGATTGGCCGGGTTTTGTTGCATGGCAAGTGGCAATTGAAAAAGGTTGGCTCAAAGAAGCGGGGCTGAATGTTGAATTTAAATGGTTTGATTATTCATCATCGCTTTCTGCTTTTGCAGCCAATCAGCTAGATGCAGTACTAGTGACCAATGGAGATAATCTAGTCACAGCTTCTGGTGGAACTCAAGGTGTCATGATTATAGCGACGGACTACTCCGCAGGTAATGATGTGATTATCGCAAAAGATGGAATTAACAGCATTGCCGATTTAAAAGGCAAAAGTATTGCCACTGAAAAAGGCTTGGTTGACCATTTATTGCTAAGTACAGCACTGACAGATGCAAAAATTAAGACCAGTGACATTAAATTGGTTAATTCTATGACCAATGAGCTTCCACAAGTTTTTGCCAGTCCAGACATTGCTGCAATTGCGGTCTGGCAACCTGTAGCCAATCAAGCGTTGAAGTCTGTTGCAGGGTCTAAAATTATTTATAGTTCTAAAGATAAGCCTGGTTTAATTTATGACACGCTGACCGTGAATATGAGCCATCTTTCTGCCAATAAAGAAGATTGGAAAAAGATGATCCAAGTGTGGGATAAAACAGTCAAATATATTAATGACCCTGCAACACATGAAGACGCCGTGAAAATTATGTCTAACCGTGTTGGCGTCGATCCGAAACAATATGAACAATTTATTGGCGGGACGCATTTACTCGATTTGGCAGCCAATAAAACCGTCTTTAAGAAAGGTTCAGGTTTTGACTCGATTTATGGCTCAAGCTACCACGTAAACAAATTCAACGTTGAAAATGGCATTTATAAAACAGAAATGGATGTTGATGGCGCAATTTACCCAGCTTTAGTTGAAGAGTTAAAGTAAAACTTCGTAGAAACTAAAAGCCCAAGTTAACTTGGGCTTTTTTTGTATGAGTGTGTTTAAAAAGCAAAGAAAGATCTAATGTTAAATAAAGTGTAGATTTTAAGGCATGTATTTATAAATGCGTACTTTTAGAAAACACATGAATAATCACGATGCCGATAATCATAAAACTTAAACCAACAACCGCCGCAAAGTCGAGCTGCTGTTTAAAGTAAATCCAACCGACTGTAGAAATAAGAATAATGCCCGCACCTGACCACAGAGCGTAAGCTAGTCCCATAGGGATGGATTTAAACGTTAGACCTAAGAAAAAGAGTGCAATTGCATAACCAACAATAGTTAAAGCAATAGGTAAAGGTGCAGTGAAACCATTGGTCGCTTTTAATGCAGAAGTCGCGAGGACTTCTGCAATCACGGCGATCAATAAATAGAGAAAAGCCATAGCTTATTAAAGCTCCCTTACGCAACCACAGTTGCATGATGCATGAGGTGATGTTGTTCTTGTTTCAGCCAATGCTGACTGTCCGCCGTGGTAGATGTTATATTTTGAAAAGTGTATTCAGGTTCATACACATCCACGACGAACACCAGCTGATATGCTTCGCCACCGATCAATTTACGCTGTATGAGGGTTTCAGCATCAACGACTTCAAAACCATCTAGAATGAGTTGTTGTTGAGTCGCTTGAGTGCAGCTTGAATATTGAATGAGCTGATCCTGAGTTGAAACTGATACTTCATAGCTTTCAATTTGATTTAAGTCAGAAGGACTTTGCTCCACATAAGAAAGAATCCCTAACGTGTCTATATTCTGTTGAATATGGGGTAAACGTGACTGTGCATATGCCATATACTCACCGCAGATGATGAGACCGCCATCGAGCGAAATTTCTTGCTGCGTGGCAACATGTACGGCTTTGACTAAGCGTAGTCCTAAAAATAAACCCGTACTGGCTTGTTGACGCCAGTCTTCAACATAGGCATTACTTGGTGAAAACTCCAAAATACAATTGCCAATGCTATGTAGGGTTGCAGGCTCAGGCCACTGGGTATGGTTCTGATAATTACTACTTAGCTCCCATGACAGTGATGCATTTTGTGCATCCCAATGCGTATAACCGACCCATGCTTGGCGCTCTGTGATGGGTGTATCTGTTGTTGATTTGAGACGTAGGTCAATGGTGAAGCTCTTGGACTGAAACCAATACACAATCGTATTTTCATCGGTCAGGCCATTGTAAAAGCTAATACTTTTACGTCGAAATGCGCCCATTAAATAGGTTGGCACACTACCTGAAGCAGCTGTGATGGGTTTTAGTTGACTTAAAGTTTCAAATAAATTCATGGTGTGTACTCCATGTTTGACTCAGTCAGACCAAAAGAATAAAGTGGAACGGCATTCTTTAAGGCCAACTCACCACTGGCTACACGCTGTTTTAAATAATGAAAGGTTTGAGCCGTTTGATTAAACAAATGTTCTCCACCTGCCAGTGGCGCATATTTAGGTGGCTCATTTGTATTAATCGGTTGGATGACATAGTCATAGTCACAAGAAAAAAATAAAGGGAAGGAGTAGCGTTCTTGTTGGACTTTTTTGACCCGATGTTTGGTGGCTAAATATTTGCCATTGGACAATATTTCCATCATGTCGCCAATGTTCATCACCAACGTATTTTCAAGCAGAGGAATATCAATCCACTCACCTTGCTTAGTGAGGACTTGTAAACCGGGTGCTGTCGGTAATAATAAAGTAAAGCACTCATAGTCGGTATGTGCCCCGATGCCTTCTGCATCTGTCGCTTGAGGGTTAAATGGATAGTGAATGAGGCGTAACTGGCTGGGTGCATGTTGAATATGCACATCAAAAAAGTCTTCTTTTTGCTCTAAAGCCAGCGCAAAACAGCGAAACAGTTGATGACCAATGGCTTTTAAGTGCTGATAGTACTGTGAGACATGGCGTTTAAATGTGGGATCATCTGGCCATTGCGTCGGGCCAAGTAAGGGATAATTTAATGCAGACCCTTGATAGTCATAATTCACATCATAAGATTCTTTTAAATCGTAGCTGTTACTCGAAAACTGTTCCTCACCTATAGGCACATAGCCACTATGATTCACCGATTTTCCAATATAGTTTTGCATTTTGAGTGCGTCATCTTGGGCAAAATAGTGCTTCGCGATGTCACATAACTGTGCAAATAATGCAGGTTGAAATTGATCACCTTTGAGGTAGAGAAAACCAACTTCTTTACAAGCCTGATCAAGCGCTTGAGCAACTTGCATACGGTCATCTAGATTTGGGCTATTTAAAAGGCTGATATCCACCAGTGGAAGGACATATTTATCTTGCATAGTAAAATCCTCGCGTTGGCCGTCCAACAGTGCATAAAACCTAAGGGTCGTCCCTCAGGCTAGATCAATGAGTTACTTGTGCGTACTAACTTGGGTCATACGTGGAATTTTGGGTAAGTCTTCCAGTGCTGGATCAAGTTCTTCTTCTTGTGTATGTACTAAGAAATCGACTCGCTCTCGAAGTTGCTTAAAGGCAGGGCTGGACATCAGTTCAGTGTTTCGTGGACGGGGTAAATCTACTTCAATAATTTCTTTAATTTCCCCAGGATTGGCTTTAAGCGCGACGATACGATCAGCCAGTAAAATAGCCTCATCCATATCATGGGTTACAAAAATAATGGTGATATCAATGTTTTGCCATAGGTCCATTAGGTGTTTTTGCATTTTCTGACGGGTATGCGGGTCAAGCGCACCGAAAGGTTCATCCATCAGTAAAATTTTCGGTTCATTGACTAAAGCACGGGCAATCGCAACACGTTGCTTCATCCCGCCAGATAGTTGATGTGGATATTGGTTTTCATATTTCTCTAAGCCAATAATATTGATCCATTCTCTTGCAGCCGCTTCGGCTGAGGCATGACTTGCACCTTTCATGAGTGGACCAAACATCACATTTTCTTTAACCGATTTCCAAGGAAATAAGGTATAGCCTTGAAACACCATGCCTCGCTCTGGACTAGGGCCTGAAATGGGCTGTCCATCTACTAGCAATTCACCAGAGCTATATGGGTCTAGACCCGCAACAACCCGACTAAAGGTTGATTTTCCACAACCAGATGGCCCAATCACACAAATAAACTCCCGCTTATGAATTTTCAAATCGAGCTGATTTAAAATCGTGCGTGAGTTTTTACCATGCTGAAAAACTTGACTAAGTTGTTTGGCCTCTAAAATGACAGGACGTTGATAAATGTGATCAAAATACTGACGAGCATTGAATTCCGTCATTCTTATATCTGTGGTTTTCATTATTTTGCTCCCGCTTTCCATTTAAACAGATGTTGTCCGAGCTTCATTAAAATCACATCACAGACCAAGCCAATCACGCCAATAATCAAAATCGCAGCATAGACATTGTCAAAGTTCTGGTAGCGTGCTTGCTGGGTAATAAACCAAGTGATCCCTGTGGTGGTGCCAATCAACTCAGAGACAATCAAGTAGGTCCACGCCCAGCCCAGCAAGACACGTAAATCACGGTAAATATCGGGTAACGCCGCTGGAATGACCACGTGAAACAGACTTTTTGCTTTATGCGTCCCTAGGGTATAACCCGCTTCAATCAGCCCGCGGTCCACCATACGCGTAGTATTGGCAATAATCAGAATTTGCTGAAACAGCATCCCAATCACGATGATGGCAATTTTTGGTGCATCATTAATGCCTAATATGGCAACAGCCAATGCACCAAAGGCAGGCGCAGGTAAGTAGCGAAAGAACTCAACAAAGGGTTCAGTGAGCTGGGAAATTTTGTTGGAAAAACCACATAAAATCCCCAATGGAATACCAACGAGTGATGCAATAAAGAAAGCACTAAATACAATCTTGATACTGTGCCAAAGACTTTGATGAAACCATGGTGCATCGGCTTGAGCTGGTGGTGTAGTAAATGCCGTCACTAAGGCTGTCGCAACTTGATGAGGTGCTGGTAAATAAATGGGATTGACCAAATTACCTTGCGGCGGTTCAGTGCCTGCATTGACGGCATTTTGTGCTTCTGCATAGAACACACTTTTGTCTACACGGCTACCGACTTGTAAAAAGGAGACACTGCCAGAGTTGGTGATTTGTACCTGTGGATGCCAAATAAAGGGCAAATAACTCACAGCACACCAAATGAGGATTGGTATTAGAAATGATCCAAAGCCCAGCAATATTTTGCTTTGAGGACTGAGTTCTCGTGCGACATAACCCATAGTTGCTTAGCCCCGATATTACTTTTTTTATAAAACGTAATACTGTTAAGCAAAATGAATGCCAAATTTGTAGTGATATTGAGTGTTCACCTGTGTGCTAATTGTTTAAATAAAAACAGCCTTTGACCTAAATATGTTTTAAAATGCGCTATCGATAGATTGACGCTTAAAAGGGGCAGCATCGCATGGCACAAAAGTCACAACAATCTGCATTGAATGAATTGATTGCAGAACAAAAACTACTTTGTGAAGAATTTGACTCGGCTTATGTTGAAGTAAAAGGTGATGATGTCGTTGCTGTTGCTGTGCATACTTTAAATCAAGAACCCATTGTCGGTTTACGTAAAAAGCCAGAAACTGAAGAGAATGTCGCTTGGTTTATTTATGGTGGTGAATTGGGCGAAGGCCAAGATTTTTTTACAACCATGACTGTACGTGAGTTACAAGATATCTTGCCTGACGTACTTCCATACTTGGCTTTAAGTGAAGGTTATCGTTTTATGATTGATGGCGATGACTATGAAGACGTATGGAAAGAAGGTGATGAGTCTTAATACATGAAAAAACAAACATGGACGTTGCTTAGCCTTTCGTTATTTTTATCATCGTTTCTATCAACCCTGAGTTATGCAGAAATAACGAAGCTAACTCAGGCGCAGTATGATCAGAAGATGGCTGAATATACAGCAACTGTGAATTCAACTAAAACCGTTTTAGATGCAAAAGATAACCCAGCGACAGCAACAGAAATGAAAACCGCATTTTGTCAGCGTATGGATGCATATCATCAAATTGCTGCGCTATCTAAAGCCAATATTGAGTTAAGTACCGCTTCAGTGATGCTGATGGTGGCCAACCGTTATCTTGATCAGCAAGAAAAAAGTTTGACCGATGCAGGGATGAATGAAAGTGCCTTCTGCCCAACGGCGAAAGCTTTAAATGTTGAAGATACGAAACGAGTAAAAGTAAAGTAACAAAATAAGACAGCATGAAATTAGTGTAGATATTAAGATCTAATTTATTGTTTCAGGATGCTGTATAAATAGACAATGTCCTCGATTGTGTTAAGATAAATAAAAATCAACCATCGTTTGAGTAGGAGTTGGTGTATGGCAGCTTATACCGACATTAAAGTAGGCAAATATGAGGATGATATGATTCCTAAACTTGCCATTCATGCTTTTCATGATGCTTTTCAAAAAGCAACCACTCGTTCGTCTGTGGTTTATGCAAAAGCTGAACAGTTGGTTGAACGCGATATTCATGGCAATGAAACTGTTTTACAAGACTTAAGTCATGCTTATGTCGATGTAGGCGTTTTACCGACACTGACACGTAAAAAGAAACACGCAACCGTATAGATTGATATGCCACCTCGACAACCTAGAATAAGAATGTTTGCAGGGCCAAATGGTTCTGGTAAAAGCACTGTTAAAGATTACCTCTTGCCCCAACATATTGGGGCATATTTAAATGCAGATGAACTGGAACAAAACTTAAGACAGAGTCAACGCATTGATTTATTGCATTATCATCCTTCTTTAAAAGCTTCAGAGTTGGTCACTTTTCTAAAAAGTAAGAAGCGTCCTCAAGCGGGACAGTTCGTGGCCTTACTTGCGCATGAACCAATTGTGCTAGATGAATGGAAGATCGAGTTTAAAACCGAAGAAATTGATTCTTATCTCTGTGCACGCATTATTGACTATATCCGGCTTGAGTTTCTGCGCGTAAAAGTCAGTTTTACTTTTGAGACGGTCATGTCACATATCTCTAAAGTTGAGTTTCTCCGAGAAGCGAAACGTCAGGGTTATAAAACCTATCTATATTATGTCTCAACAGTAGACCCACAAATCAATATTGCTCGGGTCAAGTATCGCGTCAGTGTGGGCGGCCATCCTGTTCCAGAGCAGAAAATTATCGAGCGTTACTACCGTAGTATGGATCTGCTCATGCAAGCCATAGAGTGCTGTGATCGAGCCTACTTGTTTGATAACTCTTCTGACGGTATACAAGCGTCTTTTCTTGCAGAAATAGAAGCAGCTGAAACCTTAAAAATGAATGCCGCCGTGTCTAAGCTCCCAATATGGTTTGCAGAACGGGTATTATCAGAATTTCAATAATCTGCTCAGAAAAAGAGCAGATTATTTTATCCTTTTTCATGTGTCTGCCCGCATAAAAAAATATTCAAAAGTCGCGAATGTGTTTTATAAACCCAGAATAATACTCATGATGTAGAGATGTGTCCTAATTCTATTCAGTTTCTTTAAATGAAAACTATAATGAAATAAAACGAGAGAAGTTAAGTATTTCTAATCTAAAAAAGGCCTGAATACAAAATCACTCGGGGATATATTCAAGCTTTTTACGTTATTGTGAAGAATAACTATGTAAAAGAAATGCTTTAAGGTGTTATCTAAAAGACTCAAAGCTTCGAGAACGAACAGATAGTAACCATTCAAATATCTAAATCTAGATGCAAGGGCCCGTAAACAGTGGTCATAGACGTGCATAGCATCGATAGATACAAAGGGGGCTTGATTATTTTTTAATTAAATATATTATAAAAATATATATTGTTTTAGGGTGCTTACCAATGCATGATTTTGCGTGGTCTTTTATAGGTGGAATATTACTCGGCATCTCCGCCGTTGGATATTTATATACCAATGGGCGGATTGCGGGAATCAGTGGTCTGGTCTCACAAGTTTTAAATTTAAAAGGGATTATAAATACGCCTGCACTGTGGTTCTTATTGGGGCTGTTTATTGTTCCGTTTATGTACGCAGCTTTTGTTCAGCCAGAAATCTATATTGAAGCTACACCTCTCATGTTAATCATTGCGGGCGTATTGGTAGGTTTTGGAACGCGATTAGGTTCTGGATGTACCAGCGGGCATGGTATTTGTGGTATCAGTCGTTTATCCAAACGTTCAATCATCGCTACAATGGGTTTTATGTTCGCAGGCTTTATCACTGTGTATGTTGTCCGTCATATGCTTGGAGCAATCTAAAATGAAAAATGTTTGGGCATTCATTTGTGGTGGATTATTTTCAATTGGGCTCATGCTTTCAGGAATGTCGAATCCTGCGAAGGTGATTGGCTTTTTAGATATTTTTGGGCAGTGGGATGCCAGTTTGGCTTTTGTGATGATGGGTGCAATTGCGGTTGCATTTATTCCTTTTCAAAAAGCTGTACGTCAGCCACATCCAAAAACGGTTTATGGTGAAGCCATACAACTTCCTAAAAATACGAAAATCGACAGAAAACTGATCTTGGGAAGTCTGCTATTTGGTATAGGCTGGGGAATTGCGGGAATTTGTCCTGCGCCGAGCTTTACTTTGATTGGACTGGGTTATTATCAAGCGATCTATTTTATAATTGCGATGTTCGTTGGTGTGCTGCTACATCGTAAAGTGATGGAGAAAATGCCATGAAGCAAACCACGCAAGTAAAAGCATTCTTTGATTCAGTGACCAATACGTTTAGTTATGTAGTGAGCGATCCAGACACTCAGCGCTGCGCCGTGATTGATAGTGTGTTGGACTATGATGCAGCATCGGCAACGACCAAAACAGAGCAGGCCGATTTAATCATTACTTATATTCAACAAAATAGCCTAAGCATAGACTGGATTTTAGAAACACATGTACATGCAGATCATTTAAGTGCTGCGCAGTACTTAAAGCAAAAACTAGGCGGAAAAATTGCGATTAGTCATAAGATTGAGATCGTACAACAAATTTTTGGTGAAATTTATCACTTAGATATTAAAAGTTTAAACGCTACGCAGTCATTTGATTATCTTTTTGCAGATCATGAGACATTTTTGATAGGTAACATAAAAGCATATAATATTCCAACACCTGGGCATACGCCTGCGTGTCTCAGTTATGTCGTTGGTGATGCTGTTTTCGTGGGGGATACTTTGTTTATGCCTGACTATGGAACAGCACGTTGTGATTTCCCAAAGGGGAGTGCGGCAACTTTATTTGACTCAGTGAAGACCTTGTACTCATTGCCAGATCAAATGCGGATGTTCTTATGCCATGACTATTTACCCGAAAGTCGTGATCAATACCAATATGAAACATCGGTTTATTCGCAAAAGCATAAAAACATTCATATCAATACTACAACGGAAAAAGCCGATTTTGTCGAAATGCGAAACCGCCGTGATGCAACTTTAAGTATGCCAAAATTGATATTGCCAGCGATTCAAATCAATATGTTTGCAGGCAAGTTCCCTCAACCAGAAGACAATGATATTTCTTACTTAAAAATTCCGCTGAATTATTTTTAAAATAGAAAAGTAGCAAGACTTAAGGCATTCGGCATCTTTTTACTTGCTTAAAATCTGATTCAAAAATCTAATCTGATATTAAACAGACATGTACATCATACCTTTAAATTTAGGCTAAGCAAATATCTCACTCAAAATAGCCTAAGCAAAATTGAGCTTAATATAAAAAGTCATTTGATTTATTTCCATTAAAAATTCAATATCTATAGCAATCAAATAAAGTAAGTTTCATATGATCCTAAATCATCAATTTCATCAAAATGAGCAGTCAGCTGCAAAAACACTGGTCTTTGTTCATGGTTTATTTGGCAGTTTAAGTAATTTAGGTATGTTGGCTCGGGAGTTTTATTCAAGCCACCATGTATTACAGGTAGATGTACGTAATCATGGGTTATCGTCACATTCCAATGTTATGAATTATAAGGTCATGGCAGCCGATCTAATTGAAACTTTAAATGAACTCAATATTGAGCACTTTTCTTTGATCGGGCATTCGATGGGTGGAAAACTGGTGATGAAAGTGACCGAACTCGCAGGAGATCGACTAGATCAACTGGTGGTATTGGATATTACGCCTATTGCTTATAAAGAAAATCATCATGAGCAAATTTTTAAAGCGCTCTTTGCAGTACAAAAAGCAGGTATTGAAACACGTCAACAAGCCATAGAAATCATGCGTGAATATCTCAAAGAAGAAATGGTGATTCAGTTTCTCTTGAAATCTTTTAGCAAAGGGAAGTGGTTGTTTAATGTAGATGTACTGTATCAGAACTATGCCCAAATTCTGTCATGGGAAAATATAGAAACATGGCATAAGCCTGCATTGTTTATACGTGGTGGAAACTCACCTTATGTAGCGAAGCCAGAATATATAGAAGCTATCCAATCGCAGTTTTCTCAAGCCCAGATTCAGACGGTTGCAGATGCTGGACATTGGTTACATGCAGAAAAAACTGCGCAAGTTCTGCAAATCATCACTCAATATTTGAGTCAGCCTTCAACCTGATTAACTCAAATTCGCAGCTGAAAGTTGTCCTTCAGAGGTCAGCTTTTCAGCCATTTCCGCAGTTTTCTTTAAATTCGGCATTCGATATTCAGTATGGCCATAGTCTTGGATCGACTTCCAACGCCCGCCCCAAGTTAAACCTACAGATTCTGCAACTTCACCATAGAGCTGATAGCCACGCATCGCCCATGGATCTCGTTCAGAAATAACGACTTTTCCATCCCGCTTAAATGCGATATCCGCCGCCAATCCAAATTGGTGGTAACTCTGATAACCACGTGCCAAAGTCGTATTTTTATTGCTGGCTAAAGAATTCTGACGCTGCGGGCTACGATAGCCTTCCAGTAAAACCAGTTCATATCCATGCTGCTCACGCATTATTTTAAATACCATCAGTAGACGTTGTTTATAGCGTGGATTCATTTTGTGCCACTTACGGTCAGCCGTTGCTAAATTGTCATGTGAATGAGTTGAATGTACATCCTGAATACTTGGGTCGTAATTTAAAGTACTGGCTTGAATAGAATTGTTATTAAGATCCGCTTGCTCAAGCAGACTTGCTTCAACTATGGCCGCAGCAACTAAGGATTCTTCGACCTCTGGTGGCGGGGACAAAATCTGTCCATCAAGTAGGGCATAAATTTGTGGATCCGATTGTCTTAAATAATCCGCTTCGATTTTAGTGGGTGTGACTGGGCTGGTAAAAGCAAACATTAAGATGCTGGCAAATAAAAACAGACCCGCAACCAATATCCACCACTGTTGAATATGCCAATGCGATTGCAATTGCTCGGGCGCAGCAGCATGATTTATATGCTGCGCAAAATGGCGAGCGGATTGAAATCTTTGTTTTCCTTGGGGAATTAACGCGACAAAAAAGCCAGCTAATTTTGCTCTGAGTTCATAGGACAGTGCTAAACTTAGCCCTATCGCTAAGATTAGAAAAAGCGAAAAAAGAGCATAAATCATAGTCTGATAGTAGCTGGCATTGGGGCTTCGGCGGTACGAGTTGTAATCTTAGTTTGTACACTACCTGTGGGAGATTCTTCCGCTTTTTCCACAGTCTGTTCTGCTTTGGCTACTTTGTCGTGATTTTTATCTTTCGGTGCGGCCGCACTTTGCGTTGATGAGTTTTGTTTCTTATTTTCTTTTGGTAAGGGCTGCGGACTAGCACTCTTCATAGATGGTGCAGCAACTGTTTGAGTTGGACGAAGAAAAGCTTTGCTTAATTCATCTTCTTTGGGTTGAGGAAAATCAGAAAGCGGCTCAGTTACATTTGAAGGTTGAACACTTTTAGAAGGGACGACTTTAGTCGCTTCAAAAATAGCTTCGGGTTCCCGCGTCGGGGCTTCATTATCGACTGAGGGTTCAGCAACATCGACGCTAGAATTTTGACTAACCTGTATTGAATCATTTTTTTGTTGTGTAAAAAAGTAAGTAAAACCAAGAGTGACCATCAATACGACACCACTCAAAAAACCACCAAACGCATAGAGCATAGGTGAAATATTTTTCTTTTTTGTAGCCGTCAAAATTTTGACTGAAGTCCGTTTTTCATGAGCCATGGAATTAGTTCTTAGGGTAAATGAATAGTAATATGTGCCTGTTCTGTTGGCGTAGAAATGACATTTTCATATGTGGCTAAAGAATTCGTACTTTGCTTTGATAACATATAGCGTAAGCCCGCAAAGGATAAGAGCGCGAATACGATTAGAAAAAGTAAAATCCAGTAAAAAGGAAGTTCACGGTGAATCATGTGTTTAATTTGATCGGGGAGCGATGCAAAAGGAGAAAAGGCTGCCTTTTTTCCCTTCAAATAGTCAATTTCATCGCCCACACGTGCGACCAAATGGTTTAAATTTTCTATAGACTCAATACGATATCTACCATGAAAACCTAATAGCATGCAGTAATGATAAACTTCAAGTGCGGCCAATCGACTATTTCCTTTACAGCGTAGCTCTTCTAAAATTTCAAAAAAACGATAACCCGCAAGTTGCGAGCCAAATAAACTAAGCTGTAAAGGACTGATTAACCAACTATTTTGTAGCTCGAAAAATTGTGCATCTTGCTGAGTCACAATGGTTTCATCTAATAATGCACAGTAAGCATATTTAGCATCTTGAATATCATCTGATGAAAATTGTAATTTTCGGGCTTGGTTTTCAAAGCGATTGAGTAGAGCAATAATTTTTTCGCGGAATTCCGTTGCACTACTCGGTATATATTTGTTTTTCAATAAAAATACAATATAAAAACCATCATGGAGTAAGTCGACCAAGTTGGTTGTGCTGGTGGCTTTGGCGGTCATGGGCTGAGAAATTGAACCAGTTCCAATTTGTCCATCATCAAAAAGTGAAGGGGCATTATTCATGATTCATTTCCTTAGCCATTCATCACAGCAATCAATTCAACAGCAATATCTTGGAAACCCGCTGGAATATAAATACAAATCGACTCGGCATCCAACATGCGTTGGTATAAGTCATTATTTGGTTCAATTTCAAAGTAACTCACACCATATCGCTTGAATGCGCAGCTTTCTGTCAATCAGGCTGAACAGCAAATCATAGATGAAGCGCTTAAAAACAGAATTATAGAATTTGAATCTGGCAGTGCGGTTTTGGCTGCGAGTGGGACTCAGATCTTAGATGAAATGGCGGTGGCTCTAAATAAGGTTGGTGGGAAAAAGGTCAAAATTATTGGACACACAGACAGTTCAGGTGACGCTGCAAAGAATCTTGTTTTAAGTAAAGAACGTGCTGTAGCTGTTAAAAATTATTTGATCAATAAAAGTATTGCAGCAGAACGCTTAAGTGTCGAAGGATTGGGCTCAAACAAACCCGTTGCTGATAATGCAACTGCAGATGGCCGTAAGAAAAACCGTCGAATTGAATTTGATGTGATCTAAGTTATTTATAAAAAGCTACATCATCAAGTGTAGCTTTTTATAAATAACTTAAATTACGTATAATGTATATTATGTTAAATAGCATATCCAAGACTGTGGCCTACGCAACTCAGTTGGTGCCACAGCTCAGCAACGTGAATCTGTAAAAATTATATTCACGTTGCTGAGTATCCTAATGAACATAATATACGTTATGCCGAAATCCGTGAGCGCTTCCCATGCAAGCAACCATTATTGAATTCAATGTCATAAACACCATGTAGCTTTTCTTTTTCAATTAGCTGCTGAATTTCCCTATCCAAAGCTAATGATAAATCTATCTTTGCAAATACATAGCCATTTACCCACGCAACCCTAGACACTAAAGCTTTATGCCCTGAATCATCACAAGGCAAATTCATATGTCCAAATTTAGACAACCAAATCTGCTCAGCCTCTTGAATAAACAACATATTTATACCTATTTTGATTCAAATTTAGTCAATCGTAACCCGCATGTTATAAGCCGCTAGTTCATCATTACAGCCTGTTTATTGTGTGGTCTAACTTGATAAAAAGCACCTTTAAAGTGTCAATCTCTCGAGCTAAATCATCATTAGATAACTGCATGTTTTCTAAATGCTTTTCTAGGCATTCACGCATAAAAACATAGTCTTCTTTGCGTAAAACACCTTTATTTCTACTGTATGTAATCGTGCTATATACATGTCTATTCATAAATACTTAGAGGCATGTTATTAGCGCCTACCTTATAAAATTAAAATAAATCCAAACACATAAAGACGGAATCCCAATAACTATCAGCATAGTTTTTGCACCATACCAAAATTCTTTCCAACTAAACATATACCCTCAGTTCGCGCCTACGGACGCTCTGTAACTATGGTTTAAAGTTTAAACGGGAGCTGTAATCAGGGAAAGGAGTTTTGAAATTTTAATAGCGTCAGTTCGGGGGCACTCCGCCCCCTCTGCTATTTAAAGCAATTGAATAAATCATCTGCAAAAAATGCATAGGAATATCCAAAATAAAAACCCATAGCTAAGAAGCAGAATATAAAAAAGAAAAAAGTAGCTATAGACCAAGGATAAGGATAACGGCTCTTTAATCGCATTCTCCATAAATATTCTCTTACATGGGCATCATGTTTTCTCATAGCGAATGCGCTCCAGTAATGTTAGACGGTGCTTTTGTTCCTAATGGAATTTGTTCAGATTTAACTTGTGGGTCTACTTGAGGAATCGTCTCAGGTTGGCTATTAGCCTGAAGATGTTGTTCAGGAGCTGGAGAATCTTGTTTAACTTGTTCATAGGATTGTTCTGTTTTGAAATAGTTGTAAGGACGATCACCATGTTCAATAAGCTTTACACAGTCAGATTTTGAAACAGGTAACTTTGTGCCTTGTTCCGTATATCCGTAATACTTACCATTAAATTTGGCACATCCTGAAAATACAGGCTTAGACGTTATTTCATAAGTCAAATTTTGGCTTAAATCGTCATAAGGGCTAGTCGGATTATATGAAACAGTTTGCACAGATGGATTTACGGTTTTTGAGCCACTGGAGAGTTGATTGAACCATTGCACACATTCAGGCTTTTCTACATTGATAGCTTTACGACAATCTTGGTCTAAATTTGATTGAGTAGCGGGTAGATCGGAAGCTTGTTTATTTTCATTTTGATGATTGGAAGTTTGTGTTTTAACTTCCTTTTCATCTGAACCGAAAAAATGACCTAAAAAGCCCGGGCCACCCGAAGCACCATAACCAAAAACAAAAACGCCAAACATAATAAATAATGCAAAGCCGATTAGCCCTTTTGGTGTACGTTTTTTACTGGTATCAATTGAAGTTGATTTATATAACTTGAATATAGAATCAGCAGGCTTAAAAGAAAATTTAGATTCACAATTCAGTTTGTTTACTAAGGTATTAGGATAAGCACGCAAAGAACCGAATTGGTAGACTTTTGGCGTTCGCCAGTAAGGACGTGTGATATGCAAATGGCAACTAATTAGCTCTTTAATCGTAGGATGCAAATAACTAGGGCTTTGGGTGATGAACCAAAAATCGAAACCTCTGTGACGGTGTATTGTCAATTCCTGAACAATTTCATCGTTCTTATTTTTGTTATCATTATATGGCGGTACTAGTTGCACCTCATCAATTGCGATAATTGAACCATCAGGGCAAGTTCGCCAATCAATAACTAAATTACGTACATAATCAATTTTTAAGGCTTTAATGTTTGAATAAATAGTACGTACAGGCTGAAAAAATTCAAAATTCTCAGATTCGCCACGGTCACGGATACGCTCAATAATTTCATTATAACGAACAGAGCGAAGATAATAATCATCGGGGCGTAAATCGTCATAGTCTTGACCCAACATATAGAAATATTCAGGCGGTAAAACTTCAAGGTGTTTTTTTAATTCATGACCTGAACCAGTATCATATTCATAATATGAAAAGTCGTCTTTAAATTTATCAAAACATGCTTTGTTATGCTCAAATATAACAATATTCTTTTTTAAATTAACTTTGTTTTTTCGTTCAACATTTAATAATTGGGTAACTACATAGGCGGTTTTTGATGCACCAGGCACACCAGTAACACAGTTAAGCATTTTTTACGCTCCTTTATTCCGTCGCTCGTCGAAGCTCCTCGCTCCGTCACCGAGTCGCTTTTGATAAGAATAATTTTGATGAATTTTGAACATAACGTGCTGTAATAGCGCCTAAGATCAAACTAAAAGCAACGTCAAAGCCAGCAAGACCTGCAAATTGAACCAATGTCGTTGCCATGTCTCCTAGTGAATTTTTGAATTGATCAATCGCTGTATTTAAAGCAGTTAAAGTTATGCCCGCAGTTGTCAGCGTGACACCCGCACCAGTGAGGACATTTTTTAAGAAGCCTTTTTGTAAACTAGAGAGAAGTGTGGAAAAACTACTCATTAATACGTACTCCACTAACAATAAGAACAGCAGAGAATGCACCCATTGATATAACAATCGGTCTGATATAAGTCGTGACAGCACTACACCATTCTGTAAAATCGACTTCCCAATTTTGTTGATTATTGTGATAGTTGAAATTTACTAAGGTAATTTTTGCAGGGCATGAACCATTAAAATTAATGTTTGTATCTGTTTCTTGTTGTTCAGGTTCTGGAATCTCTAATTCTGTGTCTGTTGTTTCTGATTCTTTTACCCATTCACGTGCATCTGTAATTGCTTCCTGAACTTTATCAGCAAGAACACACATGGACGGTGCCCATGAACAGAAAACTGGAAAATCTAAAGACATTGAGCCGGGGTTGACTTCACCTGTATCGGGATTAGTTGTTGGAGGTGAAATTTCACCTACGGCAGTCTCAGTAGTAGGGATTGCAGCAGATTTATCTAATTCTGTGACAATTGGACGTGCTTGAACATCATCTGTTGCAGCTTCACCAACTACGGCAGTTGCAGCAGCTTGTGTTACAGGTGTTGCAATTGGGGCAGCGGGGTTACCTGTACGAAGCTCTTCTTCGGCTTTGTCGAGTACTTGTGATCCTAAATTTACAAGGGGAAAAGTTTTAGTACCGTTATCAGTGCCTGTATTAGCAGGATCATAAGCAGGATTGATAACAACAGATACAGAAACGTTATAGGTATATGGTTGATTATGATCAGCATTGTAAATAACAGAACAATTAATAGGACTAGTTAAAACAATGGGGCAATTAGTTGATTTAAATGAATATGACCTAGTAGAAACGTCTGCAATTAAAGCATCAATGGTTATCTGTGCAGCAGCTTGAGCAGTTGAAAAGTATTTGCCACTATTTTGGTAAACGTATTGTAGAGATGGACAAGAAGAGCCATCCTCACAGTTGGTATTTGGCTTTGTCTTATAAATTACGCTGTTATTAGCAGGATCAAGTACATAATCCACACCATCAAGAAGTAGATCCATTGCTCCAATGACAGCAGCAGCACCTAGATTTTTACCCATGAAATTTCCAACTTGTCCCGCAGTTGGAGTTACATTGGCAACGCCTGTCATTGTTTTTTTTGCGCCATTAACCATGACATCTTTAACACCATTAACAGTAACACCAACACCGTTTGCAACAGTTGAAGCGACACGCCAACCTGAACCGCCCGCGAGAGTTGAAGCATTTGCAGAATTAATAAACATCACTGGAGACAGTGAAATAGAAAACGATAGCAGGACTTTTAAAAACTTCGAATAACTAACCATGCTGCCCCCAAGAGAATTAAAATTGGAATCCAATTTAAAATGCTTGCTTCTTCCATTATGTATACCCCTATGAAGTAAGCCCCACTTAGGGGGCTTATTTGTAAGTGTGAATTACGCTGAATTCGCACCACGTTTGAGGTAACGCCAACCCGCAAAGATGCCCAAAATAACTAAGGCTGTACCAAATAAAGCAATGATGGTTGCTTTGCCCCCATCGATTTCACCAGTCAAGCCTGTGGCATCAATAGAACTTGCAGCATTGGCATGAATAGCCAAAGCTGTACCTGTTGCAATAACAGCAGCTTGTTTAAAACGAGTTGTCAAAGTTGGCTTGCGAACAAGCTGAATAACGTTTTGTTTTTCCATGGTAATATCCCCAATGGTTAGAGTGAGTTCACCGCTTTGGCAATAATTGCGTATGCAATGAAAACCGCAGCGACTGCTAGTAAAGAGCCTCCTATTTGCACCATTTCAGCTTTTGTAATAGCTAAAGGGTGTGAATACTCGACCCATTCAAGGCAAGTCTGTAAACCTTGTTCATTTGCTGTGGAGAGGACTTTACAGACTTGCATTGCTTGAATTCCTTAAGATTGTTTAGACACTGTTTTTTCAGGGACTAGGTCAAGCATGATGGTTTTTGAATCTTTACCGTTCGAGACGATCTGCATCACTGCTTTGGCTTTGAATGGGTATTCAATGCCTTTGATACGTTCAAAATTGAACGATGTACCCCACGAATATTCCGTAGAAACAAACCCAGCAAAGTTTTCACCTTCCTGTAATTCTGACTGAGCGAAAACCTTGGTCGAATCGTATGCACGACCGTTAAAATCACCTTTAGACGCTTTAGCACCCAGTACTACGATTGTTGATTCAAATTGCATGGACAAATTCCTTATAAGCAGACATGTTCACCAGTGGTTTACCGACAAAAAGCGGCATCTCTTCCAGTGATGTTGGTTTAGTTTCAAAGTGTTGATTTAAGCGAATTGACTGCATGACAGCAGCATGTGAAAACTTGAGACGTTTCGGGACTTCATCTTTATCGGATGAAATCATGTTAATTAATTCTTGAGGTTCGACCACTTTGGCAAATTGACGGATGTATTTTCCGAATTGCACTTTAAGAACGTCGATTGCTTTATCCCAACTGATTTCAGATTGTTTTTTAACAACTTTTGTTTTTTCAGGGGTGCAAAAATCTTTTTCTAATTGCTTAGCAAGCCACTCAAAGCAAGGGTAAGCGCCTAGAAAGTACTGAGACGGTGAGAGCAAAATATCAAGCGGGATGTAGCGGTCTTTGGACTTAAATTCGACTTCAGCACGTACCCAAGGGCTTAAAGGACTACCCTCTTTTTTTCCACGTTCATAAAAACGTGCATATTTTCCACTGGTACGATCACCGACAGCAAAGGTACGGCCTTTACCGTTTGGACGCTTCCAAGGGCCAATCTTTTCTATTTTAGGTTGACGGCCACCACACCAAAATCCGCCTACATCATCCCATTCATCGGCCTGATCTACAGTGATGTATTGACCCTCAAAGTCATCATAAGCAAGGTCGACGCGGGTTAATTTAGGTTCACGTGGGCCAGTTTCTTTTAAGAAGCCCGTTTGAGGATCATAAAATTTTTGGTAAGACGTGAGGTATTGATATAAACGGACTTGCCAACCCTTACGAGCTAAAGCACACCCAGTACCATTGATTTGTATTGAAATACGACGAGAGCTATGACCGTATAAAACCATGCCCATTTTGTCTTGTAATTCATATGCAAACTTGTAGTTATGCATACCGTTTTGTCGTTTTTCACCAAGACCGAAGCCGAATATTTCATGCAAATGATGATCTAAAAACGTTTCTATTCCATAGGTTAGCTCTGAATCAGCAGTCATCGGATCAAGTGAATAATATTCTTGGCCTAAAGTTGACTGACAAAATCCAAAAGTAATCCAATCGTGCGAAGCAATCCCATATTCATCACATGGTACAGAATGTAAAACTGGAACATTTCCTTTCTCCGTGAGAACCATTTTGCAATTGTCTAGGCGACGAGGAAAGGTGAATTCATCGTATTGGAGACGAGGATCCAATGTCGTAACCCCCATATTATAAATGGGGGTAGAAAAATCAGTCAGGCGACTAGATTCTGCTGAGAAGAATTGTGCAGATTTAGGGCTTTCCACCGTGTTTTTACGGGTTTGGGTTGTTTTTTGTACAGGTTTTTTCAGAGTTGTTTCTGAACGAGTTTCTGTGTTGCCCTGACTTTTTGGGTAAGACTTACCTTGAGGATATTTATTACTCATAAGAACCAACCTTGATAACAAGCTGCATAACCAACAATAAAACCGAGAGCAACACCGAGATAATAAGGAGCTAAGAAACCTGACATGAATCAGCCCTCACACTTAGACATATGAAATGGCAAATACTGGTGATGAAATCTTGAGAAGCACTTTGGGCACTCAACATCAACAGATCCTAGAACGATGCTTAAAATTTTCATTAGCAATCCCCCATTTCTTCTTTTAATTCAGCGTTTGTTTTTTTGTATAAATCTGCATGAACATCAATCAACGAATAGTCATAAGCCATTTCAGAAGCAACAAGTGCCAAGTGTTCTAAACACTGCTCTGTAGAGAAAGCAGGTACAAAGTTATCTAATGCACATTGGCCTTGTTGAGAAACAAGCTCAGCCACCCTGTTAAAAGCAGCTTGGGTGAAGTCTTGAGGATTGCTAAATTGATAGTTATTCATGCAAAAGTTACTTTTTAACTTTGTTTAAAGAATTATCATTTTTTTAAAGTAAACTTGTCAACCTTTAAATATTGTTAATATGAAATATATTTACTTGGTAACTTAGTTATGAGCAAAGTCTATAAATTACGAACTGATGAAGTTGAGGAAGTAAAAGAAGCCTTAATGAAGTTCGTGGTTAATAAAAAAACCATTATGAAAGAAACAGATGTGCTTCACGCTCTGATCAAATACCACCTAAAAGATCTGACAGCAGATGAAGTTCTGAGATATAGAAGCGAAGTGCTAAAAAAAGACGATTAATTATTTATGTTGATCCAGATTATTAAAGGCATTAAAAAAGGGAGTTTTTAAAACTCCCTTTTCTTTTGGCTCAGAGCCGAATGTCGCATAACGTAATTTTATGTTAAATTGAGTACATGATACATTAAGTTCATAGGTCTCTTTGCTTAACGTAAAATCAATCACTTATATAAAATAACATTTCACATTCAGTTCACTTATGTTTATATTCTATTTACTTCATAAAGTTCTTGGCACTTAGAATGTTTGTCGTAAAAACAATTAAACTTTCAAAAAAGTATTCAAATCAAAATCACATAGTTCTATTGTTTGATCTTCTAATGTGATTCCTTTAATTAGACCACTCAATTCAGTTTTATAAGTGATAAATCCGCTCTAAATATTTAAATTATGCTGCCATTACTTTTAGTAAATGTTGATCATAAAATTCATTCGGTGTTGCCTTATTCAAACTTGAATGAGGACGTATCATGTTATAAAAATCCAAATATTCAGCAATTGATTGTTTCGCTTGTTTAACCGTATCGTAAGCCT
>C687J35021_10000213_pt1 | contig 43786 bp, 66 predicted proteins | sample RifCSPhighO2_12_FD_35021 | JGI IMG/M metagenome (IMG submission 35021) | reverse complement strand
ACTGACCTTGCTGCTGACCATGCTACTGACCTTGCTGCTGACCATGCTGCTGACTCTGCTGACCATGCTGCTGACCATGCTACTGACTCTGCTGACCATGCTGCTGACCATGCTACTGACCTTGCTGCTGACTCTGCTGACCATGCTGCTGACCTTACTGCATCTCGGTTCTTCTTGGTGTCTTTGAATAGAACCTTCTTGGCTGCTTCTATAGCTTCTCTTGGTCTTTTATCGTTTGGAAACTCTTTCTCAAAGTTAGATAGTACTTTCTCGGCGGCATAGATAGCTAGAGACAAACTGTCTTTCCTAGTCCACTTCCAAGCCTTGACTATCTTCATGCTTTCGTTACAGGTTTTATCTTCATCGTCTAATTTCTTTCCTTTAGTTTCTACCTCTGCAAGAACTTCTCCTTGAATATAAGAAGAGGCATAATACATGGTTGGTGAGCAATGATAACCTGTTTCGCAAAGTTTAAGTTCGCCTTCCCAAGTTTTCCATTCACCTATCGTCCACTTTTCGTTTCCGTTTTCAGAAACTATGTTTTTACCTTGTAATCTTAAAAACTTAAATTGTTTCATGTAAGTAAAATATAAATAGTAGTCAGTATCGGTATTCCCAGGATTATTCCTAACATTAGGTAGTGGTTGTCTTTTGGGTTAGGGTTAAATTTTATATTGCTTTCGTGTTTGTAGTTCATCAGCATTTACCTCCAACTGTATCGCTAGGTATAGTAACTTGACAGGTTGTATTCTTGCCCAGCTCATTAAACAAGGCTAAGACTCCTAAGATTAGTAATATTGTCGTGACAATGGCAACTTTATTTTTCATTCTCTAGTATCTCCCTGTAGACTTTCCTTTTTTCTTCTTTCCAATCCTTATAGAAATCATCGTTTAAGTGGAAGAAGTCCAGCCATTGCCATAGGTTACCTGTCTCAACCGCCTGCATTGGACTCATGCCCTCTGATCTATAATCTGAGGAGATAATACTTAAACTCTTGTTGTATTCCTTGTACGCCCACTCACGGCGTTTGGGAGGGCGATATTCGTCTTCCTCAGCAGATTCTACTTTATCCAACTTTTTCTGGGCCTCATGCTTTTGTTTATTAGTATAATCCCCCTCCTCCAATTCTTCTTCAAATAATTCATCAACAGAATCAACTTCATCAGTAGCTGGAGCCGTTTCTTTGCAAGAGAAATTAGGACAACCATAAAAAGCATTGTATCTTTTACCTGTCTTTTTACTAACACCAGAAGGAATTAACTTCATTGGCAGATCATGTACTTCACATTTAACAGTCATACTATTTCTCCCATATTGTATTAACTTGTGCTTTAGCATACTCTATGCCGTCAGCATAGCCTTGTTTATAATCCTTTCTGTTAACACTATCTTTACCGTATTGGAATCCTTCGGTGAAAGCCTCAGTCATTAACATCTTAGTGGGATTATCTATTCCATTAAAAGTGTCTCTTAGCTTATGATCCATAATTTTGGTGTGGAAATCAAAGATTCTATCCACAGGCTTTTGGCTAACATGAAAAGCGTAATCTTCAGTTGTATCTATCATTTAATGCTTCCACCCTTCCTTCACCCCAATCTTTTAAAAAAGCATTATACCGATTTAATAGAATTGATATAGCTTGCAATCCTTCAATAGTGTCAATCTTGTCTTCATTCATGTGTCTATTTAATATCGCTATTGCTTCTATATACTTGTGTCCGTTATCATTAATCATTTTCAGCGTCCTTTAACCCCACACAATAAGAACAGTCGCAATCGTGGTCGATCTGCACATTGATTTTGCAGTTGTCGCAGTAAGGGCCTTCGTTTTCGTCTTCTTGGGTTGTTGGCATATAGCTAGAGCAGTTATTAGTGGGAACTTTCCCTGTTGTGATCCCGATCCCCTCCAGCTATCTGACAAAAACGCCACCGGTGTCTAACCTTCCTTGAGTACCCTATCACATAGTTACTTTTTTGTCAATACCCCAATTTTAATATATTTGGAAATCGTCTGGCGTGATATATCTACATCAGGGCGTTTACTAATTACCTTTAACTTAATACCGAGATCAAGAAAAGATTGAATCTTGGAAACCATATCAGGGGTCATTTTTAGATAGGCCATAGCATATTATATGCACAGGGTTACATATTTGTCAAGTCAAACGAACAGGGTTTTTTGTCCTTCGATATTTTTGTTTTTCTTCTGAGTAAGGTCGCCTTTAAAATCAACATAATACCAGTAAAGCCAGAAGGGGTTGTCTTTCCACAAACCTACCTGCTTCTGGCGTTTTCCTAAAGCCTTCCACCTGATAGGGTTTTCATTTAAGATGATACTAGGAAACTCTGGGAACACAACTTCTAAGTGTTTACCCTTGCTAATTACATAATCAATTATCTTTTCCCTGATTCCAAACTTAAATTTAAACCCACGTTCCGGCATAGTTTTATAGATTCGGAATCGGTAATGATCTGCGATTGGTAGTAGAGGTTGATTGCCAATTTTAATTATCGTGTTAGACAACATTTTGTCAAGTTCTTAACTTTTAAACAATTGGGAATCATATACTATAAACTTACTCTGCGGTGACATATAGTTAACTCTCATCCCTCTTATAAGAGATTGTATTGTTTGAAAAAACGGCTGTCAAGATAGAATCGAAAATGAACATTTAGTTATAGTCGTTTGGTATAAAAAGGTACGTTTACACTATCAAGTTTACGATGACAACCACCACAAAACCCAACATAGTTGTCTATATTTCTCTTGTGTTCCTTGCCCGATCTTAATGCCCACTCTATATTCCAGCGTTTTACTTCTCTACCTTTCCACGTATGGGTACTATACGATCCTACTTTTCCACAGTCCTCACACTTAGAAGGATTCCCATAATGTCGTCTTAGCCATTGGTGTACTTTTTCGTACTGATAACCATTCATAAGGTAAGTATAACATAAAGTGGGTGTGTGTTTGATAGGTTTAGCCTCGGTGTTAGGCACAACAAAAAAGAGGCAACCCCTTGTTTGAGATTGCCTCCCTAAGTGTGCTACTATTCAGCTGCGGCTTCTTCCTTCTTAGCTTCTTCAGCTGGAGTTTCTTCGCTAGCCTCTTTTACTTTTTCTTCATCATCCATAGTTATCACCTCTTTCTATTCTCTCTATATTTTATTAAATAATGCCGAAAAAGCAATAGCCCCCTAGTACAACAGGTGGGAAACTAAGGGGCTATTAGCTCCGACGTCTACTTTGACGATACCTTCCCAGCTACAGTGATAATTCCTGAAGCTAGAAGTCCGTTTAAGGCTCCATTTACTAAATCTGCGTCTTGGTAGGCTGCGTAAAGCACACCAAGCACAGCTGCTACGATAATAACCACTATTCCTTCTACTCTAGGAATACCTAGTTTTTTGATTGCTTCTACTACCGCTATAATTGCACCAGTTACCAGTGGATCCATTTATTTATCACCACCATCCTTAGTTAAATGATTAAACTTTCCATATTTCTTCCTCCAGGTATTTATTTCCTTTACAAGATTTTCTATTCGACTTGATTGTTTGTTGATATGTGCCTTTAACCTTTCAACTAAAGCGGCATTTTCGTTTACTTGATTCGTAGTTTCCATCCTATTTGTATAAGTCCTGGGTTCTTAGGCAAAGAAGGGTATTTGGTTTTATTCAAATTAATTAGCTTTAGAATAGACACCTTTTTGGCGTTGGATATTTTGGATAGGGTATCACCTGCCTTAACAACGTAATAAACCCTTGACGGGGCTTTGGCGGGCTTAGGGCCTGTGGTTTTATCAGGGTTTAGCCATTTAGTAGTTCCTTTGGTAGATTCGGTGTAATGCAGATGGCTGCCAGCATTAGGGTTCCACCAGCTAGGTTTAGGTAGTACATAACCGCTATTACCACTTAGGGCAATTATCTGACCTTTCTTAACCATTGTGCCAGCCTTAACCAAGAACTTATCAAGATGGGCTGACCAGCCTTGAAACTTCAATCCGCTATAGGAAACCACGCAATAGTTGCCAAAGTCTTGTCCTTTAGGGTTGATACCGTTTTTAATTAGTTTGCCTGGGAATCTGGCTTTAACTGGGGTTCTTTTAGGAGCAAGATAATCTATCCCTGGATGGTTTAAAGAAAACCGACGACTGCTAGCGACTGGTTTAGCTAATACTTCTGTAGATATTAGAGCCATTGATTATATTATACCACTTATATCAATAACCTAGAAATTATAACCCCCATAATTACCGCCCCTACATTGACGGCGGTTAAAACGTTTATTCTCGTCTTTAAGCTAGCCATAGATTCGTGGAGATGGGGAACATCATTAGTAAGTAGTCTATCCAATTTCCTATCCAACTCACCGTAGTTTTTTTCTAACTGTTCTATTCGGTATAGTTGGGTTCCGTTAATAATCTTTGGTATCATTGACCCCCTAACATTTGCATTAAATCTGTCTGTGCTGTAGGTTCCATACCTGGCATTGATGTTTGTGGTGGTTGTGCGTTGTTTAGTAACTGTTTAAGTACTTGTAACTTAGTACGTGCTACTGGGTCTGTATCGGATAACTTCGGTATGTATAGGTTAGCTAGTTCAAAATCTTTATCTGAAATCCTCGCTCCTTGATAAGCACGAAGAACATTAAGTTTAAGAATAGTATATTTCTGATTTAAACCAATTACCTTATTTGGGAGGCCAGCTCCTCCTAAAACACCAACTTGAAATTCATAAAGTCTCCCTTGAGCTGGCCCAAAACCTAGTTTATCATTGCTTGCTATACTATTCATAGTATCGTTTGCTTTACTTAAAAACTCATCGGAAGCACCAGGTTTAGCTTGTCCTAAACTTTGAGATTTATACGCATCTTCTATTTTTGAAGCTTCTTTAGGTTCAAGTAAAATATGGGCTAGTGATACCATGTCTGGAGTAATATTGACACCTTGTGATATACTTTGGTCAAATGAAGATGGTACTTGTTCTCCTGTTACTTGCCCCGTTTGTCCTGCTTGGCTTGGTAATTGCATTAAATCTTCTGGTGTGGCTTCTGGGAAAACTTCACCTCCCGTGGCTTCTTGTGGAAGAAAAGGTAAACGAGGAGCAATTTGGGAAATAGCTCTACCAGCAGGTACTTGTCCAGCAATTTCTGCTCCTGTTTGTAGACCTCTACCTAATACATCAGCTCCAGTTTGAACTGCACCCATACCAGGAACATTTATACCTAAAAACGGTAGCCTAAGACTAGACTTAGCCCCTTGTAGTAAGGGTCCTTCAGCAGCAGCAAATAAATGCCCTTGTTGAGTAATTAGGTCAGCAACTTCTTCCGATGTATTTGCTACCGATTCTCTTAACCCTTTCCAAACAGCTTGGTTCACTTCTTTAACAGCTCTTGAACCCCCAGTTTTAAAACCATCATCACCAAATTGAGATAGTGTTTTAAGTAATACTTGAGGATCAACTTTATTTTTACTAACTATATTAGATAGTTTACCTAAAGCTACACCTACTGGTTTTTCATAAGCAGGATCAGCTGCAAAACCTTCTAATTGTTTAAGAATAGGATTCAATACTTCATCAACATTAATAGCTTTCTTTGGAACTACCTCTGCAATTCGGTTCCCTAGTTTTGATACTAAAGGTTCAAGGGCATCTCTCTTAGCAGTAGCTGATCCTGCTTTAGTCAAGTTCTGAACAGTTTTAAGTACATCAGCTTCTTTAAGAGCGCCGCCTAATACTTTTGAGCCTTTACCTAAACTGCCTGGGGTAACTCCAGTAGCAAATTTCTGTAAACCAGCACCAATACTTTCAAGACCACCCTTACTTGCCGCCCTACCACCTAAACCTAAAAATCTGCCCAACATACCTCCTAGACCTCCAAAGGCAGCTTCAGCTGCTATTCCTCTCACATTAGATTTACCTGTTAATTTCTGTTCTACAGCTTCACCAATACCAGAACCAACAGCTCCACCAACAGGGCCGCCAAAAGGTAAACCTAGTAGACCTCCAAGTATAGGAAGTATATTAAACTTTTCTATGAAATTTTGTTTTGGTTCACTAGAAGTTTGGCTATCTGCTAAGGTAGCCTTACCAAAATCCATTCCCTTTAAAGCTCTTGCTAGTGCTCTTCTTCTTTTTTCATCATCCGTCATTACTTTCCTCCAAATAAAGCTCCACTTGAGCTATAACCGTAACCACTCATAGGATTGAAATTTAAATTTCCTAGGTTTAATTGTTGTTTAGCGTAATTTGCCTGTCCTTGACTAAGAAGTTTATCTACATAAGGATTGCCAGTTGATTTAACCTTTGGTTTAGGTTTAGGTTTAGCTTTGGTTGTAACTTTAGCTTTAGTGGTTGTACTTCCTTGTAGTAGTTTAAGAAAATCAGCAGCTGTTAATCCTCCACTAGCAGCTGCACTAGAAGCAGCCTTTATTTGGTTAGCTCTATCCTTCTCCGCCTGTCTTGCCTGAAAGTTTCGTTGGTTGATAGCTTGTTGAGCTTGAAATTGTCTATCCAAAGCAGATTGATAACCTCCATACTTTGTTCCATATAAAGATAAGGCACTACTTATACCGCTTTGCAAGGCTCCTGTTCTCACTCCTGCTATCCTAGTCATCAGGTCAGCTACTGATTGTTCCCTCTCGGCTGCTGTTTGGGATAGAAGCCCTGAATACTCTCTACGTATGGGATTTAGTTTTTCTTCCATAGTCTGACCAAATACTCCAGAGGATAAAGGTATTCCCCTAGCTCCAAATTCTCTTGATGTAACCTGTTGTTGCCCTGATATAGCTGCTTGCTGATTACCTGTAATTTGATCTAATACACTTTGATACCTTTGAAGCAAAGGAGCTTTCTCACCCTGCATAGCTTTAATAGTAGGAGCTACCGCTTTGGTGGATTGCCCTTGTGTGTTTTTTAGTATGGCACTATAGTTTGGTGCTGGCATAATGTATTCCTAACTTAAATTGTATTTCACCTTCCACCACTTGTCAACTAATTATAATCCCCTATTGGCAAATATTGTATATTTAAAATCATACGCTGCCGTTTCTAATCCTGGAAAAGCTCTTACTATTAAAGCATCGCTTGTTGACCAAGCATATAAATTTCTACCATCAGTAACAAAAAAAGGTGTATTAAGATATTTAGTTTCAGTAGTTTTCTTAGCCCAAACCATGAAAGCAGGAGTGAAACCAAGTGTGTGTGTAACTGTACCTAAAACGCCACCGCCTGTTGCATCAAGTACTGCGGTTCCTTGAGAATATATTTTCAAAGAAGGTAGATCAGAGGCAAAGATATAATCTTCAATGTAACCAGAATTAACATCTTTACCTGCCTTTGATACTCTCATTCCATAAGTATCCTTATTAGGAATTGTAGTTTGGGTACTCTGTTCGTTAACAGTATCTCCAAAAATATAATAGTAGTAACTTCGATTAGTGGCAGCATTAGTCATTAATGTAAGGTTAGTATCATTAACGTACCCAGTGAAGTTGTTACTATTAGAATCAGCATTAGCATTTTTATTTAAAGAAAAAGCAGTGTCAGTTCCCAAATCCATAAAGGCCATAAATTGAGGTGTGAAATTCATTCCATGAGCAATAGTGATAGTACCATTATTAGTTCCTGCACCTTCGGTTGCTATCTTTAAGGCATTATAGTCAGAATGAGTAACAAAATCCTCTATTGCAGTAGAAGTAATACTTGTTCCTTCTTTACTTACTTTTATTCCGTAACTCATAATGGATCATAGAATATATAATAATAATAATCATAAGTTCCAGCCTCACTAGCCTGAGATCCTACTTTAGTGATATACAAATTACTTGTATCAACACTCATTGTCCATAAAGATATATTTGGTATTAAAGTTGGGTCTGCTTGGGACAGCAGAAAACGTTTATTAGTACCTGGCAACTCCTCCATATAAACTAGACAAAAAGGATCATAATCAAGATTGTGAGCTATTGTTATTGTAGGTGTATCACCTTGGCTTATTGTTACCGAATCACTACCAGAAGAATATACTTTAGGTACTGGATAAGAAGAATCTATTGATAACTTATCAACAGTAGCAGTACTTATATCATTCCCAACTTTACTTACTTTTATTCCGTAACTCATAGACTACCAATTATTATGCGGTCATTCGTTCCATCATTTATTATGATATTAATATTATTACCATCCAATCTAGCATAAGCTGAATTAGGAGCGTTTCCAATATTTATGGGACTACTAAAAAACCCTTTGTTTAGTTTATTGGCACTCACACCCTCAAAACGTGCATCAAATTCGGTACTATTAGTGAAGTTACTTCTTAATGATAAACTATCATTACTTAGTAAATTATTGTTTAAGCCAATATCTGAATAGTCTTTCATCTTGACCTCACTAAATCAAAGTCTACAGAAAAACCATAAAAATTGTATCTAGCGGTTCTGGAATTATCATAGACTTTCCAGAAAAGTAATTTGCTTCTACTACCTTGAGGGAAATGATAATTAACTACACCATCTTTTGAATCTCCCATATCAATCCAATTCTTTGTTGGTTTAGTGAAAGTATCAGACAAACCTACTTGTATTTTAGCTTGGGCTCCAGGATTAAAAGAAGCTGTCATCTCTCGCCAGTCTTTATCTATATTTGGAGTACTAGCATGAATAACACCTTCGATAACAGTTTCAATAGCAACGCCATTATCACTTGTAACTGTACCTGCTACTTGATAACATTGAGCATCCGAAGCACCAAAGATTAATTGTTCATTGCCATTTATATCTTTAAAGGAAAGCCAGGCTGTAGGTCTATTAGCAAACTTGTAATTCCACCAATCATTATTTTGAAAGTCATACACTGCTATGGCATCAGCTATAGTTTCATCAGTTAAATCATCGGTTACAGTACCAATAGTGCTATAGTATCTATATTGATGAGTAGTAGCAGGCATGGTATCAAAAGTGGTACCAATTATTCCCTCACCTACATCATTAAAAATTTGTCTATCAATAGCATTAGAAAGTAATTCTGGTTTATCACCCCCATATCCAAAGAAACCACGTCTATTTGGATAAATTCTAAAACCTTCTATGTTACCAATAGCTGAATTGGAAGTTGGCCCTAAATTAGTAGTTAAGTCTACAAGATCAAACTCATCAAAGCGAAACATTTTACCAGAGTTTTTAGTAGGAATAAGCCTGTTAGAACTCTTAAATAAAGATAATAGTTTACCTTCACCTGGTATCAATACTGAGGAAGAATCATTAGTCCAATCAGTTGGTGTTCCTATGTTAGACCAGAAAAGATTAGAAGCCGTGCCAGCCGCAAAGATACGCTGATGGTATTCTTCTAAAGCAACGGCTGGTGGTGAAGCTGTAGCTGGAGTAAAAGAAGTACCGTTAGTAGAAGTAAAAATACTGCCAACACCATCACTAACGCATAGTGTGTCTTCTAGAACAGTATGAGTTATAGTACCTGCTGAATTAAAAGTTCCATTACCTGTTATAGTCCAATCTCCAGTACCTTGTTGTGAAGAATATAGATTACCGCCAGCGAAAGCGTAATTCCAAAACTGGGTACCATTATTTCTTTCCCAATTGAATAAACCTGCTACGGATGACCCGTTAGGCATAGTACCTAAGTAGGTAATGTAACCAGGTCTTTTTCTTTTAGCTCCAACAGGGAATGTTTCTACATTTACAGAACGAAGTAAATCACCCTCTTTATGAAGAAGTGGTTGTACTTTAAGGTTAATCCCACCAATATCATATACTTGTATCGTAGCCATAATTTACCAAAATAGTTGATCATCTGCTGATGTTGGTTCCACGATGTCTATATATTCAACACCTGATTTATCTCTGCTACTAATCTCACTAACAAAGTTAGCTTTGGCAGATAATGCCTCCCCTAGTTTATCCCGATACTCTCCTTGTTTATTATCTTTCAGGAAAGCCTGAGCCAAAGAATAATCAATAAAACTTCTGGTGTAAGGCCTTAATGGTTGTGGCAATTCATCAGTTTCATTAACTAATTGAGTTCCAAATCTATAAAATGCTAACCTAGCCGTACCAGCCGATCCATCTGGTTTAACTTGTAATACCGTATCTCCTTGCCAAGCATGGTAGGGATGAACACTACTAAATGTTTGGGATGGTAGAAAATCATTAATATTCATTTTTGTGCTTTGGTAGTAGTCAGTACTATTAGTTGTTACCCAGACCCGTCTGACATCTTTGAAATCAACTGTCGTGACAGTTCCTAGTCCCGCAGTCCCAAACCCCACATCAACTGTACCTAGAGCGTAATCTTCATTAACCGCTATCAAAGCAGTTACCATCTCATCCTTCCATTCATTAACCCAATCATCTATTTGATCATCAGTAACAAAGGTTGAGTTCCATAATTTACCTTTAATTCTATCTCTCATTCTAGCCAAAGAGTAGAAAGTAAATCCAGTTGGTGTAAGCCAATCACTCTGAGCTGTTTGCACTGCTAGAGCAGAGTTTCTAAATCTTGTTCTATAAGCATCTGTAGAGACTGCGGAAGTATCATCAAACTGGGTAAAAGCTACTTCATTGGAATAGTCCCAAGTATCGGGAGATATGGTAACAGTCCCGTCTGTCATTGGTGTAGCTGTTCCCGCTGTACCAGCCGATGATTTCTCAAAGACTACTTGATTCCATTTCAGGGCATAAACTGGAGTATCAGTGGGGTGTTCATATAAAGTAGTACCAGATAGGACAATCTGGGTTCCAGATGGAGCTGAAGCGTTGGCTAAGACTATCTCTGATTGATCTTGTCCAGAGTCACCAATCTGCATCCCCCAGTTAGCTTGGAACCCATTGGGATTTTTTATATAGATAGTACCAACGCCACTAGCTTGTCCTACCGCTAGTTGAGTTTTTGGCACATTATCTGTTCTTGGATTTTCTACTTTTATGAACGCCATATTTTGATTATACACCTACCTTTAACATATTCTTATTACTAATAAAGACATTACCATATCCTGCTGGAGCTTCAGCAGGCTTATGATCTACCACAAGCCAAAGAGTTGAAATTTGTATATCATCGGAACCATTTTCAGCCGACATCCTAACCCCTATTTGTGAAGTATCTAAAGTTGCCTTAGTTATTGTCGTGGCATCAGGATTTTGGTATAAAGTCAAAGGATAGTTTCTCGATGCTCCTATAGCATTGGTCATCCAAGTTGTCGTAGTTGGGGTAATATTTCCCGATTCGGAAACTGTTTCCCCAGTTGCTTTTTTAAACCTTGTAACAAAAGAATAGCCTGATGCTGTTGCGTTAAGATTAAATCTTGCACCCACGTGAACACAATTTATTGTGTCATCCGATGCCAAAGCAACAGGTGTATCATCGATTTGTTCGTCCTGTATATCATTTAGTGTTGTGGTATTATAAAAGGTGGTCGCATCATCTGGAGTAACTTCATATACTTCCTGATAACCATTAAGTCCATCCCAATCATCATTATCTCCTTCAAGGTTAGGTCTTAAATGGATTATCTCCCCTTCTCCTGGCCAAGAGTTTTGGAAGGAGCCAGTAGAGTCGTTGATGGCGATGTCGTCAAAGAAAATATCAAAGGTTCTTGATGGAGTTGTGGTTCCAAAAAAGGCTTGATCGGGAGAATTAAATCCAGTAAAATTAGCCGTTCCTGTTGCGAATTGAGAACCATTTAACTTTGCTGTGCCTACAATATTAGCTTTATTAGTGGAATCTTGTAAAAACTCAACTAAATACCAAGTATCTAAATCTAATGGAGAGGAATCACTACCAAGTTGAACACCATTAAAGTCATCCCATAATCGGAGTATTCTATCAGTGGTAAGCAACAACCCAAGCATCACATCGTTACCACTATCGTTGACTAGGAATATATCTAAATTCCCATTTGGGGCTGAAGCGATACGTAAATAAAACCTAATATATACAATATCAACACCGCTACCAGAAACCCCAAAACTATACCTAAATGAACCACTCCCCAAAGTTGGATTAACACGTCCAGAGTAAGATCCGCTTCTAACTGTAGTAGATGAAATTAATACTGTTCCTCCAGTTGTAGTAACTTCAACCCCATCAGTTAAACTATTTAATTCAAATCCCGAACTCCAGAGTCTTGCCATTTATACTCCCTGCCAATATTGAATAGTAATATTAGCTGTTCCTGCACCTCCCAGCCAGTAAGATAAAGTACCGTTGGTTCCACTAGCAATTACTGGATAATAACTCTTACTAATACCACCACCTGCTATAAATACTCCTCTTGCCAAAACTCCTGCTCCTGATGAACCGCCAACTCCAATGTTTGTTACTGCTACCTCAACTGTACCTGACGAAACAACTACATCTACTCCAGAAACGTATTGTTTGGTTCCTGCTCCTGATGCAGCGATAATCGTTCCCCAAACAGCTGCTCCAGTTGTTCCATTAACTATAAAAGAAGTTCCAATAGCAAGTTGATTGGTTGTAACTGTACCTCCTAACCCAAGAACTGATCCGACAGTACCGAGGGTATTCATTGTCCCTGCCACTTGGGAATTAACCACACCAACTGTTCCTAAAGTATTGATTGTCCCCGCAACTTGACTGTTTAATACTCCTACTGTGCCTAAAGTGTTTAATGTACCAGCCACCTGACTGTTAATAACCGCTACAGTTCCAAGGGTATTCTGTGTTCCCGCTACGATTGTGGTAACTGTTCCTGTGGGATGAACGTAAGTACCAGCGTGAACCATTGCCACATTAGTTATTGAGCCTGTCGTTATCGTCCCTGTGTGTAGGCTTGCTACATTAGTTATTGATCCTGTTGTTATAGTACCTGTAGAAACTCCTACATTACCACTTACTGTAGCAGTACCAACATTAATAGTTCCACTTGAAACACCAACATTTCCTGACACTACTGCTGTTCCTACATTAATAGTTCCTGTATTCACGTTTACTACTGATGTACCACCAACCCCTAAGATTGATCCAACAGTTCCCAAAGTCTGTTGCGAACCAGTAACTATATTAACGTACGTACCCGCAGATGCTCCTGAAACTTGAACCGTTCCGCCTATTCCTAATACAGAACCTACTGTTCCTAATGTTTCTTGACTACCTGTAACTATGTTTACGTTAGTACCAGCACTAGCTCCCGAAACCTGTACTGTTCCACCAATACCTAATACTGATCCTATTGTTCCACCAACTATATTTGTTATTTCTTTACCTGTACCAAAGTTGGTAAGGGAACCTACATTAGTTAATGTACCTATTCCAGGTATTGTACCGACAGTAGAGGTAGTAGTTCCCACATTAATAGTACCTGTAGCCACATTTACTACTGTTCCAGTATTAGTGAAGGTTCCTACATTAATAGTTCCGCTTGGAATACCAGGTAAGGTCGTTACTGTTCCAATATTAGGTGTGTTGGAAACTGCTACCGTTCCTAAATTTATGGTGCCTTTATTCACCTCAACAACAGTTCCTGCATTAGCTACCGTACCTACATTCAAGGTACCAGAGAGCATATTGACATTAACCGTACCGCCCTCTAGTTTAGTTACAGTTCCTTTGGTTATATTAGCAACATCCCGAACAGTACCACCAAATTCTGCCGTTGTAGTACCAGAACCCACGTCCACCCGAATTACTTGAGTCTCAGTTCCACCAACTAAGGCTGTATTTACTACGGTTTCTGTGCCCTCATTAAGAGTTATGCTCATGAAATTGTCCCCGCACTAGGATAAGTCAAAGTCAATAACAATCCTATTGGTTGTCCCGCTTGTAAAATCTTCTGGGTAGTTGTATCTAAAATACCAATTTCTATCATTTTAGGAATTACACCACTTAATACATCGGCTCCTCCATAAATCTGACTTGCTTCGTTATATGTAATTCCAGATTCATTATAGGTAAGTGCAGTAGTTCCTAATACACCATGAGAATCCTCAAGAAATATATTATTCGAGATAGGAATAAAAACTGCTTGAGTATTTGATATAGGTGTAATTACTCCAATAATTGATGGTACTGTAGAATCAAGAACATCAGCGCCTCCATAGATTTGCCCAGCTTCATTGTATGTCAAGCCAGCTTCATTATATGTAACAGCAGTTGTACCTAAAACTCCTTTGGTATCAGTTATTGATATATTTTTAGGAACTATAGTTTCTATTTCATTCATATTATGTTGCTGGGAATGGTATTACTGATAATAAACTCCTATATATCCGTAAGGTACCACTTGATGTAGAAAACGGTGTGATTATTGTGTGTGTATCGTTAGCTGCTAAAGTAGGGGTAATGTAATGTGTAGTTGAAGTAATAGCTGAATTTCCAGCAGTAAACTCATTATACATCCAAGACACACCCCCAGATGAAGTTCCCAGGACAGAACCATTTATTGAAAGTCGAACAGTTCCAGTAGATGCCGCAACTTCATCCCAGCCAACAGTTAACTGTAGTAAACATTTAACATCCACCAAGGGCGTAAATGAAATACTGCCTACATTAGTACCATTGTTCATAGCAGTATTAGTAAAACTTCCAATAGTAACATCTTCAACTGATTGAATTCCTGTAGTACCAAACAAACCAGCGTTACTTAAAATATCCGTCCCAACGACTTTCATAGCGGTGGAGGTACCACCTGTAATTGCAGGGGTTCCTACTACAGTATTTTTAAATGTACCTCCAGTTGCACCAACTGAACCTAAAGTATTTTTATTTAAAGTACCCCCAACAATGGTTTGTACTAAAGTTCCAGTGGCAGCTACACCCGTAGCCCTTACTGGAAAATGACCTGCAGCGAAATGCTTCAGCACATTTGTACCAGAGTGGGTTCCCGCAGAGGACTGTATAGCTTCAACAGCGTCGCTGATATTGGTGTGCAATTCGGCGTGTGGAATCCCACCACTCTCCGTACCTGGTAATGTGTTAGTTCCCGCAGGGTTTGTTAAACTGTCTGTTCCACTTGGATAATTTGTACTCATCTATTTACTCCCAAGTTATAACGGCTTTTGGTGTACCAGTTGCCTGATAAACAATTCCATAACGGCAATTAACTTCTAGATTAATATTTTGAGCAAGAACTGTCGCAGGAAGCCCTAATGATAATATTTGAGAAGTACCAGTAGTACCCGATGCCGAAGCAGAATCATGAATATTCAATGTTCCTACATACGTTCCTGGAATAACTACTTTTTTTAAAACTGATGGGCCAGCAGATACTACATTAGTACCAACACCAGTTCCTACAACGGCCCAATTATCTCCACTAACAGGTTGACTACTCATACAAATCACCCCCTAAACAAAAAAGGTACCTTATGGTACCTTCTCATTCGTAACCTTGGTAGGCCCTGTACGTCCTACTACTTTATAATATTACTTTAAATGTTAGTGGTTTCCTGTTTCTTTGTCAATATAGGTAATAGTTCATCTTGCAATTGGGTTAAGTAAGGAATCCATCTAGTTTGTACTATGTTATCTATATTATAGTTAGTAACTATATTGTCACGACAGTCTTTAGCTACTTGTTCAGAATTTTCCTTTAGCCTTTTGTATTGTCTTTCCATAGCGGCATAAACAGAATTGGGATCGGCAATGTTCACAAAGGACAAGTCGCTAGTATATTGTTTATATAAAGTTTCTGCTTTTTCTCCTGTCTTACCTTCAATGATAAGCTCTGGCATAGATTGGCAACGTTGTATTATAACTGGAATACTAGCCGCTTGGGCTTCAATAACGCAAAGACCAAATCCTTCAGTTCTGGAAGGATGAAGTAATACATCGGCGGTGTTATACACTTCGTTAATATCTTCACTTGTCCATTTATGGACTGTATGGTAATCATTTCTTACAGTTACTTTACCATCCAAACCAAGATAGTGAGCGTAAGCAGCGATAGGGAATCCATCAGGGGATAATTGCTGAATATAAACAGATAGTGACGATTCAGGGTGTTTGTCATTAAATAATTTAAAAGCAGTTAAAGCTTCCTGGAAGCCTTTACGAGGCGGGTTTTCCTTGTTAGCCGCTACCATAGTGAAATGAAAAGAATTTGGTGGTACCCCATACCGCTTTCTTAATTCTTGTTTATTAGATAAAGGTTTAAATACACTAGTATCAATAGCTTCAGGAATCATAGTAGAAGCAAAACCAGCTTCCAGCATAGTTTCATGTCCAAATTTGGAGAAGGTTATTAGTTTGTAAGCATAACGGATTCTTTCGAGAATAGATACTGGAGCTGGAGTTTTATCTACCGGATAGTAAGGTATCCAGTATTTCAGTTTTCCTAAATGGTTAGGATCAAGAGTAGGTATATCCTGCATAGTAAATATGACATTAGCTTTCCAATCTAAGCCGTGAGCAATCAAAGCATCCCCACCATAAGGATCAGCTATCTTTGGATAAATCTTTAATCCATCTAATTCTATTGGATGCCCTTCTAAACCAAAGAAAGCAATGGCTGCCACAGGCCAACCATCTGCTACCAATCTTGATAATAGTGATTTAGTGAAAGTACCATAACCACTGTATGAGTATGGAGAGTTTGAACTCCACAGGATCCTTAAATCTCTACGTTTTACAGGACTGGCTGTTGAATTGGTTTGTTTTCCAGATACCACTCTATCACTCCTTTCATAGTAGTTTTATTCACAAACGTAGTTGGTTTCCAACTTGTTAAGCTAGTAATCTTGTCTATGTCCCCGTGAAGCTCTATTACTTCTCCTGGACGTGCTTCTACATGGGTTATTGGTACTTTGAAGTAATCGGCGATAAGATTAGCTATTTCTAGTATTGTTAGGGATTCTCCCGATGCTACATTGAAAATTGAATTATCCCAATCTTTTAACTCCCATATAGCACTACAAACATCTTGGATATACACGTAATCTCTTTTCTGTAATCCCGTACCGTATACAGTTAATGGTTGCTTATTCATACCTTGATTTATAAGTCTAGGTATTAGCTTTTCCACACTTTGTCCAGGGCCCCAGAAATTGAAAGGCCTTACGATGACAGTATCAGCACCTTGAGTTAAAGTTTCCATCCGACAAAGTCTATCAGCTGCCAGTTTAGTTACAGCGTAAATACCAGCCTGAGCGTTTAGAGGATGATCTTCGTCCATAGGTTTTCCAGGGAAAGCATCAGAACCATAAACTTCGCTAGTGGAAATGTATATCAATTTCACTTTATGTTTCTCACAAGCCTTGATTACATGAAGAGCGCCTTTAACATTAGTGTCAACAAAGTTAAGTTGGTCTTCTAGATCTCCGTGTAAAGAAAAGTCTACGTGGGTTTGGGCAGCACAATGTACAACATAGTCCTGTCCTTTAATTACCTTTTTTATCTGCTCATAATCTCTAATATCAATGCCAGTTCTTCTTGAAGCAATTGATACCTCAACTTCTGGATGATTTCTTCTAACCCATTGATATAAATTTGTACCTAAAAATCCTGTACCACCTGTAATTAGTATCCTCATATTATTATGCCTAGATGTATTGTTACAGTATAAAAATATATATTAATAGCTATACAGTTTTCGGACTTAGTCCAAGAAATATTAAATCCTAATGATAAACCTACATCTTCCATAGAGTATTTTCTTAAATGAAATTTCATGGTTTAACTAAAGTATCAATATACTTCGTAACCTCCTCTGGGAATATTAGATTATATTTCATCTTATCTGGTGCTTGATGACCCCCAGCCCATTGATATGCAACAATCTGTTTATCTTGATCTGTAGGCCATTCATCATTTTTAGGTAGGATTATTTTGCCATCTTTTAGTATTGTATTCGGGGTATATTGTTTAGCGACTAATCCGTGCCATTTATCAGAATTGTCTAGAAATTTAACTTTGTAGGGACCACCTAACTCGTTGTTGAAATAGAAAACGATGATGTTCAATAAATCCTGTTCTTTGAATTGAAAGGAATTAAAATGATCCGAATAACAAAGTTTAAACCAGTTATGCACAAATTGTTCACTTTTCATTACCACAAACCCTGCGTTCACATAGGCCAAAGGGTGAATATCTACGACAGATACTGGATAAGTTTTCATTTCCTTAGGATTGGAATTATTTACCACCGCCATGTCATAATCCCCCTCCCATATATGGTCTAAGTTACCTAGTATTAAAGAATCTGCATCCAGTTTACATACTTCTGTATATCCTTGTTCAAACAGCTTTTTAGCAAAGTATGGTGTGGCCCTGTAAAGAATCATTGGATCATTAGACTGTTTAATGTCGTTTTCACCAAAAAGAATAAAGTCAGTATCTTTGTCGAATTTCCGTAGACTATTCTTTAGCATTTCAAACATTTGAATATACGAGCCTGTGGCTATACTAAAAAAACATCTCATCTTATATTTCCTTTCACTAAGTCCAACATTTGCTTTTGCATTTTTAATTGAGTCATCTGCATATCTTGGCTAAGTTCGTGGCTACTATTAGACATATGATGTTCGTAAGCTTCAGTTATACGATAATGTTTTTTCTTTATCATTTCCTTAGCTTTGTTAATTGCTTCCTTTTCGTTAGAAGCGACTACATCAATGGTAACAACTTCCCATAATCTACCTTCTTCACCAATCATCTTCTCATAGCCTTGAACTTTGTAATGCCAATGGAGATCAGAAAATGGATCGTTTTTCATTTATTTAAATCCTCTGGCGTATCAGTAATAAGCACATCAGTTGTAATTATCATCGAAGCTATACTTACAGCATTTTGCAAAGCACTTCTAGTAACAAGGACTGGATCAATGATTCCTACTTTTATTAAATCCTTAACTTGTCCATCTAAAACATCAATGCCATAAGGATAGGACTTTCCAACTAACTTTTGCAGGGCTTCTCCATAATCTATCCCCGCATTTTCCACTAATTTCTTAAAGGGAGCTTTCAAAGAGGTCAGTAATATCCTTCTCCCAACTGAAAACCCTTCCTGGGGCATTTCAGGAGCTTCCGAAGCTAGATTTAGCAATGTAATTTCTCCACCAGCCACAATTCCTTCATCTATTGCCGCTTTTGTCGCCGCTACTGCATCTATTACCCTTTCCTTTTTTTCTTTCATCTCTAGCTCACTAGCGGCACCAACATTTATAACTGCTATAGATCCTTGTAATCTAGCCAATCTTTCACCCTTGATCTCTTTATCAAAATCATTAGTAACTATTTTAAGTTGTCCTCGTAAATCAGATATTCTTTTGGCAACTTCCTTCTTGTCCCCTTTACCATTTAATATAATAGTCCTATCTCTATTAGTAACCACTTTATCTGCTCTACCAAGTTCTTCAGCTTTTACGGAAGCAATTTCTCTTCCAGAATCTCCTAGTATAGTTTTTGCACCTACTAATATAGCCAAATCTTCTAACTCCTCAATTCTCCTAACTCCGAAAGCAGGAGCTTGAATAGCAGATACGTTAATTAGACCTCTAATTCTATTTGCTACCAAAGTTGCCATCGCCTCATCTACCACCCCACCTGCAATAATCACTAAATCCTTGCTACCTGTTTCTTTGGTAAAGTTCTCAAGAAACGGAAGTATCTCGTAGGAATATTTAATTTCTCTATCAGTAAGTAAGATGTAAGGGTTAGTCGTGACAGCTTCATTTCTTTCTTGATCTGTAACAAAATATGAAGATAAGTAGCCTCTATCTATTTCTATACCCTGCTTATAGTCAATATTAGTTTCTAGTGTTTTACCCTCTTCAACTGTAATTACTCCATCTTTACCTACTTTAATTAAGGCTTCTGCCACTAATCTTCCCACTTCTGGATCGGCAGCTGATATAGTAGCTATCTGTTCTTTTTCTTTATCAGTTGATATTTTTGTTACAAGTTTTTCTAGTTCAACTATAATAAATTTAGCACTTTGTTCTATCTCCTGCTTAACCTGCATAGGATTTACTCCTGCTTGAATTACTTTGTGAGCTTCTTTGATAATAGCTTGGGCTAATATAGTTGAAGTAGTTGTACCATCTCCTGCTACTTGATTAGTTTTTAAAGCCGCACTTTTAATAAGTCTAGCTCCCATATCTTCGTGAACATCTTCTAAATTAATTGATTTAGCTACACTCACACCATCGTGAAGAATAGTTGGTGGTACATCATAGTTTGCTGTTATATCTACCGCTACATTTCTTCCTCTAGGGCCTAAAGTAGAACCTACTGCCTCAGCTACAATATCTATACCTTTAAGTAACTTTTCTCTAGCTTCCGTATTAAACTTAATTAGCTTTGTATACTTAGCCATAGTAACCCATTAGTTCATCAAACTTAACTAATTTTAATTCCTTACCACCTTCCCCAACATCCTGGCCACCCCATCTTTTAAAGATAACAATACGGCCAACCTTAACTGGTGATGCTTCTGAAACTTCAATAACTTTACCCTTAGCAGGTTTTTCTTTGGAACTTTCAGGTTCCACAAGTCCAGACTCTCTTACGCCTTGCTTTTCTGTAATTTCTACTAGAACATAACCTGGAAAGGGTTTAAGTTTCATTTATTTCTCCTACCCATAAAAAGATGCCCACCATAAGCATAATATCTAAAACCATTATCTTCTATAATTTCTTTCAAGCTATCCTGATGATCCTCACCTATAATACATTCTATCTTAGGTGCTACCTTCTTAAAAGATTCATCCATAAATATTTCTTTTTCGCTACCTTCCACATCTATTTTCAATATATCTATTTTGTTAATCTTATTAGTATTAATAAAGTCTTTAAGACTTACTGATTTAATTTTTATCATTTTCTCTCCACTATAGTCAGTAATACTTTTATCTAACAAAGTACTACCGCCAGCACTTGTAGCATGAAATACTCTTGATCCGCCATTTGCTGAAATTGCTTTGTTATATATCTTTATAACTTTATTTAAGTCATATTTCTTAATTCGTTTCTTCAATATTGCAAAAGGGGTTGGGTCTGGCTCAAAAGCATATATCTTTTTAGCAAAGTTAAGACAGTAAAAAGAAAACTCCCCTTCATAAGCTCCTAGATCAAATATAGTAAGCTTTGGGCAAGCCCCTTTATATATCTCAGCTACAAAGATTTCATCCAAAAACCTTTGTTTACTATCCAACAATTCAGCATACAATTCCAATATTTTACTCACTAAACTTTCACTCCTATATTTTTACTTCCTGGTTTTTTAGCTACGAATAACTGTGCATCTCCAGGAATTGTTTCTACAATAAACCCATTTTGTTTAAAAGCGTCTATTAACTGATTAGGGTGTCTACCAGACCATCCGTGGGTTTCACCAACAACTGCGTCTACTTTATCTGATACTTTAGCAAATCCACTACTAGATACTACTTCTACTTCCGTTCCTTCAATATCTAATTTTAGTAAATGACAATGCTCAATCTTTTCATCTTCAAATAGTTTGTCTAAGGATATAGTTTGTACCTTCTCAGGAGGAGTACCGTCCGATACAGCTTGATGCAAGCTATACATTGTTTTATTAGGGTTGTGCCAAAGATCGTAGGTTTTATCATTATCAATAAACAAGGCTTTACGAATTGCTTTAACATTATTTAATTGGTTTACTTTAATCATTTCTGATAAAGCATTAAAATGGGTAAGAGAAGGTTCTACAGAGTAAACCTGCTTAGCATATTTAGAAGCATATAGCGTAAAAACACCAATGTTAGCTCCAATGTCTAATACAACAGCATCTTTAACTTTCTCTAGATAGGGTTCATAGATACGATCTTTATATATCTCACTAAACTGGTGACCAAGATAGTAGTTCTCGAAGTCTCCGTACCAAAATATGCCTTGTAACTTTTCCATAAATTAAAAAGGATGTACTTCCGAGGAAATACATCCATTTCAGGATACATAGCCCCTCGGAAAGCTATATATCCAAATTAGCAGACTACCTATCATTCTGTCAACTAGACTCTTTGCGGTAAATCTGCGTTAATTGCGTAATTCTCTGGGTTAAACGTTGGTTTCACCCACGCTGTTAACGAGTAACTGCCAGCTAAATCTGCTGGCGAAGCTACCGCACTCATTGGAACATTAACAAAGGCAGCGATAGTACCACCATTAACTGTCTGTGCTCCAGTAGCATTGGTTTGAGTTAACAACTTTACATCAGTTGTGCCACCTATTCTTACTGGTAGCCCGAATAATGCAGTTGTTCCACTAGTTCCAATACCAAGGGTTGCTGTACCATTCGCTCCTGCGAAGGTACCAAAAGTAACAGTACCAGTTGTGTAATGAGCAAATACTTTACTACCTGCAACAGTTCCACCATTATCGGCTGATCCAAAACCAAATGACTCAGATATAACTGAACCAAATTGGTCTCGACCAGTAACGGCTAAAGTACCCGCCATTCCAACTGATGAACCTGTGATAGCAAATTCAAGGTTTCTTGGGTAATCAAGAATAGCGTTAGTAACTGTTACAGCCTTAACATCAGCAGTACCTGATTTTCTAGTTCCAATCCAAGAATTTGAAACGCTTGGATTAATTACGTTATAGACAACGTAACTATCTATTTCATCAGGCGTAATTGCCCCGACTGGCGGTGCTGTACCGTCTTGTCCGAATCTTAATGCTGGGTTGTATTTCTTTAATCCTGACATAATTTATTTATTGTATTGTCCACCTCCTAGCCATCGTATAAGAATTATCCTTTGTTTAGTAGTAATTCCAATCAAATTACAAAGTTGTTTAAAAGTAAGCCTAGTGTCATGCCTCCTTTTTCTGGTGTTCTGGTAATTTCGTGGCATTCAGGCTCTCCGCTAATTTATCAATTACTTCTTTTCCTTTTAAATACATGGAGTAATCTTTGCCAAAAAACTTAATTGGATCAGATTCACCACCACGATCTACATTTTTCAAGTATTTACTAGCGGCCCAAGTTCTTTCTTTTAACTGTTCCCCGAACTCTCTTTCCTTTTGCTTACGTAATTTATCTGTTTTTCTAATTGTATTTTCAATTACCTGTCTGTTCTTTTCAGCAGAAAATCCAGGATCCCCTTCTGGGTTCTGTTCTAAATATTGCCAATCTTTACGATGTAATTTCATCGGGGAGGGCTTAGCAGTGAAAGGCGACCCACAAATATATTGTGAAATTACCGCTAAGTCTCCCCCGATGAGTGCTTTGATACGGTCTTCCCTAGTTTATTGATTCACTTCAGGTTTCCGTTCACGATGCCCAAAGCACCCAAAAAGCACCTTTAGCCTGTCTTCTGAGTCAACCTCGCATTAGCAGCTGGTGCTAAACACAAGGCATTAACAAACCAAACCATTCCAGCCTGGTATTTAATCGTGTTTTGAAGTCTCAGTAGATTACCTCCCTGTGGATCTTCAAGCCAATCCATATCTCCTACCTGACAAATTGTCCAGGTATCAAGATTGACGAAGACACATTCTCCATCAGGTACATCGTAGTCTAGGAACACTCCAACTCTCCCTGCACCTGCAGCAAAGGAAAGTCCAGTCCAACCTCCCAATAGATCGGTTTCATTGACTTCTCGCCTCATTGCTGTCAAGAGATCTCCATACTTTCGGTAAAGAGTTTTGTTGACAAGAATAATGAATTGATTGTCCATCTCAGCATATTCTTTAGCCGCAATGTATATATTTTCCATGCGGGTAAGAGTCAATGCTTCAGATACGGAACCAAATTGAGGAGTCCATCCAGTAGTACTTCTAGCTAATCCTGCATAGGTACTTGTTCCAGTAGATGAGGATAGAGCTAATCTAAGACCCTGAATTTCTTGGGTACCAGCAGCGTTACCTGAACCATCTTCGATATATACTGAATCGCTACCTACACTTGCTGTTGCACCTGTAAGTTGAACAGAAGTGCCAGTTAAAGCGGAGACAGTACCATCGGCTACACCTGCAGTACCAATACCAAGTATTTGCCCTGCGGCAAGATATTTGATAGGGTCAATATCTCCATTTACGGAACCATACCAGTCAATACTTCGACCATCATCTAATCCAGAATCGGGCCTCATTACTGAAAACTCAGTACCTGAAACTGATCCTAAAACCTGAGAGACTACACCTACACCATCGCTGTAATGCTGTCTGTTGACATGACGAGCAAAGTCGTCAGCAAGAGTTTTGGTTTGAGCTGTTAGAGCGTTTTCTACGGCTAGGTCTCCTTGGGACGCATCGATAGCCAACTTAGAAATATCCAAAGCACCGGTTACAATCTTTGGAGAAACTGTACCTCGAGAGGTAGATCTTCCAGACGCAGCATTTAAGTTTGCATTGTCATTTGCCAAGTTGGTAACCCCACCATGTCGAGTAGTATATACTGGGGCAATGAACTCATTATTGATGCGATCAACACCAGCATTTCGTTTCATCTGATCAAGAAGTATGGTTTTCTTTGGAAAGTTGTTCCTTATATAAGGAAGCAATATTTCTTTCAAAGCGGCCGTATAGTTACTTAATAGTAAAGCCATATATTATTCACCCCCCTTCAAGCATTTTCTGATCCTTCAGCTCGTTTCATATATGAACGAAGCTGACTTCTTAAGTCTTCAAGGTTTGAAGGTACTTTAGACTCAGGCACTTTTGTTTCTCCTGCTGTTGATATACTCTGAGTTTTCAATCCTTCTGGTTTTATAGTTTTCAGTTTCTTTTCTTTCCATTGATCTAGTTCTTCCTCGTACATCAACTTATACGCTGTTTCAGGATTTTTAATACCATTATCAGCCATATAGTTTAATAAGTTATCTTGATCAGGAACTGGTTTACCTTCTTCTTTAGTCGTTTCTGTAAGTCTATTTATATCTTCCTCTAACTTAACTGCTCCTATACGACTATCAATGTAGTTATTTATATCCTCTACTGTTACCAATCCTAATTCTTTTGCTTGTTTAAGTGCTTGAGTTTTTACTTCTTCTTGTGAACCCGCTTCAGGAACTTTAGGTTGTTCAAGAGACTGTAGTTTTTCTTCTAATTCCTTTAGCTTTTGCTGAGACTTTGTGTATTCAGGCCAATATTTAGATATTGGTCTATCATACTTTTCCTCAGCCTCTTGAGCAATTTTTCCTAATTTAATTAGGTTATCCAGTTCTACTTGTGTATATTCTGTATCACCTAGTTTAACTTTTTCAGGTTCTTGTTCAGGTTCTACTTTTTCTTCTGAAGCTTCTGGTTCCTTCAGAAATTCTTCATCTGCCATTCTCATCACCACCCTTCAAGTTGTTCCGAGTACTAGTCAGAAGATGTTGTAAAGGTTACCAAACAAAAAGACCAACCTTTTTTGGCTGGTCTTCTTTTTTCCAGTTTTGGTGAGTCTTTTTATCTCACTAAGCAATTATACACACGCAATATTTATATTGTCAAATACCAGCTCCTGTAGATGCTCGATATGACATAAAAGCAGGGGATGTAGTTCCTGCTACCGAACCATAATCAATTATTAATTTTGGATTTTGTCCGACTCCAGTTCGAGAATACCAACTTACTTTGTGTGTTTCCGCAGGGTTCTCATTATCATTATGGAGTAATAAAGAAACAATACCGCTACGATTGGCAAGAGCATCTGTACCAAATGCTTCCAATCCCGTAATCATGGAAGTTCCTATCTGAGTATCAGTAAATTGCACAGGGGTTAATGTGCCTGCGGTTCCTCCTGGGTCAAAATCCCCACCGGCAGTAGTCCAATTAGTTGTTCCGTCATATTTTACCCAAGTTACTCCTGTTTCTACCCAAGTACTTGGTCTGGTACAACGATAAACAGAAGCCACTACCGGTGTACCCGTAATAGTAGTTTTGTGCCTATAAAAACCAACACTATTTATGACATTCGTTCCTATGGAACTAATATCAAAATTACTTAAAGCTCGTATCCAACTTGATTTACCTACAGTAATAGTTATCCCTACTTGAACCATTTCATTAGTACCATAATTAGTAGTTGATCCGGCACCAATGCCTTCCATCCAAGCATCAGCAGTCGCTACAAAAGAGCCTAAAGTTCCTACAGCCATTAGATAACTCCTTTTACTTGGGTTAAAGCATCTTCCAAATCAACGTGGACTTCCCATTCATTATCGCCTTCGCCTAAATTCACTCCTCTAACTATTGGCTTAATATTAAAAGTTTTCTTTAAAGTACCAATTAAAGTTTTGTTTCTAATAGTAAATACTCCTTTTGTCATACCTTGTGCTAAAGCATCTTCAATACAAGCAACAATCAATTTATAGTAAGTTGAAAAGGAACCTGTAGGATTAAGTAGGGTATTACAAAAATTGCCTTGTTCAGTAACAATACACATTAGTTCTGCTTCATCACCTTCGGTTGGCTTCATCCAAACCGCACCACCGATTATTTTACCATTATCATCTTTGGCAATATGAATGTGGGTACAATCCTGGTCAACTGTCTTTGCTTCAATATCGGTAATATTAGTTAAATTTGGGATTGTCTTTAAAAGATTAATTATTTCTTCCCTATCCGAAGATTGGAACTTATCAATTATCATACACCTTGCCAGTATCTAACTTGGAGCCAAGCAGTACCAGCTCCTCCCATCCAGTAGGATAATGTACCATTAGTACCACTTGGAATTACTGGATCAAACCTATCTGTTAAACCTCCGCCTGCTATGAAATTACCTCTAGCTAAAACACCAGCACCAGTAGTACCCCCAACACCTATATTAGTAATAGCACAATCTACTGTTCCAGCGTGGACAATAATCTGAACTCCAGATACATATTGTTTAGTGCCAGCACCGCTTGCAGCTATTAATGTACCCCAGACTGCCGCACCTGTTGTACCTAAAGTACCATAAGCCGTGCCTGTTTGGACAGGTACAGAGCTAACGCTAATAGTACCTTCAACATTTTGTGAAGATTCACGTTGATCTGCCATTGTGGACTAATTATACCATAATTAATGGTGGTGTAGGTTTATATAACCTCTTGTCAATAGGCAGTTCTATATCTCGTCCCAAAATGCGGTTGCGTACACGTCTGCAGCCAGAGCGTTATCCATATTAGTTATAACTGCTCGGAATTTAGCTGTGCCAGTACTTACTTGGGTAAAGTATGTATCAGTAGGAGCATTCCAATAGACTGTAGGATTAGCCGCTGAAGAAAATACGACCCCCGCTGTTCCAATTGTTCCTCCCGTATCCTCAATCCTTTGTACTTCTCCCCTTATAGGTACAGAAGAAGACATCAAAACTGACTGTAGTTGTCCTGTTTTAGCATTCGTTATAGCTGTAAAAGAAATAGTAGCTAGTGCCGCTGCTGCTAGTGCTGCGGAAGTTTGGTAACTAAATTTTGGAGATGAAGCTCCAGGATAGTTACTAACTGTAACTGTACCGCCAGCTATATTGGATATTTCCTTAACAGTACCTGCGTTAGTTACAGATCCTAAGTTAGTAACAGTTCCTAATCCAACCGCTGTACCTACGCTTGTTACAGTACCAGATACCAAATTTCCTAAAGTTCCACCAGTAATTGTACCAGAAGCTACTGCCGCAATAGTACCAGTTACAATATTATTTACTACTCCTACAGTACCAAGAGTATTTTGTGTACCAGCGACAATGGAATTAACAACGCCAACCGTTCCTAATGTTTGTTGAGTTCCTGTAGATATATTGACATAAGTACCTGCTGAAGCACCACTTACTTGAACCGTACCACCTACTCCTATAATCGAACCAATAGTTCCACCTACAATATTGGTAATTTCTTTTACTGTACCTGCATTTGTAAGTGACCCTACATTGCTTAATGTACCAGCCCCAAGTACTGTACCAACAGTACCTAACGTGTTTTGGGTACCAGCTGCGAAAGAGGAAACTAAAGTAACAGTACCATTATTTATATTGGTTACTACATCACCTGCGGTTTTAGTTTTTACTGGTAATGGCGTATATTGATCTGCCAAATTACCTCCTTAAATAATAAAAGACGCTTTGAGCGTCTTCTATTTTACGTTCTTTGGCAAGCTTTTATCTTGCTAATTAAATTCTATTACTCTTGCTTTTGTTTGTCAACTGTTTCTTTTAACTTCTTTACTGCGTTATCTAAATTAGCTACCTCTTTTTTAGTAGCTTCAATATTATCGTAAATACGTAATTTTTCATCTTCCACTTCTAATATACGTAATTCTGCCCTTCGCAAATTAAGGTTCATAGCATCACGTTCAACTTCTAATCTCTTTAACTCTACTTGCAAGTTTGGTTTTTGATCCATTATTCACCAAGAATCTGACCCTCAAAGGTTTGAGAGTCCCCATTTTCATTTTGTACTTTTAATATTACTGCTGTTGAAGAAGGTATTGTCATAGGGTTTGGTAAAACCACCTGAGCTACCTTATCAGCAATGTTAGTTCTATAAAAATAGGTTATAGTACCAACACCAATTTCTAAAGTAAAGTAGCCTTGACCTGATCCTGTAGCTAAAAATCCTCGCAACTTAAAAGCTGTTCCTGCCGTGTAATTTACAATCGTCCCTACTGCTTCAGAAACTAAAGTACCACTGGTACCATAAGTATTAACCGCAGGAGCAACAGTCTGTTCTGCTGTGAAAGTACCAGCTTCAAGAACATTCAAAGTTCCGCCAGTTAAAACCTGAGCGGTAGTTCCTGCTGGCCCTAGGTTGTAAACGTACTGAGCACCTGTACTCGAATCAGCTCTGCCTTGTACTACATCTTCAGTACCAACTGCCGCAGTACCAGAGGTACCCGCTACATAAGTAGTAGTTTGGAACTGATTTTCGTCTTGTCTAGCGTTCTGAGTTGCCATTTCATTTCAATCCCTTTTTCAAGTCCTTCATAGATTGCTGAGGCCCTTTAACTTCTGGTTTTGGTAGTTCTACAGGTTCAATTTCTTCAATTTTACGTATAAACAAAACCCTTCTAGTGGTGTTACCATAAGGCTCCATTACTTCAGCTTCAAGGCCGTTTATCTTCAAAAATTCAGCAAATTTAGCCTCAAATTGATATAAATGAGAAAAAGTCTCACTTGGATCAAATATTATAGTTTGTTCAATAAAAGCTACTGGTTTTGCCATATTATTTACTTCTAGCCATCTCTATAGACTCCTTACTATAAGTACCATATTTCTTTTTTTTCTTACTATGTTTTCCATGAGCCCATTTCTTAGCTATTTCTGGGTGTTTTGACCACATAAACCTTCTCTGTGCCTCAGACTGAAATGGCATATCAGTCACCTCCTTTTTGAATATCTGCTAAAGCTTCGGCAGTAGCCACTTTACCTTCCTGAACTCTTTGTTCAGGTGAAGAAACTGCTCCTGTATCTTGCATTACTTCCGCCATAGCTGTCTTCATTTGTTGAATTTGGTTTTCCTGTATCTGGCTACTGGAAACACCTTGCTCTAAAGCCTCCATAATCTCTTGGGTAACACCAAATCCGTACAAATCCATCAGTTTCCTTATAAATATTTGAGTAAATTCTGGACTGAGTAACCCAATATTGGCAATTTGCACAATGAAATCTCCCAATTCCTTTGCAGCTGCCTTCTGTCCTTCCTTGGTGTAACCCAGTCCAGATTCAACTTGAACATCTACCCTATAATCCTTACCCAGGGGTACAACTTCTCCTGGTGTCTCCACACCTAAGGCTTGTCTTTTATCCAAAGCTGTTGCTCCTATTATATCAAAATATTGAGGTTCACCTTTTTCAAGGTAATATGACGTTTGAGGATTAACAAAATACCTATCTGCTAAGTCAAAAAACTTCTCAGTGACCCTCTTAACTGTATTTTTCAACCTTCTGGAAGAAATTACTAGGTTTGCGTACTCACTTTCTTTAATTGTTTCCAAAGCGGCATTACTCCTAACCCCTGTTGGCACCTTTCCTAGAATACTGGTTGATACACCCTGTTCTTCAATTAAATTAGTGAGAAGATTCATAAAATTAAAGACAAAATTAGGCATATTAGCAATCTGAGCTTGAACAGGCGGTGTAGCCTGATATTCTATAATTTGACCACCTGCGGTATTGTTAATATCAAACTGTTCCCCCTGTCTTTTCATCCAAGCCCCTGTTACCATAGTATGAATGTATCTTTCCAGCCTCGAAACTACCAAATCCAATGATTTATTTGAAGGAATAAATCTTTCTATCATAGGAACTTGGTAAAGCGGCCCTGGTTCAAATCTGAAATCAACTAAAGGATAGTCAGGAAGGTCAACATACTCATCTAATACCCCGATATTACCTTCCACAAAACCATGACGCATAACCACATCACCTGTTTCTTTACCCTGCAATATCTCACCGCCATCTTTTTGTCTACGTATCCTAGCTGAATTATCTTCATTTAAATATTCTTTAATAAAATATTCCTTTTCGGTTACAGTCGCTACCGATTCTGGATTAGACATACCACCATGTCTAGCTTTCATATAACTTTCTTTTATCTCACTTGAAGCATGGCGGTTATCAGGACTAATTTTATCTACCTGGCTAGGATCAAATCTTTCATCTGCTTTAATTTCTGATATAGTTCTGCGTTGAGTCTTAATAACAAAAGGACTATCGCTAAGTTCAGTAACACTTCCCATTACATAAACATCAAAAGCATCAAAAACTTGAGTTCTTATCTGTTCTCTAACAGCATCAGGCCATATCTGCATAAAGGAAATACCATGCTTTGCGGCTAGTATCACCATTAAAGATAACTTTTCACTTACATCCTGTTTCCTAAACTCCTCCTCTACCCAATGACCTGATAATTTAGCTACAAGCTTAGCCCCTTTAACCGCTTCTTGGTATTCTGGGTTTGGGCCTTCCACCATTTCACCTGTTTCTGGATCTGGGGCCATGACAGGAGGATAAGCGCCAACGTTTATTTTTTCTGGGTAGATAACAGGTATTGGATCTTGGCTAAGTAAAAGGTTAGCCATACCCCTAATTTGTTTGCTAGATTTGGGAATAGCCCGAAGGGGATTATAAATAGTGCTTCGATCCGATAAATCAATTATTTTATTTTGCTGTCTGCTTAGATAGCGAAAGTGGAAACCATCATCAAAAAAATTATTATCATACCATCGTCTCTCAAATGATCTACGGGCATCCCTAGCACTAGTCATTAAATCATCTACCGTAGCTCCTATCTGGACGCTGTCTTGCCTATTTGTAGAATAGATACCCACTAAACTTTTAGCCATTAGCCAATCTCCTTACCAATAACTTTCTCCATAAACTCATCATCGTTAAGTTCTGACTCAGGTATTAGATCAGGCTCTTTGGGTATTTCTGCTTTGATTGGTCTAACTTTTTCAGTCAATTCCAAATCCCTAAGTTCTGTAGCTGATTTAGAAATTAAAGCGTTTATTAACTTAGTCTTTTCTTTATTAGTCTCTCTTACATAGAACGCATGATAACCCAATATTGCCAGAATTATTAAACCTAATATAATAAATGTAATTATTGTATTATCCATCTCGCTTTGTAATATTTCTCAAATGGATTAGGAATGAAAAATTCCCCCACACCATAAACCAATTTTTCAGGATGCTCAAAGAACCGATACTTCCTGCCTATAAAAGTAACTTTAATAGGTACATCTCCAAATTTGTAAGTAAAACCATTTTCCGTAAATTCAGCCTCTGGTGGAGCAAATGATTTTAATGTAGATAAAACTTCTGGGGTTATGTAACGTTTTTCCAAACCAAACTCTAATCCATTGCCTGAAAAGTCAACATTCTCTTTTATCGCTTTACCAATACCACCTAAGGATAAGTAAAGGTGTTGGGTAAGGCAACGAGACATCAGATCATCAAAGTCATATAATGCCGCCAAGGCTTCAACTTGACTAATTGAAGTCTGACCACTCTTGCCATTCCCTAGCTTCGACTGTATCTTCATACTGGCTTGCTTTGAGTCTATCATAATGTTTACCAATTAACCCTCTTGGCTTAACTATACTCTCCCGATACAATGGTTGCAACTTATATACTGCTAAGGCGTGAGAGATAACAATGTCATCAAAGTACTCCTCTCCCTGCGGTGCTCCATAATGTACTTTACCAGTCTCTCCTATCTTGTAAGTAAAGTACTCAAATTCTTTCTGTGTTTGTTCTAATGGTAACATACGTATCCTCTTTTGTTCAATCCAAATACTTAACTTTTCAATTAACTCTTTCTTGGTAGTTTCAGTTATTTTAAATGGCTCTACAGGAACACCATCTCTTAGGAGATCATCACAGATCGGATCTCCAATTCCAGTCGCATCAATAACACACAATGCTTTATTGTAGTGCTCTGATAACGCTTTGATTTTTTTCTTTTGAAAACCCCATTCCAAACTTCTAAATCTATCCTGATAGACCTGGGTATTAATGGCAGTATCGTAAACGGTCAAAACCGTAAAGTCCCTCAATTTAGCCAAGTCAGCCCCAATTATATATAAATGATTATCCTTAGGTTCATGCGGCGTAGAAGTCATAATCTCTTTGACACCCCTAAAAACACTCCCTTCCCCCTCCAACCAAGCACATTCCCATTCCTGTTGGTAAAAGTTTTCACTCATTGATTTTCTAGCTTCTTCCAATTCATTAGCAGGTATTACTCCTGACTCCGAAGCCCTCATAATGGAACTTTTCCATTCTGGATTATCACCACCGCCTCTAAGGAAAAACTTGTATAGATGATTCTTACCACGAGGTGTACCAATAAACCAACCCCAACCATCGTTGGCCCTGAGTATTGGTTCCACCACTTGCCAGGCTTCAAATTTCATAGTGGCAAACTCATCCATAATTACCCCTTTACAATCAGCTCCACGCAAAGTGTCCGGATCATCTGCCCCTTTAAGCTGTATGTAGGATCCATTATGGAAGTAGCAAACTAGTTCCTGCTCATTTTTCTTTTTAATAAGCTCTGGGGGAATTATCCTAAACAACATATTAGGATCACGCCATACCGCATCCTTAGCTTCGGAGTACGTAGGAAAAATGTGCCAATAGGCTCCAACTCGGTACTGGCTTTGTTTTATGAGTTCCGTCACAGCCGTAGTGGTTTTTCTGGCACGCCGATGCCACACTAAAACTTTGAACCGCTGAGGAGACTGAAGTACGGCTCTTTGATGTGGATACATTTCCTCCCAATTCGGAAAAGGGATTGTCTGTCGTTGTTGTGTTTCCAATAACTAGATTATACCCATAATCAAGTTACTATTGCAACCTAGCCTAGCCTTGCCTTGCCTCGCCTGGCCTTGCCTTGCCTCGCCTGGCCCTGCCTCGCCCTGCCATGCCACGAATAGATCTACTTAGACTTTCTTGGTTTTAAGTATTTCCTTTAATTGAGTCAACTCTTCGAGAGTAAACTCAGCTGCATCTAACGCCCGCTTTCCTGCCATAGCCGCATACTGAGTAGCAACTCCAGCCCGATCTACTTTCTGGTTAAGAACATTGGCAATCTCCTGGTTGTGCATCAAGAAGTTACTTAGAGTAGTTTTTTGGTCAGGAGTCAATACAGCAGTGTCAATATGAGTCGCTATAAAGGTAGATTGTTTAATCTGTCGCTTTGACCTTGTTTTATGAGCATCTGCTCCTTTATACATTTCTACCCCTTCCACTATTCTGTACCCTTCGTTTGGCGCTACTTCTAACATCCTGTTTTTCTTGACCATTAGTTCTTTGTTAGCCCGATAGATGTAATGTCGACTGTTATCAACTTCCTTGCCAATGGCTTCTCCAATCTCCTCATAAGTAACCAAGTCTCCCAACTCTTTGTCAACAATATAATCATAGAGCATTTCCCAATACGCCTTTTCATTCTTTGGTTTGAACATTGTGTTTGTTGTCATAATTTCTCCATTTAACCTCGCCTTGCCTCGCCTTGCCATGCCACGCCCTGCCAGGCCCTGCCTCGCCTTGCCCGGCCAGGCCTTGCCACGAATTACTCAAAGGTAACGACATTAAAGGTACCAAATATGCCAGGCTTTTTAGGCGCTGACGGCCTCCAATCACCAATACCAGCCGATTCACCCGCCGAGACCAAAAGAGCTTTTATATCCTCTTTGGTTAAGTCGTCGTTCTTTGTCATAACTTCAAACTCCAATTCCCAGCCTATTGGCAGTTGGGTACGAGAACGGTCTACTCTACGGCCCGTAACAACAGCTCCGCACACATAAATCCAATCATTGGCTTTGATGTCTTCAAGAGTAATTTCTTTTAATTTACCATCTATCTTACACTTAATTGGAGGTTCAAACGGGGAAATTATTAGAGTGGAGTTAACAATTCTGGACAATGCAACTTTCCCTTTTTTTTGTCCTTTAGAACCGTCGTAGATAGAAGCCTTGATATTAGCAGCCGGAATGACAACTTCACCCGCCTCGTTAACATAAGTGCCTTTAACCCACTCATCAGTGTAAGACAATCCAAAAGTTTTTCTAGTAGGGACCTCACTGACTGTGGCAACGGTATACTTGTGGAGAAGAAGGGGTTGATTTCCTTTAATTTTAACTCTGTACTGCATCTATTTCTTCACCTCCTTTCGGATATAATATTAGTATAATAGTATTATTATACTAATTTGTTAAGGGGGTTGTCAAGCGACATCCAAAATCGTGCTTAAGTTTGTTTATTTGAAGCTAAAGTTTTTGTTTTGGTCTGTCCCATCCTTTTAAGTAACCCACCAATTCCTCAAACTCCTCTTGAGGAAGCTTTAGTTGATTCATCTTCCAAGGAGATATCAACCCTTCAGTGGTGACTGATTTCTTAGCTAATTCTACCAAGCGTATTTTATCCATCATTTACCTCCTTTAGGTGTATTCTTAACTTGTGAGTCTTTGGAGATAGGGTGGAAGCCTGTATCTTTCAATGTGTTTTCCACTTTCAAATCCTCCACCATCTCTGCACGTTTAATTTCTATATCTTTATTGCTAGATATCTTACCCTCTACAATAGAATTTTTTATATTTGGGGAGATTAACTGCCTTATAATTTCAGAATAGCTGCAATACTTATTTATGGCTTGAGAGCGAATCCAATCGAACTGCTCTTCCTCTAAATTAATTAATAATCTGCGCTTCATAAGATAACTATATATCAAGATATATTAGATGTCAAGATATATTATTATTCTGTGGATATTTTGGCTAAGTGTGCCCATATTGTATAGGGGTACCCCCTCGACTGGACAACCCATTCACTTTTACATTCAGAACGAAGCGATTAGATTTAATCTTGATTGAGCTTAGAAGATAAGCGAAGTTTACGTCTATTCTTCCAGTCCATTCTACCTTTAGCTATGGCTAGGTGATAGGACTGTCTAACAGTACGTGTAAGCTTATCAGCGGCCAACCTACGTTGTATCTGCCTAACTGTTACATCTAGGTGTAAAGCATCCTTTATCTCTTGTGCAGACGCTCCTAACTGGTACATTAACTTAACTTGCTCATAATCCTTTAACCATAGTTTTATCATAAATAGATTATACGACTATAAACTAGCCTTGTCAAGAACTATATACGACGTAACGTAGAACAATAACCATTATGCGACGTAGTGAACCTAGCTAGGTTTAGTAGCCTTAGTAGGTATAGCCTTATGAGGCTGTGTAAGGGACTGAGGAGGGAGATAACCACCTGACATATCTAACTGCACTGTTACTGGTTGATTACCTTCGTTGATTTGCTTAGACGTTTCTACATAGCCATGATTAGCAGCTAATATGAACCGTGCCATGCTTGGGTCGTACTTACGTTTGATACCATTTTGTACTAACATTTGTTCTTGAACATATTTTAGATAATCTACTGCTTCCCTAAACTTATTATTACCTTGCGAATAGAACTCTATCTTCCTTACATTAATACTTAGCTTATAACATATCTCTTTTATGAAAGGTAGTTTGTCTATCTCTTGACACTCGTTAACATAAGTCTTTATTAACTCTGGCCATTCTTTACGATAAGAACTCGGTCTACCTAGCTTCTTTGGTCTTGCCATGCTTCAATTATACTACTTTAAATCAAGTTATTTCAAATTAGCTTCAAGTAATATAAGAACTTGTATGAATAGTGTTGTTATATCAATCTATTTATATCTTTTTGAGGCTAGTAAAATACTTGACATACTTATACAAGGGGTTGTATGATGTAATTGTACATTAAGTTAAAGACTAAGGTTCCTTGACTGGGTAGGATTAAATCAGCCCGTAACTGACAAGCCTTAAATTAGGTAGAGTTGAATTAGACTCTTTAAATGTAATGCGGTCGGTCGCTAGGTTAGAAACCCAAGACGGTGTATAACGCCTTACGAATAACATTATTCAATTAAAAAAATGATCTGCAAAAAATGTAAGAAAAAAACTCAGCGGTTGGATTTAGGTTGGGTAGCGAGGGTTTGCGAGAATCCTAATTGTATGTTAGAAGGGATACCTGTGTTTAGAATTAAATTGTAAGATTATTCTGGCTATATATGGATAAAGAAACAGAAAAGTGGCTTAAACATAATCATATATCTAAAAGGAAAGAACTCACAATCAAAGAAGCAGGAAGTTTAGGTGGTAAGGCTACCTTAAAGAAACACGGCAAAGAATACTTTAAAGAATTAATTAGGAGACGCTGGGGTAAAAAGAAAATCAACGCCTCAAAGAAATAAAATCCGGATGATTGCTTTCTACCATATGGGCAACATGTGTCTTTATTTCATTTTCCTTATTAGGCCAATATGTGTGTATATTTGGTAACGTATCCAATATACATTTTGCATCTTCTGACCAATGGCTAATACCATCATGTGCATAATCTTTATCTCTACCATTCGCTACCAATTTTACCGGTATTTTTTCATGGTTGATATATGTGCGTAGTGTTTCAAATGGCCTGTATATCAAAAATGGTGTAATACTATATACAAAAGTTATTTTACCTTCTAAAGCTAAACCTACTGCAATATCCAAACCTGCTTGCTCGGCTGCACCAGGGTTTAAATATCTATTTGGAAAATAATCCCTAATTTCATCAAACGCACCATAGCCTAGATCAAAACAAATACACCATATATTTTTGTTTGCTTTCATTTGATTATACAGTGCACTTACAAATTCTTTTCTCATTGTAGTTTCTCCATAATTAATTTATATTCTTTCTCATTCATCACTTTATAGTGGGCTTCTTGAGGTTCTTTAAGAATAGGCATAAGTAAATTGAAATTAGTTTCTCTAACATTTATATAATCAATATGGTTTACAATCCACCGTGTGAACTTATCCGGTTGTTTGTAGGCAGACCAATTATTCCAATTAATATATACTTTTAGATTTTTTAATGACAATCCATTTTGTATTCTTAACGCTTCCCAAACGCTACCTTCCGCACACTCCCCATCAGACATTAAACAGTAAACATTTTTATTAGGTCGTGCAAATGCCATCCCAAGAGCAATCCCAATCCCATGACCAAGACTCCCAGTAGAGCAATCAAGACTACATAAACTACACCTATCAGGATGCACTCCATGATGTCTAAAAATATCTTCAGCATTTCTACCTCCATATTTTTCTAATACTACATATAATGCTAACCCTGCATGACCTGAGCTAAGTATAAACTTTTCGTTTGGTTTCTTAATTTTAAATATGTCATCAATAATATCTACCGAAGTCAAACAAGATCCTAAATGAGATAGTTTATTTCTGTATGAAATATCAATTATTCGTCTTTTTAAGTCTTTGTTCAATATGTCCATAAGTCTTTCTTAAACCTTCTTGAATGTTTGTTTTAGCATAGTTAAAGAAAGGTATTTCATAACTACGCTTAGTGCCTTTTTTAACTATAACCTTTCTGCCTGCTATAGCTTGCAATCTTCTGGCAATCTCTCTATTCCATCGTCTTTTGCCTGTGCCAATACCAATTGATTGTCCTTTTAATTTAGCAGATTCTTTCAAAGCGACTAATAACCCATCTATAAAATCATCTACATATATCCAATCATGGCTAACATCAGTTACAGTAATGGATTTACCTTCTGATATTCTCTTACTAATTGAAGGGATGAATCTAAACTCTTTTTCTTTTTCACCATAAACAGAGTATGGTCTGATATTTATAACAGGCAAATCATACTTTCTCACAAAAGACCTAACTAAATACTCACCACTAGATTTAGTTGACCCATAAAATGTATTTGATTCGAGATTATGTTTCGTGGTAGAAATGTTAGCAAACCCTTTATATGGTAGGTATCTAGTAGCCCACAATAAATTGAAAGTACCAACTACGTTAGCTTTAAATGTTTTGTACTCAGATAACTGGAAGTAGTGATTCCCGTAGGCGGCTAGATGGATAACATATTCAGGATTTATTTTAGTAATATATTTTCTTAAACTTTTAGGTTTATCTAATTTATTTCTTTTTAGTCTGGTAACCTTATGCCCTAATTGTTCCAAACGAGCTACCAAGTGAGAACCGATGAAGCCATGACTTCCTGTAATTAAATACTGTGCCAAGATTATTGCCTCCCTTCTTTATATATATTGGTTCACTGCAATGATCACAAACTACCGTAAAAGAATCACCTATTATTCTGGTGATGCCATTATGAAACCGGAGAACTAAAAAATGTCCTTGATTATCTATTTCACCTAATACATTTATCTTACCTTCCGTTTCACATGAAGGACACCTAATTAAGTTTTTCATAGAATATCTGAGCCCTTCTTAATCCTTTAGGTGTACCTATATCCCAGTATAGTTCGTCTTGGAAAGATAAAGTTACTGAAGGCGGCACCTTATTTAATGCTTTAAAAAGATCATTAATCATAAAAGGCACATCATCTGGAATGTAATTTAATACTGATTTACTAAATATATAAGTACCGCCATTATCAAACTCATCTTGGTGAGTAAAAACAGTTGCCTTTGAGTTCATCAACTCATGTCCTTTCAATAACTTAGCTATATTAATATTACTAACAGTATCACCATTACAAACAATGAAAGGATCAGATAACCAAGTACTAATTCTTTTTAAAGCCCCTGCTGTACCCATATCTATCTTTTGTATATCATAGCTTATTCTTTTCTCAATCAAAGGTAATATCTTTTCGGGTTTATACAGTAAAGAAGCACAAATTATCTTAATACCATTATTATTTAAGTTATCAATTATATAATTAATGACAGGTTTACCTGCTACTTCTAGTATTACTTTCGGGTTTTGATCTGTTAAAGGTAGGAGCCTTTTACCCCTCCCCCCTGCTAATATAACTGCCCTGATGTCTTTTGTATTTAATTGGTAGTATTGAGGATTTTGGTTTCTAACCCGTTCCAACATATTGAAAAGTCCCATTGAGTTAGCCCCTCGTTGTTCATTTTAGTTATAAATTCTTCTTTATGATTTGGTTTAACTATATATATCATAAAACCACCACCGCCAGCACCACACAACTTACCACCTAAAGCACCATTCTTTTTTGCTTTCTCATATAGACTATTTATCCATGGTTCACTTACTCCTTTATTTGATCTTTGTTTGACCCGCCATGATCTATCTAATAAATGGCCCACTTTTTCAATATCACCTTGACCAATAGGTTCCATGCTTTTTATAGCTATCTGCTTTATCTCATTAAGTCTCTGTATTTGTTCAGGTTTTAATGTTCGTAATCCTTCTTGTATCTTAGGATTTACTCTATTCTTGCCAATATATAAAAGCACTAGGGAAGGAAATATTTTATCTATAAAATTAGTACCTAAAGGCGTTACATTCACAGACTCTTTATTAAATTCAAATACATTAACACCACCATAGGTAGATGCATATTGATCTTGTCTACCTCCAAATAGACCAATCTTATTTACTTCTATATGCCAAGCCTGTTCAGCAATCTCACCCTTATCCATACTTAATCCTAAAGATTTACGAATGGCTCCCACTGTAGCCACAGCTCCTGCTGCTGATGCTCCCATACCAGATTCTAAGGGCAGATCAGAAATACTATCAAATCTAACGTGGTGCATATTACCCATCTTCACAAACCTACTGTTATCTTTACTTGCATTAAATTCATCAAATATTTTGTGCATGAAATTAATATCACCACTCGGAGGAATATTATTTAAGCTTTTCTTAACTACATCTTTTTCAGTATAGATAGTAATATGTTGCCTTAAATTGATAGCCAAACTAACTACTAACCCACCAAAACCCATAAAGTAGCTATCCATATCAGTTCCACCTCCGAATAAACTTATCCGTGTTGGGGCATGAGATTCAACTATCATTCAAACTCCTTTTCTACTTCTTCAACTACATCGTGCATAAGTTTTAATTGATAATTTTGTATATCACCAACGTCTTTTCCCTTCCTAGGCCACTCCAACACTTGAACACCTTTAGATTTAGCTACTTGAATTGCATAATTCACATTAGATGATTTACCGCTAGTAGATAAGGTAATTAAAAGATCACCTTTATTAGCTAATGCAGATAGAGGACGAGAAAAAACAAATTTGAATCCAAAATCATTACCAATAGCGGTAATTAAACCAGGATCATTCAAAGCAATAGCAGGTAATGATCTTCTTTCTTTCTTATATTTACCTAGAAATTCATTAGCAAAATGTGAGGCTTGAGTAGAACTGCCTCCATTACCACAGATAAAAACTTTATTGCCTTTTTTAAATACTTCAACTATGTTACGAGCTATAGTTTTGACAGCCATATCGTCTATCTTCTGTTTGTTTATATTATCACTTTATATTTTTAAAAACAAATTTGGCGGGAGAAGCTATCCGTCCATAACTTCTCCCTGACCCCGCCATAAGTAATGACCTTCTTTCGACTGGTGGTGCTGGCGGCAGGGGCGGGGAAAGAAGGCCAGTTACTCCCACAAGATAAAGGATCACCTCACTTCCTCCACGACCTCCTCGGCTTCGCTGCCGCAAGATAGACACCGCCATTTTCTATACGTTGCGTCTGGCCTATTCCCAAAGACGCAAAGCATCAGATCGTGGCAGCGTGGACAACGCTTTGACCCTTTTGAGCTGGTCATCAGGACAACCAGTACTTGACCAGAATATGGGCTGGCGTAACCACGAAAGACCGATTCTGACATTCAATGGTGACTTCCACCCTAGCCTTGGGATCTTTCGTCATCATCTTTTGTATCCTTCCTAATTCTTCCTGTTCCAGTAACAAGAAGGCAATCCCTCGTTGGGTGAGAAGAGCACAGTCTATAAGCACTGGAACCTACCTCCCTTGAATTAAATCTCTCGTTTAAAAAGCAAAACCTTTTTCGTTACCACATTTATTACAAAGCCAGTATTCACCGCTGACCTCGTCAAAAGTATCTACATACGTTTCGTATTCAAAACCATCTCTATCACTCTCCCTTACTTTACCACAAATATCGCACTTAGTTAGGCTTGTCTTCATGTTCTAGTATGCTCCTAAGATACTCGCCAAGCTTACCAGAATATATAATACTCCTATCACTAATAAATATGCCACGAGAATCAATCCGCCTACGCTCAATATCACGAATAAGATTGTCGATACCAGTCCGTTTAGTTTGTCGAACCATTTCATAAATACCTCAGATAGTTCCCATTATTGTATTGCGTCCAATGCCCCCAACCACCTTTAAGATATTTTTCATAGTAAGCATATCTAATATTTTGAGCTGGGTCAAATATCCGTACTCCGTGAAGTTGCATAAGGCCATAATCAAAAGTGGGGCTAACAGCATTGGGGTTACAACTACTCTCACTTGCCGCTATGGCCATAGCTACATCAACATTCCAATCGTATCTAAGAAATAGCGGTCTATACTGCTCACACTTAGAAGATACGTTAGAGAAGGTCTGAGGGGCTGGTGGGGTGTGTTTTACCAAAGGCATAGCCTTTACCTTCTTAATTGCTGGAGGCTTCTTTTCTACTGCCTCGGCTAACTTAACCTCTTGAATTTTCTTATCTTCAAGCTCTTTTATTAAGTTGTTTTTTTCTTGTTCCAGTCTACTTACTTTACCCTCATTTTCCGTTTGCATCGAACCATTAACTGCCAACACCAGAACAAGTAAGGCTATGGCTGAGTAAAAGAGTAGCTCAAACCACTTAGCCTTTTGTTTATTTGGCATAATCAGGGAATAAATCCCTGAGAATCCCCCACCACTGAAGGCAGCACCTGCCCTATACTACCAACATTTGGTGTGGCAGGGGAGTCTCAGGTTATGAAAGGGAGTGGGCTTCTCTCACAACCTGATTTTACCACTTGGGTATATTATACCCCTCTTGTTAAATTACTTGTCAAGTTTATCCTTTTCCTTGAGGTAGTCTATAATTTTATTTATCTTGGGTTATTTCACATTAACTACTTCTTTGAAATCCCTTAATTTAGATTCCCAAAGAATCTCTGACACTCTACCAACCACCTCATATTCTTCTAGGTTTGGGTAGTTTTCACTACTCCCCTGACCTAAATCTTCTTTTATAATGTGCCAAACCTTGTGATTGCCTTTGTCTGGGTCTTTTTTATCTACTGCGGTTACATAGCTTTCAATTGTTAATTTCATAATTTATTCACCTCCTTTCACCCCTTTTGTTTCTAAAAAATTTATTTATATCTTTGACTGAATCAAAAAAATAAAATTGGTTAGTTCCAGTCTCATCACCTATTCTACTCAAAACATACGAATTTATACCCACTACCCTAAGCCACCAACCTTGAACTTCTGGTATTAGTTTCATTTCCCCTCCTTCTGTTCTAGGGATTGTAAGAAGTTTTTCAATTCTACAAAGCACTTCTTATGCGTAATTCCATTGTTGTAAGCCCATATCTCTACCTCCTCCAAAGCCTCTTCCCTCCCAGCTTGGTAGGCTTTTGCTTCTACTTTTGAGACAAAGGATTTTATTTCTTTTACATTGTCTGGGCTTCTGCTATACATACCTTTTCCAAATTTAGCTTTTGCTACCATAGCACTTTTATTTGTAGGGTGTTTTTCTAATTCCCCATAACCTAAAAAATAATCGTGCGTAAACTTTTTATCAAATTCTTTTTCTGTTTCTTTATCCATAATAATCTTAGGTTTGTACTTTAATATGCTGGGGGCAAGGATTTGTTAGCCTTAAGACGTCTCTCGGGCATATCTCACCTTGCAGCAGCCCTAGGAAGGGGACACGGGCTTACTCTCATTTCACCCCACGCAGCTTTACCCTATTCAGCCACCCCAGCATATTAGATTGTTAACCTTCTATCCTTCGTCTTAATCACTTAGAAAGGGTTGGCGGGTGCTATCTTCTTGGGGTTGATAACGAACAAATGGATGTTTGTAGACCAACCCTTTCTAGGTAGATCCCTCTCACTTTCCGCCTATTTAATCTCCTCTTTAGTTTCGTAAAGAAGCGAACAGCTTACCTTATTTTTTATACACACGTTCACTTCTTCTTTTGTATCTCTCGGTACTGGCATGAGTACGTAGTTTTTGTTAAACCACACTCCGCCATAGGTAATTATTCCCAGTAACAGAACAATTACGCCTAAAAGTACGATCTCTCTAACTTTTGGCAGGTTCATTTTTTATCACGCTCCCTTCAATTTATTTCTTCTAACTCTTTTACTCTGTTTTTAAACCACTTTTCAATATCGTTCAAAAATGCTGACTCTGCTGCTGACCATGCTGCTGACCTTGCTGCTGACTCTGCTGACCATGCTACTGACCTTGCTGCTGACCATGCTACTGACCTTGCTGCTGACCATGCTGCTGACTCTGCTGACCATGCTGCTGACCATGCTGCTGACTCTGCTGACCA